>Ga0272445_1001669_pt1 | contig 16759 bp, 17 predicted proteins | sample YNPCB0031_FD_194404 | JGI IMG/M metagenome (GOLD analysis project Ga0272445, IMG submission 194404) | Hot spring sediment microbial communities from Yellowstone National Park, WY, United States - YNP-CB-003-1 | ecosystem: Environmental > Aquatic > Thermal springs > Hot (42-90C) > Sediment... | reverse complement strand
CGGCGAGCTCCTCCACTTGGCGAATGGCTCTCTCCCTATCGCAGAACTCCACCTCGACATCTGCGGTGAAGCTCAACCTTATCCTCTTCATTTAAGCCTCCAGCCCTTGAACCAGACTTTGAGAGCTCGTCTACTACAACTTTCAAGCTCTCGAGGGATTTAAGCCTGCTATATCAACTTCTCAACTACTTGAGGCTAATGAGCTTGGCGATGGCCTGAAGATCATGATGGGTTCGGAATTCATCGTAAGAGATGGGTCGAAGCCTCTGAGAAGTAGGGCTCAAAGTGCTAGGCCATGATCTGGTCCTTCGCATCGTTATCAATACTTACACTTACTCGTCGTGCAATGCAGATGGACCTAGAGTTTATTAGATGGTGGACTTTATTTGCTACGGTGACTGATGAGCATTTTTAGCGTGAAAGTGAGGAAGGAGCTAAAAGAGAAGATGGAGAGGTACAGGGACAGGGTTGACTGGCCCGAGGAGGTCCGAAGGTTCATAGAGCTGAGGATAAGGGAGCTGGAGGCCGAGGAGAGCTTTGAGAGGATTCTCGAGGAGTTGAAGAGGGCGAGCTGGAGCGTCCCGAGGGGCTTTTCAGTTAAATGTGTGAGGGAGGACCGTGATAGTGGTCGACGCTTCAGCGGTGATAGCCTTCTCCCTCAGAGATGGATTGGGAAGCTTTAGTACAATACATGGAGCAGACGATACCGGTAGGCCGCGTGATCAAAGAGTTCTACGATGTCGCTTAGAAAACAACTCAAGGGGTTAACATAGCCAAAGGCGCAAAATTTCGTCTGAACTTATGAGGTAAGAGAATGATTAGCAAGGACATAATTTTCTCAGAAGGTCATGAACAAAGTCCAGTACAAGCGACTTAACGTATTTTTTAAATTTAAGGATGGAATTTTATGTGATACTGTCTTCTTTCACAAATACATGTGAAAGGAAATTTTAATAGTGGACTGTCGTAAAATTTTTAGGTGACTGAGGTGAGATATTATCTAGTGGAGGATGATAAAAACGTCAATCGTACTTGACTTTAAGCGTATTACACGCAAGTGGGCTACCCTCAGGAGGTTCGCTGATAAAGTCGTAGAATCAGCGCTTGATACCGTAAGAGGAGGGAACACGTATATTGCTCAACATTTTGCCAAACTCCTCTATTTCCTGCCTTTCTCGCCTACGAGCGTCGAGAAAGTGTTGATATATTCTTTGGCTAAGGCAAGCCAAGGTTACATGATGAAGGATCCAAGCCTCTACGAAATAACGACTAGTGAGGTGCAAGGATTTGACCCTGATGAGGTGGATAAGGTTAAGGAAGCTTTTGAATTCTTAAGCGAAATAGGCATGGCAGAGCTAGTAACGCCCGAAAAAATCAAGCTCAAGTCAGACGTTATCGATGGAATAATAAAGCATGTAGCACCCTACTTAGTCAGAGACTTAAACCTTCGAGATCTTGACCTCGACGCGGTATCGTACCCTTCTAGAGTAATTTCTGGAATAAATGCTCTCTATGTCATGCGTAAAACTGATCGACTTCCGAGTAGCTTCACGATTATGGCGGGGCTACTCAGCCCTACGGCCCTCGTGAGGAGGGATGGCACTATTGAGTTTAAGAGTACCATAGAGACGGAGGAATGGGCTTTAGCAAGGGGCCAAATGGCTAAGCTCCCACAGCTCAAGAATAAATTTGATGCGGAGTACTTCAAGGCTGTTGGATTCCTTCACGAGAACAAGATAATCGTAAGGACGTACCCCGTAGAAGTCTCGGGGTCTCTTGTGGATAGGGTGATAGCACCGGCATACAAAAGGTGTTATGAATTGAGGAGGGAAAGAATGAGTTCGAGGATGAGAAAGTGGCAGAAGTGAGGATCAACAGGTGGGCACTAGAGCGCTCTAAGCACTTGACCAACGAGGTCATGCTGACTATAATGGATGAAGTAGAGTCCTCGATAATTAATAGTAAGAGTAAAATTTTCTCAAGCCCAAGTGAGGCATACGCATTAGCTTCTAGGTTTAGAGGGACGATTTATAAGCACCCCTATATCAAAAAGAAGCACGAAAAGGTTCTAAGGGCGATAATGGACAGGTGTGGTGAGGCCTACTACGAGCAGAACATCGACAAGCTCTACATACCGAGAAGTGTTGTTGAGGAGTGGGCAAGGTGCTTCCAAATTCCTCAAGAAAGAGTTCAAGAATATTTGGGACCTCTCTTGTGTACTGGGATATTAGAGCCAAGCGACAGGTCTGAATACCTCTATAAAATTAGTCGTGGCTTTTTCAATATTGTAGGACCAGTCGCTCAGTACTTCGTGATCCCGATAGACGTCAATAAGTTCGCAGGAATGGCAGCGATTGCCAGCGGTCTCACGAGCATCTACGTGATTACTCATGCTGTAAGGAGCAGGAAGTATGGCGAGGAGGGGTTGCTGATCCCCTCGTTTCTTAGGTTGGCCATGACCTATACGCTTTCAGGGTTCGAAGTCGAGAAAATGAAGATAAGAGACGTTCTCGAGCTTAGGAGGATGCATGCAGTAGACAATTTCTTTGTCATGAATAAGCTCTTTCCAACAGAGTATTGGCGAAGCATTAGAATCGAGACCTTCGAGTTCATGGTCGGCAATGAGATAATAGAGGGGGCGACTCCCGATGGCTATAGGCTCAATAGTTTATGGGTGAGGACTCATGAAGAGGGAGTCAAGAGGTACGTTCAGAGAGTCAGAGAGAGATACGAAAGAAGGCTTAGAGGATTTTAAGGAGGGACGTCGCAAATTCGTTAGAGAAATACGCTCCCGCGCGTATTTAGTCAGTCATAGAGGTGAGTACTTCATAGTGCTTGACCTGGGCTATGAACATGGTAATATATACGTTTATAGACAAGTAGAAGCTATTCCCATAGCTCGGTTAAAAGAAGAGTTTAAAAATGTCGAAGATAGGAGCCTTCTATTACACTTTTTCATAAAGAAGAAGTTTGGTGGCGAGCCTCGCTTAACCTATAATTTACAGTTGTAAGTAATGACCCATGTGAGGATCGGGCGATGAGCAAGCGGTTTAGACAATTTGCCAAATCTTTAAGAGTCGTTGAGGCCCAAGAGATACCTGAAGACTACGACGTAAGCAGGTTCGTAGGAGAAGAGTACAAAAAGACCTTCAAATTGATGTTCAAGACCTTCTACTATCAGTTCAGAGAGAGCATTAAGAGGGGAGTCAAGGGCTTTCTGCTCTACGGAGAGCCAGGTACTGGCAAGACGAGCTTGGCCTACGCAGTCGCTAGAGAGCTTGGCAAGAGGTTCAGAGACGTTTACCTTGTGCTTATCGATGCCTCGGACATAGCTAGACCGCTTTATGGAGAGTCTGAGATGAGGATCGTAGAGGTATTCGAAGAAGCTAAGGGGAAGGCCGGGCGCACGATATTGCTTTTCGACGACGTAGAGTCCATATTCATGTCTAGAGGAAAAGAGAGAATAGAGTCTTGGCACATAGCACAGGACAACGTCTTCTTCCACATGCTCGACGAGCTAGACACTTCCAAGATGGGAGTCATAGCAACGACTAACTGGTTCGAGCTCGTGGACAAGGCGCTCGTAGACAGGTTGTATCCTGTGGAGCTCAAGCCCTTGGACTTAGAGACGGCGCTGGCGATAGCTGAGAGGAGGTGCATGGAGCTAGGAGTTAGATTCGAGAATGTCGCTCAAGAGTTGTGCACTATGAACCCTCCGCCGAGGTCTGCAAGAGAAGTTGAGAGATTGGTACTAAAGCATTATATCGAAAAGCTGGAAAAGTTAGAAATACTTTGAAAGCTAAAATTCTACGCCGATCTCGTCACTTTTAGTGCCCTCAAAAAACTACGCATTTGCCTCGTGAAAGTCTATGTTGCTCTTGAGAATTGAATACGAGGTTGGCTACTACAAGGGCTTGATAATGAAGCTTGCTAAGATTAAGAGAAAAAATCCCATTCATGTTGACATACTTGTTGGAAAGGACGAAGTCTTTGTAATGAGTTTAGACGATGGCTTCTCAGCGTCTTTTTTATATTTGGCATACCTTAAGGCCAGAGAAAGGGGGCTAAGAGCAAGTTTGATGTATGCTAAGTACATCGATGAAGGATGGCTTCCAGAAGAGGTGAGAAAAGCAGGTGCGAAATGGTTAACTAGGGGGTTAAGTGAAGAGGAAATAAGGTCGCTTAAAAACCTCAGCGTCACTGAACATATATTCGCGAGGTGGTGATGATGGTGATAGTCCTTGAGCTCGAGAACATAGGAGGACTAGCTGGCAGGCATAGATTTGAGCTTAGAGAAGGCCTTTCAGAAATCGTGGCACCAAACGCCATGGGCAAAACTTCGTTAGTTAAAGCCCTGCTAGCAATGTATGTACCTCGTATGAACCCGAGTGAGCTCTTAAATTATGACGCTGATGAGGGCTATGTGAAGGTAGAGATGGAGGGAAAGGTATTCATAAAGAGGTTTAAGAGGGAGGGAGGAAGAGTCGTAGAGGTCGAGTCCAATCCAATAGCTATGGACGATAAAGTAAGGTTCATGGTCTTAGACCCCCAGTTCGGAGAGATCGTCAAGAGGCTAGTGCTAGAGGCCAGATCAGACATTACTGACTATTTGACTAAGGTCTTTAGGCTTGACGAGTACTCAAAGAGAAAAGAGGACCTCAGGTCACAGATAGAGGATTTGGAGAAGACAATAGAATACTTGAAGAAGGATGTAAAGGAACTTGCAGAGGCAGACGAAAAGAGGAAAGAACTTCAAAGCAAACATGCAGAGTTAAAGCAAGAACTAGAGAAGGTGAAAGCTGTCTCGATAGAGAAAGTAAAACAGATAGAAGAGCGCATCATGAAACTCAATAAGAAGTTGGGGGTAATCGAAACCAGGATTAGGGATCTTGAAAATGAGCTCATTCCAACGGCTGGAGAGAGAGTAAGGGAGTTACAAGCAGAAGTGGAGAGATTGAAGAGAATCCTTAATGAGTTTTACGAGCATTATAGAGAACCTAATAAACATGTCGAGAACATAAAGGAACGCATCAAGAAGGCCGACGACCTTCGGGCTACGTATGAGAAGGAGGCAAGTGAACTTATAGCTGGCGAGGATGCTAGAATACCCGTCGTCAAAATGGCCATGCTAATAAAGGCCACAAAGTGTCCGACGTGCGGAAGGCACGTAGAGAGGCCTGAAGAGTTCTGGCCATCGAAGTTAAAAGAGGTCGAAGATGAAGTGAGGAAGAGGAAGGAAGCCATCGTCAAGGAGTACGAAAAGAGGATAAGAAGAGTTGACGAGGAGCGTGTGAGCCTGTGGAAGGAACTCGAAGAGTTCACGAAGAAGTATAACGAGGTCAGGGAAATAGAAAACATAAGATTGCCGAAGTACACGGCACAACTTGAGAGTCTTACTAAGAGTTTAGAAGGCTACAAGGAAGAGCTTGTCAGGCTCAAGAACGAGAGAGACGCTATCGTTAAGGAACTTGAGGAATTAAAGAGAGGGTTATCAGAGGAGGAGAAGAAAGCTGCTGAACAAAGGGAGAGCATGGAGAAACGCTTAGGCGAGTTAGAACAACGAATCAAGGACGTGGAAGAGCTCATCGCTAAAAAGAGCGAGAGTGGTAAGAGGCTTTACGAGGTCAGTAAGAGGCTTGAGGAATTGAGAAAAGATCTTGAGGTGACGGAAAGAGAATTATATGATACCTTGGCGGAGATGAAGGATGAGTTCGCTAAGATAGCGTCAGAGGTCATTAGAGAGCTAGGCTTCAGTTGGCTCAAATCCATAAGACTCGTAACAGATGAGACGAAGAAGAGCTTCGAAGTCAAGGTCATTAGGGTCCTTCCAAGTGGCAGAGAAGTGGAGCAACCTCTCAACACCTTGAGCACAAGCGAAAGGTTGGCCCTCTCATTGATAGTCGTCTTGACGGGCTATAAGCTTAAAATACTTGATGAGCATAAAGGAATGGTGCCAATAATAGCAGATGAGGCTCTTCTGGCCTTTGACCCTCAGAGACTTGAAAAGGTTGTAGAGGAGCTTAAGAGGTATGCCAAGTATGTCGTGATAACGAGACTTGCGAGGCCCGATGAGGTATCCAGGTTAACCATAGTGCACAAGCGCTAAAGTGATCATGAAAGTGCTCTTAAAACGCTTAACGTTCGATAACCTTCGCTTTCTGCCTCTTCAAACCCTCTCTAGAGCTTTATACAATAAAATTGTGCAATGAAAATAGTATGTAAAGGTATGCAAGTTATGTACTATTATCCGAGGGGAAAAGGCCGAGGGCCGAAGCTCAAAAACAAAGCCATAGAGGGCCTTTAAGGCTTATGAGCTAGAGGGTAGCTTACATATCTATATGCACGTATTGCTCGTCGAGCCAGCTTACCACACGCGCTTCCCTCCTCTGGGGTTGCTCAAGCTGGCGTCTTACCGCAGGCTTCTCGGGGACTCAGTCGAGCTCGTCAGGGGATGTGTCAGGCCGAGCCGAGCTCCAGACCTTATTTACGTGACCAGCCTGTACACCTGGGCTTGGAGACCCGTTTGGCAGGCCGTGCGATTCTACAAGAGTTTGTTCCCGAAGGCCGAGCTGTGGCTCGGGGGCATATACGCCTCCCTGATGCCCGAGCATGCGAAGAGGTCGGGGGCCGATCACGTCCACGTGGGCGTCTTCGAGGAGGCCGAGGACCTCATGCCAGCCTACGACCTCGTCCCGGAGTGGGACGGTAGCATCGTCTTCTCCTCAAGGGGTTGCAACAACAAGTGCCCCTACTGTGCCGTTTGGCGCGTAGAGGGAGGCCTCAACTCCTGCAGGCGCAGCATTAAGGACCTCGTCTACCCCGCTCACACGAGGATAATACTATGGGACAACAACGTGCTCCAGAGCCCCTACTGGAGGGAGGTCTTCGACGAGCTGATATGGTTCTGCAAGGTGAGGGGGATGAGGGTCGACTTCAACCAAGGCCTGGACGCAAGGCTCATCACCGACGAGGTCGTGGAGAGGCTCGCGAAGATGAGGCTCCTCTGCGTAAGACTCGCGTACGACCGCGAGGACATGGGGCCATACGTCGAGGGGGCGATAGAGATGCTGAGCCAGAGGGGGTTCAGGAGGCGTAGCATCTTCGTCTACGTCCTCTACAACTTTGACGATGACCCCGAGAGCTTCTTCAGACGTGTGCGCGACGTGCTCTCCTGGGGCGCTGTGGTCTATCCAATGCGCTTCGAGCCGCTGGACGCCTTGGAGAGGTGGAAGTACGTGGGTCCGAGATGGACTAAGGAGGGACTCGAGGTCGTGGAGGACTTCCGAAGGATATACGGCTACGGAGGGGTCCTGCCCCCTTACAAGTGGCTCGTTGAGAGGTTCAGGAGAGCGAGTTGCTTCAGCGAGGCCTTTGAGCTACCACGCAAGGGAGAACATAAGAAGAGAGTCAGGAAGCCCTATCATGCGAGGTGGCAGAGGGAGGCCGATTGGAGAAGGATCGTGAAGCGTATCCTCTCCAAGCGCTGGTGAGCACAGATCCACGAGCTCGCATTTCGACAACCACGTAGACGTTGCATAGAATTCCGGCTTTTCGAGGCAGATGGCCACGTCCATCTAAGCGCGTTATTAACGCAATAAATATATTCACACTTGCAGGGTATTACTTTGGGCCCTAGATGAGCCCGTTTCAAGAGAGGATTTCAAGGTTCTTGAAGATGGGAGTGGACGAAGGCCTCATAACGCTCGATGACTACGAGGCCTTGATGTCTGTGCTCGAAGAGGCTGGGAAGATCACTACGATCCACCCGGAGCTCTACGCGGGGTTGCTGAAGGACTCTTTGGAGTCCCTCTCCCAAATGGCCAAGGAGGTACAGCAAGAGATCTCCTCCCTTCGAGAGAAGCTGGAGGAGAAGGGTCTGGAGATAGTTAACGTAGCGAAGGACGAGGCCATGTGGTCGCTGAGGGCATTGGGAGCCGACGCGTCCAGTTGCCCGATACCCATGGGTATGACTAAGGCAGCCCTCATAGGTGCTATAGCCCAAAGCGAGGGGAAGCCTCCAGTAATACTGAGGGACTTGGTGAAGGTCAAGAGCGATCTCATGGGAAACAGGGAGTTCAAGTTTCACTATCAAGTCCTGGCCGAGACCCTGATACCAGTAGCTTGCATCCGTCACATAGACGAATACGGAAAGCCTGACTGCGTCATCGTTGACGGGCCGCTAAGCGCTTCGGGCCTCTTAATAAAGGTGCCGCGAACGAAGGGCTTCAGCCAAGAGGCGTATCGCGAAGTACAGGAGAGGGCTCATCAGCTGATAAGGGTGAGGGACGAGCTTATACGCAGGTGCTACGAGCTGGACGTCCCGGTCTTCTCGGTGGTGAAACGCTGCACGTCGAGGCACTTCATGGCTTGGTACGACCTTAAGGGGGTATCGCCCTACACCGACCAATTCGTCTTCCAGCAATTGCTGGAATTCGGGCAGAGGACCGTCTCCATCTCAATCTCTAAGGCCATTGAGGTGCAGGGAGCTGAGCCCTTCCCTAGGTTCAACGAGATATATGGGTTCTACATCAAGACGTCGAGGAACCCGCTCACCCCTCCTATCAGGGTCGAGTACCCAGAATATCTAAAGGGGAGGGAGGACTGGATCGCCAGCTACGTGCTGACGACGTCGCTGACCACATACGAGGCAGAGTTTGACGGCCTGCCAAAGGTGATTTGCCTAGCGCACAGGGACTGCAAGATAACGAAGGCCGTGATGAAGGAGATCTACAGGAGGGGGATAACCAAGCTGTTGGACGAGGGTATCGACCCCAAGCTCTTGGGCTTGATATGGGGGTTCTCGCTTGAGTGAAGAGGTCGAGCCTCGAGAAAAGCTGAGCGTGAGGGACCTAGTAAAGCAGGCCGAAGTGGTGGGGAACGTCTTTTCCCGCTACACCTACGGGATTGACAAAATCTACATAACCTTGAGGAAGGAGAAGAAGTTACCCCTAGGCTCGTACGTGTTCGTCCTAGACGAGGACGGCCTACCGATAGTGTACCAAGTCGCCTCGCCGGAGTACTACAGGTTCGGCTATGACTTCGAGAAGAGGCTCATAGCCCACGGCAAGGTCTCTAAGGACGAGTCCCACACGTATGACTGCACGGGCATATTGGTCGGCAAGCTCTACGAAGACGGAAAGATCGAGCCGCCGAGGTACCCGGTGACCCCCTTGGCCGAGGTCTACCTCTGCACGCCAAAATTAATAAAGATAGTCACGGAGCCCGACACGCCCTACAAGGTCAGGATAGGGATTGATCCTCTGACCTCGCAACCGGTGTTTATCGACTTGCGCCCCTTGATAAGGCAAGGGCTGCTAATAAGCGGGGCTCAAGGGACCGGGAAAACGACGGCATTGCTCACCCTCATAACCAGGTCTTTGGAGGCTTACGGGAATTTGCGCTTCATGATCTTGGATTGGACCGGCGAATTTCAGCCCTTATGTTCCTTAAACGATAAGGGATTCAAGGTGTGCTCGATTGCTTGGGATAAGTTCGTGACAGGGCTTAAGATGGAGGACCCGGAGTTGACGTTGCAACTGATAAGGGAGGAGGACCCAAGGGCTCGGCCTGATAGAGCCCCAGGAGAGGTCATCCTCGCGGCGCTAATACTGTGTAAGAAGGAAAGGCTTTACCCAACGAAAGAGCGCGTGAAAGGCAAGATTGGGGCACAGAAGAGTGGCCGTATGCCAGAAACAATCCAAACAGCGTGTAACATTATCGACAACGCTGGTTGCATTCCTGAACAAGAGCCTCAAACAATCTATGGTAAGGAAGAACTATTGAAAGCCATAAAAGAGAACAACATCGTCATCATAGACTTCACGCGTACTGAGGACGCCAGCGTGCCAGATGACATAGAAGTGAAGAAGAGGGTAAGCGCTTCCTTGGCTAAGTGTGTTTGGGAGGAGGCCGTGCGGAAGAAGAACTTCGGTTGTATAATGGTCTCCGACGAGGCTCACAGGATAGCGCCCGAGAAGTTCTATGGCGGGGAGATGGACCCAGTATGGATCAGGCTGGCGACGGAGGGCGGGAGGAACGGGTGTCCACTGTGGCTCGTGGCCAGGAGGCTCAGCCTCGTGAGCAAAGCGGTGACGACAGAGCTCCAGCAAAACTTCATATGCTTTAACGTCGAGGACGTGGACAGAAGGAGGATCATAGAAGACCTCGGAGAGACCTTCGCCAGCCTTCTTGGGGCCCTGCCGCCAGGGGAGGCGATAGTGAAGTCAGCCGCGGGCTTCAAGATGCCCGGGCAGGTTGTGCATGTGAAGTTCGATGTGGTGATGCCACCGTCGTCAGTGAAGTACGGGCTTGAGGAGAGGTTCAGGCCCATAGGCGCGCCCGAGCCGAGCCCAGAGACCAAATAGAGGGCACATGTATTAGAGCTCAGCAAAGAATTAGATGGTTCAAACATGAGATGGCAAGTCCATCAGGGCCTTTACTTATGCGACGAGATCGCGGACCTTCTAGGCCTCGCGAGTGCCATCTCCTCCCTTCACCCCCTAATCATGGGCTTTAAAGCATGTCGACGACGTTCTGCGAGGCCCTAAAGCTCTTAACGTTATGCTCACGTTAATCAGCCTCTGCAACGCTAGAAACTGCGGGCTTCAAGTCGACTGTGGGCGGGAATCGAGGATGGCGGACGCGGAGCTGTCCTACGTGGCCTTAGTCTTGGATGAGGCCTACGAGCGCCTGAGAGACGCCTACTTGAGGACGTCGGTCCTAGGCCCCGTCAGGCTGTACTCGGCAAGGGACCAAGCCGACAGGGAGCTTTGGGCCCTGTTCTGCGCTTTGCTCGACTTCCAGATGCCCGTCGCCAGCCTCCTAAGCCCGATGCTAACTGGCCTGGCTGAGCACATCGAGAGGAGGGGCTTGAAGTTCCTCGATGTAGTCTACGATGCGGACCTCGCAGGGAAGGTTCTTAGCGAGTTCGAGTGGTCCTCCTCGAGGGGCCTCAAGAAGGGCTTTACCCACAGGTTCGTCAAGGTCCGCGACGTGATTGACCTGTTAGCGGCCCTCAAAGGCGTTTGTGAGACTTATGGCTCGTTAGGAAGCTTCGTCGAGGACTCCTACGCTCGACACATGCGCGATGAAGAGCCCATGGAGGGGGTGCTCAAGGACTTGCAGAAGGCCCTGCTCGCGTGCGGCGCGAGGCCGCCGCTCGTGCCAATGCGCGCAAACTCTTGCTTGAAGAGGTTCAACCTCTTCTTCAGGTGGCTCGTCAGGCCCTACCCGGACCTAGGCCTTTGGGGCTTCATTGACAGGAGGCACTTGCTCGTCTCGCTCGACGCGAACCTGCAGAGGGTCCTATTGAGGGCTTTCAATGTGAAGGTGGGCCTAAATTGGCGAGGCGTTCTCGAGGCGACGAGGTTCCTCAGGAGGTTGAACCCCGAGGATCCGACGAAGTACGACTACGTGCTTTCCAGGGTCTCGATGATGGGCTACTGCGCCAAGGATTTGGCCAGGTCGCAGTGCTGCCTCTGCCCGGTAGCGAGCGCATGCGCGTCGTCCAGACTATCGAAGCCGGTGAAGGCGAGGCCTCTTGCCAAGGAGGAGATGGAGATATTGAGGAGGTACCTCGAGGTCTACGGAAAGGAGCTCGACATGGTCGTGACGGAGTACCCGCTGGGGAAGTATTCGGCTGACGCCCTGATCCACACGGTCTACTGCGACGAGTACGTGGTGGAGGTGGAGAGGGAGTTGAACTACAGCGCCATAGGCCAGGTCGTGGCGTACAGGTACCTGCTTCACAAAATCCACGGGAGGTTCGCGAAGCCGATGATAATATGCAGGAGGGCGCCCAAGGAGCTGAAGGAGGTGGCCCAGCTGGAGCAGGGGATAGCGGTGGTCGAGGTGCCGTGAAAGAGTTACTTCTCTGAAGACATGCCACTCTCGATATCTGCTCAAGCAGGTCGAGTGTCTTCGGAACCCGCCGTCAGCTCATGAAGTCACGGCACGTAATTGACGCGCGGGCAAGTCTGCACAAGTCTTTGAGGCCTCACGACCTCGCTCTCAGTTAAGCTAGTGCGCGCAAGGCTATGAGGCAGGTGATGGGATTCATGGAGGGCTCGGCCCTCAAGAGACGATAAGTGACACGTGTTTCTTGAAAGGTAGGAGCGGTCGTGCCAAGTCACTAAGAGGGCTTCAAGCTTGAAGGTGTTGCCTCACAAAGTATTTAAGCTTCGTGAGCTAAATTATTTCGTAGAATAAAATCGGTGATGGATTTAATGGACGTTGAGGGGCGCTCTAGTCCTCCGTTAAAGGGTTCGGGCCTCCGGTTGGAAGATGTGCCCGAAAAAGTCTTGATAGAGTTCAAGGAGAAGTACGGAGTGGACTTCAGCGAATTCAAGTACATACGGCTCACCAAACATGTTTAGCCCGCCTTGACCAGGCAACTAGGTTAACGCACTCATCAGCAGAATCTCGGCAGCCAAGAGCACCAAGCCCAGGCATGTCGCAACGATCGAGGTGCTGATCCACTTCTCAAATCCCCTCTCTATTCGCCTGTTGAGGCTTGCCGCCTTGAGCAATTCTCTTGCCACCTCCTCTGACCTCCACTTCCCCTCACTGTAAGATTCGATAACCTCCTCTGGCGAGATCTCCACCCACCACTGCGGCCAAATGGCTTTGAACGATGAGAGCGCACTTATCAAAAAGCAGACCAACATCAAAAACGTAAGGGCGACGAGGCAAAGCCTCCATGATCCTTCGATCTTCATAGGGGTCGCCGCGACCATCCCCACGAGTGTCATCACCACCATATCGGCGCTGACCACGATGGCACTGCGCTCCCTGAGCCTGTGGAACATTTCAACACTCCTGTTGTACTCATTTAGCGCTAGTGAGAAGTATGCCTCAGAGTATTCGCTTTTTCTCTCAACATTATCCGCGCTCATTTCGGTTGCCTGTCAACCAATACATGCGTATTTATGCTTTATGCCTTCACTCTGCTCCTGCCTTCACTCCGAATCCTAGTCGTGAACACCTGCTCGCCGTACTGCTTTAAATCCTCAACCCTTGCGCCCACAGACCTTAAGCTATCAACAACGCTCTTGGCCCCTGTCCTTAGCGGAGAACTTTGAGAGGATCCTCGAGGAGTTCCTCGAAGGCTCGCGAGGATGGGAAAGGAGGAGTACATGAGGCGGTGCAGGAAGCTGTGGGGCAGGTGAAGAGGGAGGCTGGCCTTAGCCAAGAGGATCGGGAAGAGGGCTAGGAGTTGAGGGCGGAGGTCTTCTACGCTTACGGCGCTGACAGTCCTGCCGATCTGGTAGCGGAGCACTGAGCGAATGTGAAGCCGAAGCTCTATGCTGTCGAAGACGAAGTAGCTTCATGTGTTAGGTCTCTTAAAAGGCTGTCTCAGGAGCTTTGTAAACTTAAGCCTTAATCAGGCTTCCTCTACTTACGCCATATATAACGAAGGTTGTTAGGATCCTTAGGATGAGAATCCCCACTCATCGTCTACGGAGCCTTTACTTACTCCCGCAAACATTCCTCAAGAATGGCTAAAGCATACATATACAACATGATAATAAATCTAAAAAGCTAAATGAAGGCAGGCAAATAAAGACTAGAATGAGGCCCAAACCAAAGGAATTTAGCAACAAATGAGCGCGCATTAAACTTTAATCCCCCTTGGTCCACTTATAGAGGATGGGAAGGTAAGAATGGCGAAGTTTGGCAGGCTGGTCCCGGGGCATGTTTGGCGCTCTCGTTATTTGAAGAAGGGATTTGGGAGGCTCGTCCCCTTGAGGTTGGTAAAGCGTGGTGGTGAGAGTAAGGATCGAGATCAAGCGCGGGGATAGAGTTGTCGAGACGGCGGCGGTGGCGAGCTCGGGCTACGAAGCGGAGGTCCCTGAGCTCCACCTCCCGCTCGCGCTGGCACGTCAACTCGAAGTCCCCCTCGCCCAGCTCATCGAGCTCATCCCTACTCAAAAAATTGATTGCAGAAATTTTATAAATATTGCTTGGGCATGGACATCGATAAATACGAGCGCTGCGAATGATCATGAAAGCTGGAAGAGCCCCCTTATCGATGAGAAGTCCATGGAGTTCCTGAGGAGGGGTCGAGGAGCACGCTTCAAAGTCGGTGAGGCGTTCTTGAGGGAGGCGGCGGGGTCTTGGCGGTTTAGTGGACTTATAAGAGCCTCCTTCAACATAAAGTGCGGGGCCCTATGAAGCTTGACGAGGCTGTGGCGGAGGTCGAGCTAAGGTTCGGGGGCAAGTCAGTTAAGGTCAGGGCCCTCGTGGACACAGGAGCGAGTAGGAGCATCATGTCGAAGGCCCTCTCAGACGAGCTAGGCGCCTTCACGCCCTTGAAGGAGCCCTACGAGCTGAGGACGGCCGACGAGGGCGGGAGGTTGAGGATAGTGGGCTACTCCAGGGTAGAGGTTGCTTTTCAAGGTGTGGAAGTGCCCGGCGGAGCGGTCTTCGAGGTGGCCGAGAACTTGAGGAAGGGCGTGGACTTGATCATAGGGAGGCCGGAGATAGACTCTTGGGGCATCGTTTTTACGCCTGAGGGGCCTAGGCTCAGAAAGGTGCCCATAGAATTCGAGATCCTCTGATGATATTCACAAACACTTCATAGCCCAGCAATTCATTTTGAACGACTTCGCGTCACATGAATCCCTAAGATGCTTCATTCGTAGACATGTACTAAGACAGCGATGATAGGTGACACTATGGAGAGCGCACCGGCGATTTGCATGATCGAAAACCTATTCCACGCCTTTCTAAAGGCGGGAAATCGGACATAATGGCCTACAGTGCGGGTTGGTAGATCAAAGATAAATTAGAATTAGAGGAAGGCGTAAGAGATATTGAGATAAGAGATGTTGAGAAATTGTTGGTAAGGATCTCACATAGCGTGGCCCCTCTTTAGAAGGTTTTTAAGCCTTGACATCTGCTAGACTTATGTGGTCTTCATGAGGCTCGTGGTCGGAAAGCACATAGTCAACGACTGGGATCTGCCATGGAAAGCCCACCTTCAAGGGGAGGAGTCTTGGTCGGTGACGTGATCGAACTTCTTGCGGCTGGCCTCTCCATCGAGGAGGTTGTCAGAGACCACTACCCCGACTTGAGCGAGGACATTATCAGGAAGACAGTGGACCGGGTCGCCAAGATCGTAAGGAGGAGCACCGCGTCGAGTGTGCCGAAGCCCTTGCCCGACGATAACGCCTCGCGCGGGTTGTAGTATGAGTGTGGGTAAAAGGCTAAATAGGGAGGAGGTCGTAGCGAAGCTCCGCCAGCTTTTAGCTAGTTTTCCTGAGGTTGTGTTCGCGGCTCTCTTCGGGACGCTGGCTACTAAGGGCTTTAGCGACCACGACGCTGACATAGCCGTGAAAGTGGAGGCCGAGGACAAGTACTCGACATTAATCGCGCTCGTCGAGAAGGCCTCTGAGGCGTTAGGCGTGGAGTGGGCGATCGATGTGGTCGACCTTGACAGGGCAGACCTCACGCTGAAGGCGAGGGTCTTGGAGGAGGGTCTTGTGATAGTCGATAGGAAGGGCTTTAGGGAGAAGCTACTTAGAGAGCTCGGTCAAGTACCGCCCGACTACTGGGAGTATGCAGCTCTCTCGCTAGGAGAGTGGTTGAGGTCGGACAGCCCTGTGTCCATCGATGTCGGGGCTGTCAAGGCAAGGATCGACTTCATAAAGTCTGAGGCTGAGTTCCTAGAGGAGTACGTGCTGTCTAAGGGCGTCGCTGAGGTGGGGTCGTCGCCCGTGCTCAAAAGGCTTCTCGAGAGAGGGTACCAGCTCATAGTTGAAGCGTTGATCGACGTGTGTAGGCATATAGCCTCAGCGAAAGGTTGGAGGACCGCTGGGACCGCCAAGGACTACGTATTGGAGTGCGCGAGGCATGGAGTGATACAAGCGACACTAGCAGAGGAGTTAACACGCCACACAGCGCTAAGAAACGTCATAGTCCACAGGTACTTGGCCATAGATTATGAAGGGCTATACGAGGAGACTAAAAGACTACTTAAGCATGTACCAGAGTTCGAGAAGTGCATACGCGAGTTCATACGAAAGGAGCTTAAGGACGTATTCTCTGGTTAAGCATCTTCATCATTAGACGAAGCCAAGTAAAAGATACGAAGGAAGATGAGGACGGAGTATCAGAACTGTAGAACAGCTAAGGCATATGCTATGTGTGATGTGAAGGGTGAAGAGTACGCGAGAACGGGGCCTTCATATTTGAAGGTTCTTTGGTGATCTCCCTGAAGGAAGGGTTAAAAATGACCCTCAAAGCACGTGCAGGGGTCTGTGGTCTAGACCGAGCCCCTGGAGGACCTCGACGTCGACGCTCCCTAGAGCCCTCACGTCGACAACCCCGGTTCTGCCATCCCTCTCAACGTGGAATACCTTCACTCCTAGACCGAGCTCTTTACATAACCTCTAACGATGTTAGTGGGCTCCATGCCGTGCGCGGTCCTGGGCTGTGAAAAATCGCTGACGTCGGCGATGCGCGAAGCTTGCTTGGCTTCGGCGCTAGCTTAAAATAACTAGGCCACGAGGTTGTTTGAGGTGGTCACCTTCGCCGAGCGCTCGACGAGGTTGAAGAGGCAGTTCCTGGAGTTGTTGGAGAGGGACAAGGAGTTCCGGCTCGCCGTAGCGGGTTACTTGGGGTTATCGGAGACGTTGACGAGGCTGGAATCCGTCGAGAGGAGCATCGAGGGCCTGTTGGAGGAGATGAAGAAGTTAAGAGAGGATCAACAAAGGCTGTGGGAGGAGGTCAGGGCGTTAAGAGAGGGCCAGAACAAGCT
>Ga0272445_1001667_pt1 | contig 16761 bp, 17 predicted proteins | sample YNPCB0031_FD_194404 | JGI IMG/M metagenome (GOLD analysis project Ga0272445, IMG submission 194404) | Hot spring sediment microbial communities from Yellowstone National Park, WY, United States - YNP-CB-003-1 | ecosystem: Environmental > Aquatic > Thermal springs > Hot (42-90C) > Sediment... | reverse complement strand
AGCAACCAGACCTTGGCACTGCAATTACTTATTTTTTTATTCTCTTTTCTGCCCTCTTTTTCTTTGGGCTAAGGCTAAGATACTTTATTGGCTTTTTCGTCCTTCTTTTGCTTTTGTCTCCTCTGCTTTGGCATTTTTTAAAGGACTATCAAAAAAAGAGAATACTGGCAGTCCTTGACCCTTATGAGGATTATATGGGCAGTGGTTATCAGCTTATTCAGTCGGTTATTGCCATTGGCTCGGGCGGTTTTTTGGGAAAGGGCTTTCTAAAGGGTACCCAATCCCATCTACTTTTTCTACCAGAAAAGCATACCGACTTTATATTTTCTGTAATAGCAGAGGAGATGGGCTTTCTTGTGGGCTTTTTGCTGATAACTGTCTTTTTTGTGATGGCTTGGAGGTTTTTAAGCTACATTCCAAGGGCGGACATAAAGGAAGAGGTGCTGTTCTTGGGAGTTTTCTCTACATTTTTTATCCTTGAGGTCTTTGTGAATTTTGCTATGACTATGGGCTTTATGCCCGTGGTGGGGATTCCACTGCCCTTTGTTAGCTACGGTGGTTCCAGCACCCTGACCTTTAGTCTGATGATGGGCACAGCCCTCTCCATAGTAAAGGAGCTTAGGCAAAAACCCATAAGGTTCTCCAATGGTTGAAGGGCTCTATATTCATATCCCATTCTGTGCCAATAAGTGTCCTTACTGCGATTTCGTATCCTTTGTCTCTGAACCCTCTAAAGAATACTTAGAGCTTTTAAGGAGGGAGTTGGAGCTGTTCAAAGACCTGCCCTTTGACCTAAAGACTATATACCTGGGCGGAGGCACTCCTTCCCTTTATCCTACCAAGCTCTGGAGGGAATTTTTCAAAGACCTAGACACAAGAGGAGTAAAAGAAATCACCATGGAGTGCAACCCAGAAAGCTACAAAAGGGAGGACTTTGAGGAGCTTTTGGAACTGGGAATAAACAGACTGAGCTTTGGAGTTCAGAGCTTTTTGGAGAAAAACCTGCAGTTTTTGGGAAGATGGCATTCGCCCAAAGAAAGCATAAGGGCTGTCCTTGAGGCAAAGTCCGCAGGCTTTGAAAACCTGAGCATTGACCTAATTTATGGGCTACCGGGACAGACCATCCGGGACCTACGGGAGGAGCTAAAAATTGTAAAAGACCTACCCATAACCCACCTGTCTGCCTACCTGCTAACACCTTACGAAGACACCCTCTTTGGACACCTTTGGCAAAAGGGTCAGCTAAGGCTTCCCTCCGATGTGCAAATAGAGGAAATGTTTTTGTTTCTTTCCGATGAGCTAAGTTCAATGGGTTTTGAACACTATGAAATAAGCAACTTTGCCAAAGAGGGCTACCGCTGTGCCCACAACCTCCTGTATTGGAGCCACAGAGAATTTTTGGGTCTTGGCGTTTCCGCTTGGAGTTTTATAAACAAAAAGAGGTTTGGAAACTACAGGAACTTGGAAAAATATAAAAGGGCTGTCCTGCAAGGGGAAAAACCCATAGAAATGGAGGAAATGCTTGAGGGAGAAGAACTTTTAAAGGACTATCTTTTCGTAGCCCTGCGGACAAGGGATGGAGTTTCCAGAGAGGTGCTACCAAACATTCCAGACCATATAAGGGAGTTCTTTTTGGAGGAAGGTGATAGAGTAAGGCTTTCCAAAAGGGGCTGGCTTTTGATCAATGAAATTTTACTGGAGCTGTGGAATGAGGTGGCTAACCCTTGATGTGGGAAACACGAGCGTGGATGCCTGCGTCTTTGATGGAGGGGAACTGGTCTATCTTGGCAAGTTTTCCCACCAAGAGCTTGGGGAGCTTGCAAAACAGTATGAAAACATCCTCGCATCCTGCGTAAAACCCTCCGTTCAAAATCAAGTAGCCAAGGCATTCTTCTTTAAACCGGAGGATATTCCAATAAAAACTGCCTTTGAGGGAAAGGAAAGGGTGGGCATAGACAGGCTCTTGAACCTATACGGTGCTTTGGAGTTTTACGCGGACACCTGCCTTTTGGTAAGCGCGGGCACTGCCCTGGTGGCGGATGTTTTGGTGGATGGCGTTTTTGAAGGAGGCTTTATTACCTTAGGCTTGGGGGTAAGGCTGAGATGTTTGCACGAGAGGGCAGAGCTTATTCCTCTGTTTCCCTTGGAGGGCGTGGATGTGCCCTTGGGCAAAGACACCAAGTCTGCCCTTCTGGGTGGGCTAAAAAAGGAAGTTTTTTACTACTTGGAGGGGCTACTTAGAGAGCTGAGAGAAAACTACAAAAGGGACTTTAAAGTTATCCTAACGGGGGGTGATGGTTGGTTTTTAAAGGATTTTGGAATTTATGACCATCTGCTCATCCATCGGGCTATGCTAAGGCTCAAAAGACTCTTATGATGTTGTAGTAGGTGTCCCTTTGGGCTGGCACAAAGCCAGCAGACCTTATGGCGGATACCATATCCTCCACCTTTGGTATGGAAACCTTGTAGTTTGTGGAAGAGATCACGTTTTCCTCTATCATCACACTGCCCAGGTCGTTGGCACCAAAGTGAAGTCCTACAATACCCACCTGCATGGTCTGGGTTACATGACTGCTCTGGATGTTTTTGAAGTTATCAAGGTATATCCGCGAGAGGGCAAGCACCTTCAGATAATAGACTGATGAAGCCTCTTCTACGTGGTCAAGCGTGGTGTTGCCCTTTTTGAAGGTCCAAGGTATAAAGGCGGTAAATCCGCCCGTTTCATCTTGGATGCGCCTGACCCTTTCCAAGTGTTCCACAATGTGTTCTGGCTTTTCTATATGCCCAAACATCATCGTAGCAGTGGAAGTTAGCCCAAGTTTGTGGGCGGTTCTGTGCACCTCCTCCCACTGCTCCACCGTGCATTTGCCGGGGCTCAAAAAGCTCCTAACCTCTTGGGAGAGAATTTCCGCACCACCGCCGGGAATGGAGTCAAGCCCTGCATCCTTCAGGGCATTTATAACCTCCTCTATGGTAAGTCCTTCAATCTTAGCCAGATAGACGACCTCCGGTGCAGAAAAGGAGTGGATTTGCACCTTAGGAAAGTTCTTCTTTATTTCCCTCAAAAGGTCTGTGTAAAACTTAAGGGGAAGGTCTGGATTTAGTCCTCCCTGCATAAGTAGAGTAGTCCCACCCCAATCTACCAGCTCTTGCACTTTCTTTAAGATCTCTTCTGTGTCTAAAACATAACCCTCCGGTGAGCTTGGTTTTTTCTGAAAGGCACAGAACTTGCACCCCGCCACGCAAACATTGGTGTAATTCACATTCCTATCTATCACAAAGGTGGCAATGTTTTCTGGATGGAAGCGCCTACGCACTTGGTCCGCCAAGTAGCCCAAGGTCGGCAGGTCTGCCCTTTCCAAAAGCTCCAGAGCGGTAGCCTGGTCTATTCTCTCCTCTAACACATGCTCAAAGCTTGAAAGACCTTTCATAAGTATTTAGAATTTGGTAATTACTCAGGAGATGTCAACGGCTTTTAAGTTCTCCAAAAGCTCAAGGTTTTTCAATGCCCTGTCTTTGCTCCTATGGTCAAAGTTTCCAGAAAGAAAACTCTCCACCATGAGCCTGAGCTTGTCCCTGCTTTCTTTGTGGATCAGTTTCCCTTCCTTCCAAACCTCCTCCTTTGCAAAGTCAAGGATCAAGCTCCCACCGTTTATGAACCATCTTCTTGAGGGGCTTGGATGCTCCCAAGCTGTCTTTATGGAAAAGGGCACGCGGTCTGCTTTTCCTTCCAAATGCCAAACATCACCCACCTTAAGGGATGTGATCTGCAGGTCTTTGAAAAACAGCTGAAGAAGGTAAAGGTCGTGCCATGCCAAATCCCAAAGGGGAGAAAGGTAGCCCCTTCCTCTCCCCAACCTTTCAATGCGCACCTCCTCCGCATCCTTTGGGAAGTAATCAAGGCACGATGAAAAGCTCTCTATTTCTGAAATATAAAGCGTTGGATGATGGTATATTTCCATAAACTCCCTTTTGCCAAGGGCTGGAGGTTTTTCAAGCAGGACCGATGCCCCGTTCTCCAAAAAGAACTTAGCCAACCTAACATGCTCCGCAGGGTCAACCGCTATTATGACCGCTTTTACAGGCTCTTGGACCTCCTCAAAGTGGCAATAAAAGGGGTAGCTACCAACCGCCTTGTTCGGGTCCCTGTCGCAGAGAACTGGAAGCTTTCCCATTTCCTCAAGCTTTGAAAGGTATTTCTTGCCCATATTTCCAAGACCTATGAGAAGGACATGCATGAGAATTAGTATAAAAGTAGATGTCCCTTTACCACACACAGAAAGCTGGGCTTTAACTTTCACCTTTCATTAACCGATAGAACTCTTCTTTTGTAAGTTTTACATCCTTGAGAATTTTTGAGAATAAGCCAGGTCCTATAGTTTCTCCAGCATGGACTGGCACGACTGTTCTTCTCCCATCGGGATGTCTTAAAAATACATGACTACCCTTTTGTCTAACTTCTTCGAAACCTGCTTTTTTTAAGATTTCTACTATCTGTTTGCCTGTTAAAGCAGGCAACTTCATATAGTAATCTCTTGAATTCCAACAAACTCAAGCTCTTTCTCTAACGCTTCCCCCTGAACATCTAAATAAAGTTCAATAGCTTCTTTAATCCTTTCCATCAGTTCATCAAGAGACTTAGCTTGGGTGTGGCAACCGGGCAGTTCAACGACCTCTCCCACGAAGTAGCCTTCTTTATCCTTTTGAATTATTACAGTAAAAGCTTTCATTTTACTCACCTCAGTAGGTATATGCTAATTATATGCCTTCGCTGAGAAATTATCCCCTTATCTGACTTTCCCTAAAAAAGCTTAGGTTAGAGCATAAGCATATATTCAATCTTGTTTCAAGCCCTTCATCTCCTGTTTCCTTTGTTCTCTAAACTGAGCCATACAGTTCCTAAAAGTCTCATAGTCTTGGCTCTTTTCCAAGCACTCTTTTTTTGCGGAAAGCATCTTTAATTGCATTTGCTTGCATTTTTCCCAATTTTGTCTGCACCACTCCTTGTGGTGTTGGTGTTTTGGGCTACCGGCAGGATTTTGTTCCCGAGAACCATCCGATTGGGTTTGCTGGGCAAAGCTAATACCTGCAAAAACAAATGCGGTAGTCAGAATTAAAAACCTATTCATGATTTAACCTCCTTATTCATAAAAGTAGGGGGCTTACGCCCCCATGCCTGCCCTGTTATTGCTTCATTTCCTCCTTCTTCATCTCGTGCTTTTTGTGAGCCTTTTTGTGCTTTTGGGCTTTCTTGTGAGCCTTCTCTTGAGCCTTTTCAGCAGGTTGAGCAGGTTGGGCAGGCTGAGCGGGCTGTGCTGGTTGGGCAGGTTGTGCTGGCTTGGCAGGTTGTGCTGGTTGTGCTTGCTGGGCAAAGGTGATGCCCGCAAAGGCAAGGGCTAAGGCTAGTGCTGCTGACTTCCTCATGGCTAAACCTCCTTATGGGGTTTTAATGGTTTTAATTTTAGGAAGCCAAAATGAATTTCTTATGAAAATTTGAGGCTTGAAACTTCAAATAGGCGGTATAATCTGAAATATTATGATATGCCTAACCCATTTGGAGCTTTGCCCTAATTGTAAGAGGATTGCCTTGAAGGTGTGCGAATACGACGAGCCCTACCCAAGGGTGGAGGCTGAGTGCCAGTGCTGTGGATACAAGGTCTACGACAAGCCCATGAGGCTAAACAAGGAGGACTTCAAGGAAATATTGGACAAGTTGGGAAGAAAACTTGTTGGCAGTCAGTGTGTAGATGACCGATGCGGTTCTCAAAAGGTTATAAGGCTGATAAACGAAGGGAGCTACTCGGAGTTCAGATGTTTGGAGTGCGGTGCGGAGTGGAACACCGATGAGCTGAAGAAGGCAATAGCAAGGGTAAAGGGAATACAAAACGCAGTGAAGGATGGCAATCGTCTTTTGGAGGTTTTAAAGGCGGGCGAGGGAGAGTGTCCCCTCTGTGGGTGGGACATAGGGCATCTGCACTCTGGATATGCCACTGTGTTAGAGTGCTTTGTGTGTGGCTATCATAACACTGTAGAAGAAAAGGTCCCCAACATAGACCTAACCACCCTGAACTGCCCCGAGTATGAGTACTCGGAGGAGCCCGGTTGAAAAATCCCTTTCAGAAGTTTTTTAGATATGCCCAATGGAAAATCTGCAGGAAGTCTCCATCTTCTGTAAAGTGGAGATGAATTGCGAAAAACTTGACAGGGTTCTTATTTTGGACTATACTAATATCTGTCCCGATAATCAAGAGACCTAGGGCTGGAACAGTCCGAAGTAAAGCCTGGGTGTGGCCGGCGTAGGGGGGAGAGGTGAAAACCTCTGTGAAGCAGGAAGCTCCACCTTCTATAAGGTGGAGTAGTTCACAGGATTACGAAGGGATCAATTCTAAGGACCTTTCCCTTTTAGAAAGCTCATTGCGTGGTTTTGATGTGGAAAAGACGGAAAGACTGCTGAAGGCTCTTGCGTCTATGTATGTGGGTGGTTATGAAAAAAGATTGGAAGATGAAGAGGTGCGCTATTGGACCAACTGGGCGGGCATAAAAACATACAAAACCTTTGGTGGCTTTCCTCAGCTTTCGGATGTTGAACTAAGTTTTCTTTTCTATGCGGTGGGTAAGCTCTTTGTCCCCCTTCTTTTGCACGAAAAGGGCGTCAAATCTGAAAGTTTTAAAAGGCTGAGCCCAAGGGAACAGGAGGATGCGGTCTCTGAGGTTTTGGATGTAATATGGGAAAATCAACTGATAAGAATTTTGCAAATTCTACCCTCCCTTTTCCAAGGGAGTTCTGAATGAGACTTCCGCATAGAATCCTCCACTTTTTGGGAAAACCCTTATGCCCCAGCCGTGCAGTTCAAAGATGTGCTTTACCATAGCAAGCCCCAACCCCATACCCTCTGGGTTTGAAGACTTGTAGGGCATGAATATGGTCTCCTCCTCTCCCTCTTGGATGCCTTTACCGTCGTCTTCATACACAAAGCCTTCCTCAGTGAGGGACACCCTTACCCTTTTGGCACCCCACTCTACGCTGTTGTTAAAAAGATTAAAAAAGCACTCTTTTATCATACTTCTGTCTGCCTTCACAGGGCTACTGCCAACCACATCCACCTCCAGATTGGGATATAGTCTTGCTAATTCCCTTATTAGCCCTCCCAACTCAAAGCCTTCCACCCTTATCTCCCTTTGATAGGATAGGTCCCTAAAGTAATTGACCGCAGACTTAATTCTGTTTATTTCCTCCAAAAGTAGCCCGCATACGTTTATTACCTCCTCCTTGCTTAGCCTATCCCTTTGGGCAAGGAGGCGTAGCCTTTCCAGATGTAAGCTTATGGGAGTAAGTGGGTTTTTGATCTCGTGGGCGAGCCTTTTGACCGCCTCCTGCCAAGTCCTGAACCTCTCCGCGGTAATGACAGGGCGCAGGTCCTCGTAGATCTCCAAAAGACCAAGTGGAAGCTGAACCTCTGTTTTTTTAACCTGCGGGTCATCTTTGTTAATCTCCTTGTAAGCTTTGTTTTCAATAACCTCCCCTCCTTTTCCAACAAACCTTATGCCCACCGGCAGGCTCTCTATCAAAGACCTTAATGTCTCCTTTTCCTTCTCAAGCCTGCTGTATAGTTCTCTTAGCTCCTCCTTCATGGTGGAGAAAGACCTGGCAAGTTGGGAAACCTCATCCTCCGTGTTTGGCACTCTTATAAAAACATCAAAGTTTCCTTTAGCGATCTCCCGAGCCTTTGAAGAGAGATCCTCCAATGGGACGCTTATATACCTTGCCACCAAGTTTCCAAACCACAAAGACGCAAGCAGGGCAACCAAGGAAATGAGCACCAAAAAGTATACGTATATGCCACCCACAATGTCCCTTGACTTTACCAAGTTCCTAAGGCTGGTGGAAACCTCATAAAGGGCACCAATGCCACTTTTTAGCTTTTGGTCCTTTAGAACCTCCACCCTGTAATCTCCCACACACAGGATAAAGGCATCTTCCCTCTCTTCCTCCACGCAGGGTGCCCTCTCCACACTCTTTACATCCTTTAGGACAGAGACAAACCCCCTTGGGTCCTCCCCTTTGCTGATCAGAGTATTAAAAAAAGACCTATATTCCTCGAACTTATCCCTCTCGTAGGCGTTAGCCATCTGCAAAAGTTCCTCCGTTTTCTGCGCCACTTCTTTGAGTTGGGAGCTAACAAAGGTCTTTGTGGATTGCAACAGAACTATTGAGGATGCCAAGTTTAGAAAGAGTATGGGCAGGAACATATACAAAAAGAGAAGGTTAGATAGCCTCCTCCTTAGGTTTCCCCTCTGGGCTTGCAGGTAGGTTTTTATGAACTTTCTGAAGAAGATAGAAAAAACGATCACAAGAATGAGAAGGTCCAGGTTTATCACCAAGAGGATCAGCGGAAAACCTACGGTCCAGATTTTCCTAAGATTGTCCAAAAACAGTATGTTTATACCCACAAAAAAAACAAAGAATAGGAAAAAGAGAAGGAAGAGCTTAGCCCTTTCCATTCATGGATATATGGCTACTAAGTTGTAAAAGGTGTCCCTCTCCACAGGAATTTTGCCCGCAGACCTTATAAGGTTTATGAGTTTCTCTTTGCTCTGCCTGTAAGGGCTCTTGGTGCCGGCAGAATGGACGATCCTTTCTTCCTCTATGGTGCCATCCAGGTCATCCGCCCCCATGTTTAGGGCAATTTGGGCAATCTTTTCTCCCAAGGTGATCCAGTAGGCTTTTATGTGGGGGAAGTTGTCCAAGAAAAGCCTTGATATGGCTATGGTCTTTAGGTCATCCACCGAAGAGGTGCGTTTGCCACCCAAACGGGTGCCCTCGGGCCAGTAGGCTAAGGGAATAAACACCTGAAAGCCTCCCGTTTCATCCTGGAGTTCCCTTAGCCTTAACATATGCTCCACCCTCTCTTCGTAGGTTTCTACGTGTCCGTAAAGCATGGTGGCGTTGGAGGGAATGCCGAGCCTGTGGGCAGTTCTATGAACCTCCAAATACTCTTCTGCGTTGGCCTTGTAGGGTGCTATGACCTTCCTTGCCCTCTCGGAGAATATTTCCGCACCACCGCCGGGAATGGCGTCAAGCCCAGCATCCTTTAGTTCTTTAAGGATATCTTCATAACTTCTCTTTGATATTTTTGCCATGTGGTGGATCTCTATGGCAGTCCAAGCCTTTACCACCATCTGTGGGAACCTACTTTTAATTTCCCGCACCAAACCCACATAATCCTCCACCTTCCAATGGGGTGGCACACCGCCCACAATATGCACCTCTCTGCCACCTTGCTGATAGGTCTCCTCCACCTTCTTTAAAACCTCCTCCAAGTCCATCTCGTAAGCCCTTGGGTCAGACTTGAGAACACCAAAGGCACAAAAATTGCACTGATAGGCGCATATGTTGGTGGGGTTGATCTGCCTATTTACCACAAAGTATGCAAACATGCCGTTCTTTTGCCTATTAACAAACTCCGCAAGCGTGCCGATGTATGCAAGCTCGTTGGAATTAAAAAGGGTCAGTGCGTCCTCTGGGCTGAGCCTTTTTCCTTCCAAAACCTTCTCGCCTATCCGCCTTAAAGAAATATCCCTCTGAGTATTCAGCAAAGTTTCCAGTTCCATAGATTTAAGGATAAGCGAATGTTTTTTAAATGCAAGCGGTAGCTTTCTATACACAGCCCTAAAGCTTAAACAAACACAGAGAGCAACAGAGAGGGCATAAGGTTTAGCGGTTTAACCTCCTCGAGCAATCCTAAAATTTTTAAACCCAGGGCAAGCATTAGCCCACCGCCCAAAAAGAGGGTATTAGCCATAGCCTGAGGGCTTATAAAGCTTCCAAAAAAATAAAAGGCAAAGGTCAAAAAGAGCTGAAAAAATAGCACATAGAAGGCAGAAAAGAGAACGCCCCTGCCAAAGGTGGCACTCAGAAGGGTGGATGAAATACCGTCCATAAAAGCCTTTGAGAGCAAAAGCCCGCTGTCTCCTTTTACCGCCTCCAAAAGACAGCCGGTGAAGGTAAGGGGACCCACCGTAAAGAGCAATGACGCAGTCAAAAAACCAGAACCTCTAAAGCCCTGGGATAATCCCTCCAACCTCTCCTCCAGTGAAAGCAAATAACCAAGCCCGCCCCCAAAGACCAAAAGAAAGAAAACCTTTATGGTCTCCGGCTTGTTTTCCACCAAGAGCTTTACGCCCAAAAGCAGGGTAAATATTCCGATGGCATGCATAACTCCCACCCTTAACCTCTCGGGAATGCCCCTCCTTGCCCACAGACCAAAGGAAGAGCCCAGCAAAACCAACCCAAAATTTACGACCGTGCCAAAGCCCAAAAACATCTACTGTGCCTGCTGGGCGTTTGCCAGGATGTTAGAAAAGAGGTCATACAAGAAGTCTGCCCTGTCTTCAAAGGTGTATCTTTCAAAGACCTTTTGGCGAGCCCTTGCACCTATCTCCAGAGCCTTATCTGAGTTTTCAAGGTAAAACAGCACCTTTTCTTCAATCTCCGCCCTGTCTAAGGGAAGGTATGTGATCACCTCCTCCTCCGGCACAAAAAAGCCCGGCAGAGTAGCCCTATAATCCACCATCAGAGCACAGCCCATGCATGCGATCTCCAAGGGAGAAAAGCCCACACCCGTTGGCACACTGTGAGGATAGGAGGTTATAACCAACCGAGCCTGTCCCAAAAGTTCCAAAAGCTCCGTCCAATCCTTTGGGACGATGGCTTGATGCCCCTCAAAGGGCGTGCCCTGAATTTCCCCAAAGACCTTTATTTCCATTCCCTCCAGAAAGCCCAAAAGGAACCACCTCTTTTTTGCGGTGGCATAAACGGAAATAAAGTTCAAAAAGTTCAAAAAGTCCTGAGGGTTTTCTCCCCTCCACTTGGCATACTCCTCTTGCAAGGTGGGATTAAACATAGAAAGGATATAATCGTGGGCGTGCAATACATGAACCTCCGGGTTTCTAAATAAAAACTCTCCCACTTCAAAGAAAATGCCCAAAAATTCCTGTTTGTAATTTTCTGCCACCTGCCCCGCAATGAGGTTTGGGTCTACGACAGGTCCAAAGAAGGCTAAGGGTATTTCCCTATCTTGGGCGGGCTCTTTCATCTGGCTTGGGTCCAAAAAGGGCGTTATGTAAGAGGGAGGCTGTTTGATGCCAAGGTATGCCAAGCTGTCTGCGTATTTAAGGTCGCAGACCACCGGCAAAAAGTTGTTGGCGTTCCTCATGTCCAAAAGTGGTGCAAAGTTAAAAAGAGGCTCGTCCGCAAAGATGGAAACATGCACAAAGCCCATTGCATCCGACAGGGCAAGTTTTTTATCCTCTTGGCTGACGGTTATAACCCCGCTGGCGTTCAGGTCCACGCAGAACATAGGACCAAAGTCCATAAGCTCCTTTACCCTCTCGTTGAGGTCCCCCTGCCCTATGTCCAATTCCAAAACCTCCGCACCCTTTTCTCTGAACCTGCCGGCAAAGGCTTTAAAGTGCCTGAGTAAGCCCTCATACTCTCCCACTTTCAAAAAGGCAATTCGCATGGAAAGAATTTTAGCACAAATGAACCAAACCCCAAAAATTTGCCACATACCTATTGACACAACCCAAAGGTTGTGGTAAAATTTACCTCAAACCTTTTAAGGAGGGTTAGACATGAGCAAGAAGAGCAGGCTCATCTTAGCAACGGCGTTATTTGGCGCAGCCCTATTTGGCGCCTCTTGTGGAGGCGGCGGTGGAGGAGCCACAGCCGGAGGTGGTAGTGGAGGCAGTGGCGGTGGTGGCGGAGGCGGCGGAGGAGGAACCGAGCCCACTGTAGAAGGTAAGGTCTTGGCACTGTTGGATTTAAGCGGTGCTTCTGCAGGAACCCTTAAGCCAGTGACCATATGCGAGCTAAAGGACGACAACAAGGCTTACTGTGGAAACGACCTAAACCCAAGTGCAAATTCAGACCTACAATATGTTCACGAGTTTGAGAATGGGAATGTTGTGCTAAGGGCAGGCAGCACTCTATACTTCTTTGATGGCAATCAGGTGAAAAAGCTGACAACGTACACGGATTTAAATGGAGATGAAAACACCGCATCCACCGGTATAACCATCCCTTCTGGCGCTGCATATTACGCAACGGAAAACTTCGTAATTATGAATAATAGTAGTGGGGCATTAGTTGCGGTTTCAAAAGATGGAAAAGTTATAAAGGATACTGGTGTTACTTTGCCTAGTCTCGGTGCATCCTGCGAGGCGGTAACTAAAGGGACAACTACCTACAAGCTTAACGTGGACGGAACTATCTCTACTACCACTATACCTACCACTCTGGCATCAGCGGGTGGAAAGCATTTGGTTCAACATCCCACTACTAACAAAATCTATTTAAGCAGTAGTAAATGCTCAACCTCCGGCGCTGTAGTTGTAGAAGATACTTTATCCAACGTTAATGATGCCAAGATGGTGGTAGACGAGAACGGCGACTTTTACATAGCGGTGTGGGATAGCACAAAAGACCTATACTATTACAAAGTGTCAGGCAGTAGGAAAACCAACCTTACACCAAGCACAGGCATTACTTTGAATACAGGTGACCTATATGAGTATGCCCTAGATGGCATGGGGCGCTTGTATGCGATTACTGCTGCCGATACAGTGGAAGTCTATGATGTTAACGGAACACCTATAGGTGCTGCAACTGTATCAGGCGCTACTTTTACTGGTTTGCTTGCCTTTGCAGACAGGGCGTTGGCAAAAGATAGTTCTGATGCGTATGAGATCACCATCACCAGTTCTGGGGTAAATGCGGTAAATAAAGGAACATCATCATCAACTCTTTACACAGCCCTCGATGCATGCACAGACTCTACTAACACCCAAGCTGTTAACGGCGCGGGCACAAACTTTATTAGGTGTTTGTTTGATGATGGTACTGATGAAATTCTCTACAGCTTGAGATATGATAGTGGAAACTACCCAAGTGCTTCTCAGACCCTACAAAGTACTTCGCATACTGCCGTTACTCAGGCACTCTTCGGTGCAGGCAAGGTGCTTGTTCCTGGTCCTTCCGGCACTATTTATCTCTGCTCCTTTAATACCACTCCCGTTCTCGGCATCGCTTGTTTACCTACAGACTTTCCCGATCTTAATACAACTAACATCGGTGCTTATCTAAAATCCAACGGAAATAATGTCCTATATACTAGTGGCAGCGCTACAAAACTTGGAAATATTTTTGATCTATCAACGTTTGTGTCAATTCCAGTATCTGGCTTATCTGGTGGAAACGCGTCCTTTGACCTCACAAAGTTTGCCTTCGGCTATCAACCACTTGGAGCTACGTGCGCAACTCAAATAGCCTACCTCTCTTCCCTCACTGCATCTCCAAAAGCCTATACCGTAGCACAACCCTCCAATGCTTGCGTAAAGAGAATTCTCAAGGTCTATTAATCACCTCCGCCCCCTCCGGGGGGCTTTTAAAAATGCTGTTGGTTCTTTTGCTTCTTGTATCTATTTCCTTTTCCCAAAAGCTGAAGGTCCTTTATGAGGACGGAAGGGTTGGGGTGGTGGATGCCACAAAAACTTCCTTAAAGGCACTCCAGGGGGTGGTCTATACAGAAAAGCCCATAAGGGTCAAGTATTTAGACCAGTTGGTTTATTCCTCTTCCGTCGCCATAAGGGGCTCGGGTAGCTTTAACTTTTCCATAAACACCTCTCCGGGGCAAAATCTTTCTGTTCTCTCTGGGGATGCCAGCGTTTCTTTTTCTGGTGCCTGTTCTGGTGGCTTGGATAATCTTTCCTGCTCTGGTGGTTCTTTGAACTTTAATGTGTCCTCTTCCTCCGATTGGCGTCTGATCGTTCAATCGGTGGGGAAGAATATCTTTCTCTCGGATGTTTCTACCACCGCCTACTATATTGGCACCGGTGCGGTCAATACGGGGAGGACTGGTAGGAATGTTTTGGTGGGGGTGGTGGATTCGGGTATTGACCTTTGCCACCCTGCCTTCAAAAACCCGGACGGTTCCTCAAAGGTGCTGTTTTTGTATGACCTTAACACCAACCGGGAGTATAACAGACAGCAAATTCAAAGCTTGATCGCCAGTGGGAACTGCAACTTTGATATTTTGGGGCATGGCACCTCGGTGGCTGGTGTGATTAGCTACATAGCAAAGGATGCAGACCTTGTGGTGGTAAAGTTGCCAGACCAGATGACGGATGCGGATGTTATGCAAGTTTTTGATTATTTGAGGAACAAAAAGGACCAGCTGGGAAGACCTATGGTGGTGAACGTTTCTTTGGGCTACAATGAGGGACCCCACGATGGGACGAGCCTTGTTGAGAGAAAGATCGCCCAGCTTTCGGGACCGGGTTTTGTGGTGGTGGTTGCCAACGGCAACGAAGGAGACAGAAGGGTCTATGGTAGAATTGGTGCCCTATCTAACAGTGCGTCGGTGGATATATACTCTGAGGGTGAGGGTTTTATTGACCTTTGGTATTCGGGTGGGACCTTGAGGGGTGAGTTTTGCGTGGGCTCTTCCTGTCTTTCCGCAAGCCCCGGCGAGTCCAAGAGCGCGAGCTTTGGCAGTTGCTCTGTGGATATGGAAAATGTTTATCCTTCGCCCTTGAACGGAGACGGAAACCTCAGCATAGAAACCAACTGCACGGGAGACCTGACGGTCAGGCTCTATTCCATCGGCGGAACTCCAAGGGTGGATGTATATATTTTCTCTTTGTTTGACGCAATGGAGCTTAAAAACTACCTTTTGGATGATGGCTTTGGTGGATACTTGGGGACTGTTTCCGTGCCCGCAACCTCTCCAAAGGTGATCTCGGTGGGTGCCATCTCTTCCAGCTTTTGCAGTCAGAGGAGCTATCAAAACCTTGGGTTTATTGCCCCCTTTTCTTCGAGGGGACCCACAAGGGACGGAAGGATAAAGCCAGAGGTGGTGGCTGCTGGTCATTGTGTGAGAACTCCCATGGCGGGTTTTCAGTCTTACAGAGATAGCGCGGGCACTTCCTTTTCTTCGCCGGTGGTGGCGGGGTTGGTTGCCCTTCTGTTGGAGTCTAACCCAAACCTTGATGCGGACGCGGTGAGAAATATACTCACTTCCAATGCCCTGAGGGATTCCGCGGTGGGCAATGTGCCCAACAACCTTTACGGTTGGGGCAAAGCCTTTCTGCCATCGGAGGCGGTTCCGGGAGGTGGTAGCCCGGGTGGTTCCGGTGGTGGCTCTGGTGGTGGTAGTTCTGGAGGAGGTGGATGCAACAGTGCCAGCCCAGACCTATACACCGCCCTGTTAGCCCTTGTCCTGACTGCGGTTCTCAGAAAGAGAATAAGAAAAGTGCTATAATTTAGAAAAGGGAGGAAAGGTAATGAAAAAATGGGTTGTCTATTCAAGTCTTTTTGGAATGGCAGGCTTTGGGCTTTTTGGATGCGGTGGCAGTGGTCTTTCGGATGCGGGGGGGAGCATGGCAGAGTTTAACACGGTTATATTCTCCTCCACGGGTGCAGATGTAAACCCGGGCATAGTCCCGATCGTGAACGCACAGACACAGCAGATTGACGAGTTAAATTCATCAAAAGCCTGTGTTGGAGATGCAAACAACAACGGAATATGCGACACAGGAGAGACAAATTGCAAAACCTGTGCGAATGTGCCCAAGGAAATACTCTGCGACGGTAATAGAGATTTTAAAACGGTTTGCTGTGCGCAAGTGAATAGATGCGTTGGAACACCCACGGAATGGACTATAACCTTCAACTTTAAGTCAGTCCCACTCTTTGACGCCAGCGGGAAGCCCCTGCAAAGACCGACATCCCCAGTCATAATCCAAGGCTACACCGTGATTTTTAACTATTCTCCCGGTTGTCCTTCCAATCTTCCTACATCAGATACAAAAACCGTCTCCGCCTTCGTCCCGCCACCATCTGGTGGAGAGAGCACAGCATCTGTTTCCATCACATACAGCACCCAACCCTTTGCGGATGATGTTCTTATATCCAATGTGTGCATGACCACCACAATGATAAGCTTTAGACCACCGCCGGGTTTTTCTGGTGTTTGCAATGTGAACGCGGTGTATAACTGGACTGTAATGGAGCAATACACTGGAAAGGTAAAAACAGTATCTGTGCCCGTGAGCTTTCAGATCGTGCCCCCCACTGGCACCTGCGTGCCTTAATATGAGGCGGTGGGGCACTGTTCTTTCCTTGCGTCCCCCTCTTCCCAAAAGCAGGTCAGCTTGTAGCAGGGTATGGTTTCAAAGAATTTGTCCGAGAGCTTGGAGAGCTTTAAATAGGTCCTGTGGGGTGGGATCTTTGACACATGGGCGTAATAGTTGGTGGAGAAGAGCTCAAGGCTACAGTATTTTGGTCTTTGGTTTGTGGAAAACTCAAACAGCAAATAGTCTTCTGCTAAGGAAAGGGACACATCCTTTATTCTAAAGGGGTGCATTTTGAACTCTTTAACACCGGATGGGTTTTGTATAGCCGTTCCCACCCATTGGTCGTCAAGCAACGCTTCCACCCGCACGCTTTCACCTTCCTTTGAAAAGGTCAAAAACTCCCTCCTACTGACCCTGCACTCATAAGTGGCAGAAAAGCCCTTTGAGTATGCCCTAAGGTTCTGAAAGGGTGGGTCCATTGATAGGGGTATTGGAGATATGCTTACACTGTGCTCCGCAGGAAGTGGCTTTGGAAGGTCCGCAAAAACATTCACATAAACATTACAGCCTTGACTTTCGATGAGCCTTTCTAACCGCACCGAGTAATCAAGGGGGTCCGAAAGGAGA
>Ga0272445_1001666_pt1 | contig 16771 bp, 19 predicted proteins | sample YNPCB0031_FD_194404 | JGI IMG/M metagenome (GOLD analysis project Ga0272445, IMG submission 194404) | Hot spring sediment microbial communities from Yellowstone National Park, WY, United States - YNP-CB-003-1 | ecosystem: Environmental > Aquatic > Thermal springs > Hot (42-90C) > Sediment... | reverse complement strand
ACGCAAAAAAGGAGGCTTGCGGTGAGGAAACCTTGGGCCAAAGGTCTTCCGTGGAACCATTTTTCCACCCGGCGGCTCCCTCGCTCCAAATGGTCGGTGATGCGCAGCGCCCAGCCCAAACCGCCACCAAGGATCACGGAAAGAAGAAGGACGAGGACGTTTTGGGTTTTTAGGGCCATCTGCATTCCGAGAACAAGGGTCACCAATCCCACTCCTGCGGTAGCGCCTTCGCGAACACGGGCTGGAAAACGCTCTCCCAAAGCCCAGCCCAAGCTCCCTCCCAAAAGAACTGTTCCCATATTGATCCAGGTCCCCACCATACCCGCGAATGTTAGCACACTTTTTGCCGCGAAGGCTTTCTCGTCCATACAATCTCACAAAGGAGGTGGCTATGAAGCAGTTTTGGAAGGAGTTTCGCGACTTTATTGCCCGCGGGAATCTCGTGGAGATCGCTGTGGCCTTCGTGATGGGCGCGGCCTTCGGGGCCGTGGTGAATTCCTTTATTTTTGACATCGTCATGCCACCCATTGGGAAACTCGTGGGAAACGTGGACTTCTCTAACCTCTTCGTCGTTTTGGGACCGGAGAAGTATCCCTCGGCGGAGGCGGCCCGGGCAGCGGGCGCTCCCGCGATCTACTATGGCCGCTTCATCAATAACCTCGTGAACTTCCTCATCATTGCCCTCGTCATGTTCCTCCTTTTGCGGGCGGTCATGCGGATGCGGAAACCGAAGGAAGCCCCTGCTCCCACCACGAAGGAATGCCCTTATTGCAAGACCCAGATCCCCATCGGAGCAGTCCGCTGCCCCAACTGCACTTCTCAGCTCGCTTAGCGCTCGCGCAAAAGCAAAACGGCCTTGCCGTTGTGGGTGCAGGAGAAGACTACGAGGGTGTGGGATGTATCCTCGGCGGCTGAGGCGTAGAGGTAGCGGATATCGAGGCCTTGGCGGGCGAGGGCCTCCGTGACGCGGCGGAGGAATCCCGGCCGGTTGGGAAGTTCCACCAAAACCACTTCCCTCTCCTCCGTGGGAAATTCCGCGTCCCGCAAGCTTTCGAGAGCGTAGTGGTGGGCATCCACCACGAGGTGCAGCTCCGCCTCCTCTCCCGAGACAAAAACGGCGGTGGCCAAGATGTTGATCCCCTGAGTCGAGAGAAGCTTAGCGATATCTGCAAGCAGGCCCACGCGGTTTGTGGTGCGCACCACGAGCTCTTTTCCAATGGTCGCCGGCCGCACGGCATGTAGTTTACCTTAGCCGCGAAAAAGTTGTTCGCTATAATCGCCCCCATCGGAGGGGTGAACGTGCGGCCGGAGGCAAAACGGATCTTGGTGTGCAGCGCTTGGCCCTACGGGTCCGGCGTTCCTCACTTGGGCAACCTCATCGGTTGCCTCCTTTCCGGTGACGCCTTTACCCGCTTTTACCGCCTTTTGGGCTACGAAGTGCTGCACGTTTCCGGGACCGACGCCCACGGCACGAAAATCGAATATGAGGCCCACCGCCAGGGCCTAACTCCCGCGGAATTGGCCTCCCGCGTGCACGAGGAAATCGTGCGCATCCTCAAGGAATTCGAGGTGGCCATCGATAACTACACCACCACCGAAAGCCCCGTCCACAAAGAGCTCGTCACCATCCTCTTTCGGGAGATGGAGGAAAACGGGTACATCTTTTCCCAAGAAGAGGAGCGGGCCTTCTGCCAATCCTGCGGGAGGTTTTTGGCGGACCGCTTCATCGTGGGAACCTGCCCCAAATGCGGTTATCCCTATGCCCAAGGGAACCAGTGTGACGCGTGTGGAGCCCTTTTGGAACCGGAGATGCTCCTTTCCCCGCGGTGCGCCTTCTGCGGTTCCCAAGAGGTGGTGCGAAAACCGACCCGCCACTGGTATTTGGATTTGGAAAAGCTCGCGCCCAAGCTCCTGGCCTATGTGCGGAGCCGCGATTTCCAGGGAAACGTAAAGCTTTTCACGGAGCGGATGATCGAGGAGGGCTTGCGGCCCAGGGCGGTGACCCGGGACATCGCCTGGGGGATTCCCGCGCCTTTCCGCGGTGCAGAAGGAAAAGTCATCTACGTCTGGGCAGAAGCGGTCTTGGGTTACCTTTCCGCTACCGTGGAATATTTCCGCCGCCGCGGCGAGGAGGAGCGGTGGAAGGAGTTTTGGTACGGAGAGGAGGTCTGGCAAATCTACACGCAAGGGAAGGACAACATCCCCTTCCACACCGTGATCCTTCCCGCCCTTCTTTTGGCCACCGGCCGTCCTTTCCACCTTCCCGACCAGATTTCTGCAACGGAGTACCTGAGTTGGGAGGGAGGGGAGCAATTCTCCAAAACCCGGCGGATCGGGGTCTTTGCGGACGAGGCCCTGAAGCTCCTTCCGCCGGTCTATTGGCGGTTTTACCTTTTTTACAACCGGCCGGAGACGAAAGATGCGGAGTTCTCTTGGGCGGAGTTCGACAAGGCCGTCAACGCTGTCCTTGTGGACAACATCGGGAATTTCGTGCATCGCGTGCTTTCCTATGTTTGGACAAAGTACGGGGGAACCGTTCCGGATTCGCCCACCGCTTCGGAGGTGAGCGCGCGCATCCGGGAGACGGCGGAGGAGATGAGATCCGCGGTGGCGCGGGGGTCTTTGGCCTCGGCCCTGCGGGCCGCGGTGCGGCTAGGCGAATTTGGGAACCGCTTTTTCCAGGCTCGGGCGCCCTGGCAGACGGGGGATGTGGAGGCGGTGGCCTCGGCCGTGCACATCGCCAAAGCGTTGGCCATCTTCCTTGAGCCTTTTGTTCCCATGTTTTCCCGGGAGATTTATGGCCTTTTGGGCCTTGGGGAGCCGAAATTTTCCGATGTGGAGAAAGGCTGCGGCGGGTTAACGCTTTCCGCGCGGCCTCAGCCCCTCCTTTCCCACGTGGATGTGGAGGATCTCAAACGGAGGTATGCGGCCATGAAGGAAGAGGGTTTGGTGTCCATTGAGGAGTTCGGGCGCATTGACCTTCGCGTGGCCCGGATCGTGCACGCCGAGGAGATCCCCGGCGCGGAGAAGCTCCTTAAACTCCTTTTGGATCTGGGCGATCGACAGGTCCAGGTGGTGGCCGGGATCCGCAAGCACTATAAACCGGAGGAGCTACGGGGAAAACTCGTGGCCGTGGTGGCCAACCTCAAGCCCGCCACCATTCGGGGGGTCCGCTCGGAGGGCATGATCCTCGCCGCCTCCGATGGAACTCTGGCCCTCATCGGTCCGGATCGCGAGGTGGAACCGGGCACGCGCATCAAGTAGGATTTGGTGTCCATGCTTGCGAGGTGACGAAAATGTACGGCGTTGTGGAAATCGGAGGCAAGCAATATTTCGTGGAACCTGGATTGGAGCTGATCCACGAGGTCATCCCCGGCGTCAAGGTCGGCGAACGGGTCACCTTCGATCGGGTGCTTTTTCTGCGCAACGGCGAGAAAATCGAGGTGGGCCGCCCTTACCTCTCCGGCGTGCGGGTGGTAGGGGAGGTTCAGGAGGTCGGGAAACTCCCGAAAGTCATCATCTTCAAGTTCATGCCCAAGAAAGGCTACCGCCGCAAGAAAGGCCACCGACAACCTTTCATGCGCACGAGGATCGTGGCGATTGAGCGGGAATGACATGGTGGAGGTTTTGATCGAGCGGGACGATGAGGGACGGGTGCAGGTGGTGACCCTCTACGGCGAGGATTCGCCCGAGGGCCTGGCCGCGCGGATGCTCGTGGAAGCGCCTATCCTGGGCATGAAACATTACCTGCACCTCGATCCCGAGGTCTCCCGGGAGGGATCGGTCCTTCGCGTGCGCGTGGACCGGTCCGACCTTTTCCTGGACCGCGAGATCGACGCGATCATGGAGACGATGGTTTTAGGGCTGCAGGCTCTGGCCCAGGATCGGCCGGGCAAGGTAGCGGTAAAGGAAGTTGGGCTCGATGTCCTCGTTTAGGAGGTGATGGGGGATGGCCCACAAGGCGAGCGGGGGTTCCACACAGAACGTCCACGATTCTCCGGGGAAGCGGCTGGGCGTGAAGAGGTTCGGTGGGGAGCTGGTTTGGCCCGGTTGCATCATCGTGCGGCAGCGGGGGACGAAGTTTTACCCCGGCCGCGGCGTGAAGATGGGCCGGGACTTCACCATCTACGCCACCACCACCGGGATCGTGGAATTCGCCGGCCGAAAGAGGATCTACGTGAACGTCATTCCCCTCGAGGGGGAAAAGTAGCGGCGTGGGGTTCGACGAAGCGGTCATCCACGTCGCGGCCGGAAAAGGTGGCGATGGGCTCATCAGCTTCCACCGCACCCGCTACAACCCCAAGGGTTCCCCCGATGGCGGCCGGGGCGGAGATGGCGGGGATGTGATCCTGCGCGCCACCCGCTCCGTCAACACTTTCGCCCACTTTCATCAGCAGGTCCATTTCCGCGCCGAGGACGGCGGTCCCGGAGGGCCCAATAACCGCCAAGGAAAACGCGGGGAAGACCTGGTGATCCTCGTTCCGGTGGGCACGGTGGTGAAGGACCTTCACACGGGGGAAATCCTCGCGGATTTGGTGGAAGAGGGGCAGGAAGTCGTGGTGGCCAAAGGCGGCCGGGGCGGCCGGGGAAACCGGGCCTTCGTCACCTCCACCCGGCAGGCCCCGCGGATCCGGGAATTGGGAGAGCCGGGCGAGGAACGGTGGCTGCGCCTGGAACTGCGCCTTTTGGCGGATGTCGGGATCATCGGCTTCCCCAATGTGGGAAAATCCTCGCTCCTTTCCCGCGTTTCCGACAAAAAGCCCAAGGTCGCGGCCTACCCTTTCACCACCCTCACCCCCAATTTGGGCGTGGTGAAAGTGGATGAGTTCTCCTCCTTCGTCATGGCCGATCTTCCCGGGCTCATCGAGGGCGCGCACGAAGGGAAGGGGTTGGGCGACAAATTCCTGCGCCATGCCATGCGAGCCAAACTCCTTCTGCACCTTGTGGATTTGGCCCGCGTGGAGGGACGTGACCCCCTTTCCGACTACTTCGCGATCCGCAAGGAACTCGAGGCCTGGGAGGAGTTGCGGGAAAAGCCGGAAGTGGTGGCGGGGAACAAGATCGATCTCCTTACGCCCTCGGATGTGGCCAAAGAGGTGGCAAGGTTCGCCGAAGCGGGGATCACCCTTTACCCCATTTCCGCCCTTACCGGACAAGGGGTGAGCGAGCTCGTGCGGGTGTTGTGGAAAAAATTGCAGGAGCTTCCCCAAAAGGCGGAGGAAAGGCCGCGGCGGAAGGTGTGGGACCTCACGCCGGGGCCGCCGCCGTATGAAGTGGTGGACGGGGAGGAGGGGATTGAAGTGCGCGGTCCAGCGGTGGAAAGCCTCGTGCGGCGCCTGGATCTTTCCACTCCGGATGCGCGGGAATATTTGTGGGAGGAGCTGGAGAGGATGGGGGTCGTGCGGGCCCTGCGGCGGCGCGGCCTTCCCGCGGGCCACCCGGTAAGGATCGGAGGGAAAACCCTTGAATTTGTCGGGTAGGACCGGCCTTTTCGGCGGGACGTTCAATCCCGTGCACATGGGGCACCTCCGGGTGGCCGAGGAAGCCCTGCGCCAGTTCGGCCTGCGGGAAGTGGTGTTCATCCCCACAGGGCAGCCGCCCCATCGGGAGGTGGCCGACGGCGTCCCGGGAGAGCTGCGCTACGAGATGGTGAAGCTGGCCATTTCCGGCCGGCCGGGTCTCTCTGTCTCGCGGGCGGAATTGGATCGTCCCGGACCCGCTTATACCGTGGACACCATCGAGCTCCTCAAGAAAGAGCATCCGGAGGGCGTGGTCTACATCGTGGGCGCGGACATCTTTTCGCAAATCGAGATTTGGCACGATTGGCCCAGGCTGCTTAAGCTTTGCCCATTCATTGTTGCCCCGCGGCCGGGCGTGGATATGCGCCGTTTTTCCCAGCCCCCCTTCGATCAGGCGGAGCTCTACTTTCTCCACATGGCGCCCATCGCCCTCTCCTCTTCGGAGGTGAGGCGGCGCTATCGGTTGGGTCTTCCCACCGCGGGCCTCGTCCCGGAAGCGGTGGATCGGTTCATTCGGGAACACGGGCTCTATGGCGCCCGGAGGACCCCGCCCCTAGAATAGGCGGGGAAAGGAGGGTTGGTCCATTAAGCGGCAGTTTCGCGTAAACGAACAGATACAGGCCCGCGAGGTTTTGCTCATCGACAGCGATGGAAGGAACCTCGGGGTCACCCCCATTGAAAAGGCCTTGGCGTTGGCGAGGGAGCGGGGCTTGGACCTGGTCGAGGTGGCCCCGGAGGCCAATCCCGTGGTCTGTAAAATTGTGGATTTTGGGAAGTACCGGTATCAGCTGCAAAAGAGGGAGAAAAAGCAGCCCAAAGCCGGTAAAGTTAAGGAGGTCAAGTTCACCATCCAAACCGGTGAACACGACTTCCAGACGAAGATTCAGCGCATTCGGGAGTTTCTGGAGGAGGGGATGAAGGTGCGGGCGGTCGTGTTCTTCAAGGGCCGCCAGATCATCCATATCGAGAAGGGGAAAGAGCTTTTGGAGCGGATCGCTCAGCTCACCCAAGATCTGGCGAAAGTGGAGCAGGACCCGATGGAGCGCGGCCGAAATTTGGAAATCCTTTTGGCCCCTATCTCCAAGAAAGGAGGCGGAGGATGAAGCCCGGAAAGACCCACAAAGCTTCGGCGAAAAGGTTCAAAGTAACGGCCACGGGGCGCATTTTCCACCGCAAGGCCGGCTATGTGCATAAACTCTCGAAAAAGCGCCCCCAATACAAGCGGGAGGCGCGCAAACCCGTAGAGGTAACGGGCGCGAACAAGAAAATCATGCGCCGACTTTTGCAGATCTAAGGAGGAGAACATGCGCGTTCGCGGAGGCGTCAAACACAGCCGCCGACGTCGCAAGATTTTGGATTTGACGAAGGGCTTCAAGGGCAAGAGGAAGAACTGTTACCGGATTGCCAAGCAATCCCTCCTTAAAGCCCTGCGGCACCATTTCGTTTCCCGCAAGCTCCGCAAGCGCCAAATGCGGCGGCTTTGGATTATCCGCATCGGTGCGGCGGTGAGGCCCTATGGCTTCAACTACTCCCGGTTCATGGGCGCTTTGCGCCGGGCCCAGGTGGGCTTAAACCGCAAAGTCTTGGCGGAATTGGCCATTCGGGACCCCGCCGCGTTTGAAAAGGTCGTCGAGGTGGCCAAGCAAGCATGAAGACTTTCCAGGACCTTGTCCTCGCCCTCCACCGTTTCTGGCGGGAGCAGGGCTGCGCCATCGTGGAGCCTTACGATATCGAAAAGGGCGCGGGAACCTTCAATCCCGCCACGTTCTTTGGGGTTTTGGGGCCCAGGCCCTGGCGGGTGGCGTATGTGGAGCCCTCCCGCCGCCCCACGGATGGCCGCTACGGCGAAAATCCCATCCGCTTCGGCCTCCATCACCAGTACCAGGTGATCCTCAAGCCCCCGCCCGCCGACATCCAGGAGCTTTATCTTCGCTCCCTCGAAGCCGTGGGGATCAACCTGAGAGAACACGACGTGAAATTCGCCCACGACGACTGGGAGTCCCCTACTTTAGGCGCCTGGGGCGTGGGCTGGCAGGTTTGGCTCGATGGGATGGAGATCACCCAGTTCACGTACTTCCAACAGATGGGCGGGATGGATCTGAACCCCGTTTCCGTGGAGCTCACCTATGGATTGGAGCGCATTGCCCTTTTCCTCCAGGGCGTGGAATCCGCGTTCGATTTGCGTTGGGCGGAGTGGCTCACCTACGGCGAGATGTTCCGCGAGCGGGAGCGCCAGTTCAGCATTTACCACTTCGAAAAGGCCTCCGTTGAGCGGGCGAGGACGATGTTCGATTTTCACGAAGCCGAAGCCAAGGAGTGCTTAGCTCATGGCCTGGTCTTCCCGGCTTACGACCACACCCTGCGCTGTTCCCATCTTTTCAACACCCTCGATGCGCGCGGGGCTTTAGCCCAAGCGGAGCGGGAAACCTATATCGCCCGGGTGCGGGCCTTGGCCCGGGCCTGCGCAGAAACCTACGTCGCGGAGGTGGTGGGTGCCCAAGTTCCTGATCGAAGTCGGAGTTGAGGATCTCCCCGCAGAGGAAGCGGAGCTCATCGCCCAAAGCTTTCGGGAAAACCTCCTTTCCCGCCTCCGCGAGGCCCGGGTTCCCCACGGGAAAGCCCACCTCTTTTGGACTTTGCGCCGGTTCGCTCTCCTTGTGGAGGACCTTGCGGAACGCCAGGAAGACGCGGTGGAGGAGATCCGGGGCCCGGCGGTCGCCGCGGCGTTGGATCCCCAGGGAAATTTGACGCCGGCGGCCCTTGGGTTCCTCCGGCGCTATGGTGCCTCCCCGAAGGATCTGATCCGAAAAAAGGTGGGCGAAAAGGAATACCTTTTCCTTCGTTTGGAGCGGCCCGGCCGGCCCACGGCGGAAATCCTCAGGGAAATCGTCCCCGAGGCCATAAGGGCGATTCCTTGCTCCAAATCCATGCGCTGGGACGAAAGCGGCGGCTTTTTGCGGCCCATCCGCTGGGCGGTGGCCCTTTTGGATGGGGAAGTGGTGCCTTTAGAAATTGCGGGCGTGCGCGCCGGCCGCGTCACCTTCGGCCACCGCTTCCTCTCCGGCCCTGTGGAGCTCAGCCGGCCAGAGGAATACGTGCAAAGGCTCAAGGAAGCCCACGTTTATGCGGACCCCCTCGAGCGGGCCGAGCTTTTGCGCGCGGAAATCCGCAGGCTTGAGGAGCAGTATGGGGCCCGCGCCGCCCTTTCCGAGGCCCTCTGGACCCTCATCCTTGGGCAGACGGAATGGCCCAAGCCCGTGGTGGGGCGGATCCCCAAGGAGTTCCTGGAGCTTCCCGAGCCGGTGGTGGTGGCCGCTTTGCGCGAGGAAGGGAAATTCGTGCCCTATACCCGGGGCGGGAAAATCGCCGAAATCTTCCTGGGATTTGCCGAAGGCGAGGGGAATCCGGAGATCATCCGGCGGGGCTACGAGCGGGTCGTGGGCATTCGTCTGCGGGATGCCCTGGGCTTCTTCGCCCAGGATCGGAAAAGGACTTTGGAAAGCCGCGTTCCCGAGCTTCGGGAAATCGTGTATGAGGCCCGGCTCGGCACGGTATGGGACCGGGTGGAGCGCATTCGTTTCCTTTGCCGCCACCTGGCCCGGGAGCTTTGCCTTCCCGCGGATCGCTTGGATCGCGCAGCCCTCCTGTGCAAGGCCGATCTTCTCACCGTAATGGTCCGGGAATTCCCGGAGCTTGAAGGGGTCATGGGCGGAATTTATGCGCGTCTCGATGGGGAGCCGGAGGAGGTGGCCAAAGCGATCGAGGAGCACGTGCGGCCCGCGGGAAAGGCCGATCCCCTTCCGGAAACGCCCCTGGGACTAGCCCTGAGCCTCGCGGAAAAGCTGGACGGGGTGATTGGACCTTTGCGGGTGGGCGAAATGCCCACGGGATCCCGGGATCCCTATGGCGTGCGGCGGCGGGGAAACGCGGTGGTCCGGATCATTTTGGAAAAAGGCCTCAGGCTCGACCTTTTTGGCCTGATCGAGGAGGCGGCTAAGCGGTATCCCGGCACAGCGCCGGCAGAGGTGGTGAAGGAATTCCTTTGGGAACGCCTGAGGTCGGCCCTGGAGGAGCGGGGGATTCCTCACGACGTGGCGGAGGCGGTGCTTGCCCAAAAGCGCGGGGATTTCCTGGGGGTTTGGGAGAGGGCCCAGGCCTTGGCCGGGCTTCTTGGCCGGCGGGAATTAGCCGATTTGGCCCTGGCCTTCGGCCGCGTGCGCAACATCACCCGCGGCCAAGAAATCGAGGGCTTCCGGCCGGAGCTCTTCCAAGAAGAGGCGGAACGGGAACTTTGGCAGGCCTTTCTTTCCGCGAAGAGCCGGGTGGAAGAGGCCCTCTCCCGGCATCAGCCCTCCGCCGCGCTGGAAGCGCTTCTTTCCCTCAAAAGGCCTATTGACCGCTATTTCGATGAGGTTTTGGTGATGTGCGAGGATGAGGGGATCCGAAGGAATCGCCTCGGGTTCCTCACGGAGCTTTCGCGCCTTTTCCTCCAGGTGGCCGACCTGAGCCGGCTCGTGGTGCCGGGTTAGGCGCAACGAGCAAGGAGGTCGGCACGATCAAGGGGAATCACATCCTCATTACGGTGGAGTCCACGCCCCAAGGCCCAAGGAAGCGGGTAGCCATCATCGAGAATGGCGAGCTCGTGGAGATCCATTTCGAGCTTCCCGATCGCCGTTCCCTTGTGGGCAATATCTACAAAGGGAAGGTGGAGACGGTTCTTCCGGGATTGGGCGCGGCCTTCGTGCAGGTGGGTGAGAAAAAGCCTCTCTTTTTGGCCGCCCACGAGCTTTGCGACGGAATCCTCAAGGCCAAGGGTTTTGAGCCCGGCCGCGGCATCCCTCCCATTCAAAAGGTCCTCAAGCCTGGGGAGAGCCTGATCGTTCAGGTGCGGCGGGACGAGGTGGGAGAGAAGAACCCACAGGCCACCACCAAAATTAGCCTTCCCGGCCGCTATTGGGTTTTCCTCCCGACCGAGGACCGGGTGAGCATTTCCCGCCGCATCGAGGAGCGCGACATCGCCCGAAAACTCCGGCAAATTGCCCATGAGCTCAAACCCGAGAGGGCCGGCCTCATCGCCCGTACCGCTGCCCGCTACGCCTCAAGGGAAGACCTGGAACGGGATTTCAAATATCTCCTTGGGCTTTGGAAGGAAATCCAAAAGCTTGCCGAGGAGAGTTCCGCTCCCAAACTTCTCTATGGCTCGCCGGACCTCATCAAAACCATCGTGCGGGACCGGTTTTTGGACGACGTGGATTCCTTGATCGTGGATGACGAGAATGCCCACAAGGAAATTCTGGAGTATCTGGAGTACCTGCACTTGGGGAAGCTTAAGGCCCGGGTGCGCCTTTACCGCGGAACAACCCCGCTTTTTGCCCGCTATGGAGTGGAAGAGGAGCTCGCGAAGGTAATGGAACGGAAAATACCCCTCAAAGGCGGCGGGTTCATCACCGTGGATGAGACCGAGGCCCTCACCGCCATCGACGTGAATACAGGGTCCGACGTGAAGCACAGGAATCAGGCCGCGGCGATTTTGAATACCAACCTTGAGGCCGCCCGGCTCATTCCCCGGATCCTTCGTCTCCGCAAGATCTCCGGAATCATCGTGGTGGACTTTGTGGACATGGCCAATGAAAAGGACAAGGAGAAGGTCATCGCGGCCCTAAAGGAGGAGCTGAAGAAGGATCGGGTCCCTGCGGATTTCATCGACATCACGAAACTAGGACTTGTGGAGATCACCCGCCGGAAGGAGGGCGAATCCCTTTCCTCCATCCTTTCGGAACTGGAGGAAAGTTAAGCCCCGGTCTATAATTTTTTACCCGCCCTTGGGCGGGAAAGGGGGTGGTGGTTGGCCAAAAAGTCTTTTCCGCCTATTCCTTTCCGGACTCCCAAGGAGGTGGTAGAGCGTGATGCGTAAGGTGGGTTGGCTTTTGGCGGTGTTCGTAGCGGTTGGGCTTTTGGGTTGGGCTCAAGCAGGTGCTCCTCTTGTTTTGGACAAACCCTCTTCGCTTGCGAATATTTCCCTCGCGGTTTTCGGGGATTCCGCATACGCTCCAGCTATCATGCGGGCCACGAATAGCAAGGCCCTTGTAGACCACACCTTCGCTCGCATTTCCCGCTTGGATGAGGTTTTGCCGGCTGGCGCGAAGCTCTGGATCCCCGATGCCGCTTGGGCCAAGGCTTTCCTTGCGGTTTGGGATCCCAACAGGGTTGAGGACCTCTTCGGCGGCGGAAAACTCGTGGTCGGCTCCTGGTGGACGGCGGGCGGCGAGGCGGAGGGTTTGGAGGCCTTGTTCGCCCTCTATCGCGAAAACTTCCCCGATGTGGTGATCGTGAACGCAACTGTAGCCGGTGGAGCCGGTTTCGTCTTCAAGGCCGTGCTTAAGCCGCGCCTCATTGCCGGCGATCCTCCGGATACCTTCCAGCTCCACGCGGGCCTTGAGGTCGAGGGCTATAGCCCCGAGGTCTATCTCCGGCCCCTGGATGACCTCTACGCGATCTTCGGCTGGGACAAAGTCTTCCCGCCGGATCTCCTGGATCTCATGCGCTACGAGGGCCACTACTGGGGCGTTCCCGTCAACATTCACCGCTCCAACGTGCTTTGGTACAACAAGGAGATCTTCGCGAAGTACAACCTGAAGCCGCCGGCGAACTGGGATGAGTTCTTCCAGATCTGTGAAATCCTCAAGGGTAAGGGAATCGTTCCCATCACCTTGGCCAACGCAGGCGGCTGGGAGGCTCCGCACCTCTTTGAGACCATCCTCGCCAGCACCCTCACGCCCGAGGAGTACCGCGGCCTTTGGACGGGCGCGACGCCCTGGACCCATCCCGGCGTGACCCGGGCTTTGGAGATCCTGAAGAAGATCCTGGACTACGCGAACCCGGACTACTCCGCCCACACCTGGGACACGGTTTTGGAGTACATCGCGGCGGGCCGCGGGGCCATGAACGTCATGGGCGACTGGGCCATGGGTTGGTTCATGGCTAAGGGCGTGGATGTGGGCTGGGCCCCGGTTCCCGGAACGAAGGGCGTATTCGTCGCCCTCTCCGATACCTTTGCCTTCCCCAAGCGCGCCCCTAACCCCATCAACGTGATCGGCTGGCTTGAGGTCTGCGGCTCCAAAGAGGGCCAGATCGCCTTCAACATGCGCAAGGGCTCCATCCCCGCCCGCACGGACATCACCGCCGAGGAGAGGGCTCAATTCAACCCGTATCTCCAGTCGTGCATGGAGGACTGGGCCCGCGACGCCATCGTGCCCAGCGTCATGCACGGCGCGGCGGCTCCGGAGTCCTGGGTCGTGGACTTCAAGGACGCAATCAACCTCTTCCTCGTCACCAAGGACGTAGCGGGAACGCAGGCCGCGTTGGTAGCCGCAGCGAAAGCCGCCCTTGGCAAGTAAGGGAGGATCGTTCGGGGCCCGACGGCAAAAGTCGGGCCCCTTTTTCTTGTCATGTGGTTCAAAAGAAAGCGCGACCAGATCCTGAGCGTCCTCTTGGTCCTGCCTTCGGCTCTAGCCATTTTGGTCTTCGTTTACGCCTTTATTGCCCTTACCACCTACGTTTCCTTTTCCAACTGGAATAAGCTTGTTCCCGACTACACCTTTGTCGGAACCGCCAACTACCTTCGCCTTTTCCAAAACCCGCGCTTTTTGATCACCCTGCGCAATCTCGGTGTGTTCACAGGGTTATTCGTCGGGGGTTCCCTCACTTTGGGATTCCTTTTGGCCGTGCTTTTGGATCGCCGCATCAAAGCGGAAGGGCTCTTTCGCACCATTTACCTTTACCCTTTGGCCCTCTCTTTTATTGTGACTGGCGTGGTTTGGCGTTGGCTCCTCAACCCCGGAAGCCCGCAGATGGGAAGCACGGGGATCAACCTCCTTTTGGAGATGATGGGTTTAGGGTTTTTGAAGACAGGTTGGTACACGGATCCGCGGATTGGAATCATTGCCGTAGCGGTTGCGGCCATCTGGCAGATGTCCGGATACGTAATGGCTATGTATCTTGCGGGCCTGCGGGGCATTCCCGAGGAGCTGCGGGAAGCGGCAAGGGTAGACGGAGCCTCGGAGCTGCAAATTTATCGCTTCGTTGTTCTTCCCCTTCTTAGGCCCATCACGTTTGGTGCTCTCATCGTTCTCGGTCACATCTCTCTCAAAATCTACGACCTTGTGGTGGCCATGACCGGCCCAGGCCCGGGATATTCCTGCGATGTTCCCGCCTACTTCATGTGGGAACTCACCTTCAGGGCCAACCGTTTTGCCCAAGGTGCAGGCATTGCCATCATCCTTCTCGCCATCGTTTCGATTCTCATCGTCCCTTACCTCCGCTATAGCCTTCGCCGTGAGGTGGAGGCATGAAGCTCCATCCTGCTCGCCTGCTTTTGTATCTCGTGCTTATTGCTTTCGCCCTTTACTACCTGATGCCGGTTTATGTGCTGGTGGTAACGAGCCTAAAAAGCTTTGCGGAGGTCAATCTCTATCGCATGTGGAATCCACCGCGCACGTTTTCTTTGGAGAGCTTTCGGCGGGCTCTGTTTGGGGGCATGGGCTACCAGGGCCTGGCTCCCAACATCCTGAACAGCGTCATCATGGTTCTTCCTGCCACCCTCATCTCCGCGGCCTTAGGTTCCCTAAACGGGTACATTTTTGCGCGTTGGCAATTCCGCGGCGCCAATACCCTTTTTACCCTCGCCCTTTTTGGCATGTTCATCCCCTACCAAAGCATCCTGATCCCTCTTGTGCAGACCCTAAAAAGCATCGGTTTGTACGGCACCATCCCTGGTCTCATTTTGACCCATGTGATTTACGGCATCCCCATTACGACCCTCATTTTCCGCAACTATTACGCTACCGTTCCCAAAGAGCTTGTGGAGGCCGCGCGGATTGACGGGGCGGGGTTGCTCGGGGTCTATCGGCGCATCATGCTCCCCCTTTCCCTTCCAGGCTTTGCCGTGGTCCTTATTTGGCAATTCACTTCCATTTGGAACGACTTTCTTTTCGCTGTGACGATCGCGCAAAACCCGGCGGTGCAGCCGGTGACTGTGGCCCTCAATAACCTGGCCGGGTCGTTCATTGTGGAATGGAATGTGCAGATGGCCGGGGCCCTCCTTGCCGCTCTGCCTACGCTTTTGGTTTACATCTTCCTTGGGCGCTATTTCATGCGCGGGCTTCTCGCCGGCTCCCTCAAGGGTTGAGCCTCACCCCGGTTTCCCCCTAAAATGAAAGTGCGGGCGGATAGCTCAGCAGGTAGAGCGCTCCCTTCACGGGGGAGATGTCGGGGGTTCAAGTCCTCCTCCGCCCATTTTTTATGTACGTAGCCGTGGAAGGCCTTCCCGCCCTCGGAAAGAGCGAGATCCTCGCTCTTTTGCGCCTTTATTTTCCCCGGCAAATCCTGGTTCTCTCCGAGCTCGTGAGGGATGTAGCGGAAAAGGAAAACATCGATCTTTTCCAAGACCGGCCCCGTCTCGGCAAAGCTCTTTTAGAAGCTTTGCCGGAAAGACAGTCCTTGATACGAAAGGCCCTTTCTCAGGGTTTGACGGTGGTTGAGGAGTCCCATCTTGGCGTACACGCTGCTTATTCAGCGGCCTTGGACGATCAGGACTTTCTCACGCTTTTTCACGCTTTAGAAGAGGAAATCCTTTGGCCGGAGCTTTTTGTGCGGCTTGAGGCCCCTTTAGAGGTTTCCGTTTTGCGCCAAGAGGCCCGCGGAGACCCCCGCTATGCTGTGCCCAAAGAAATCTTATCCCGCATGGCCGGTTGGCTTTCCGCGTGGCATGCCCGGCGAGGGGATCGAGTGGAGGTGATCCAGGCGGACCAATCCCCCGAGAACGTGGTGTCCGCCCTCATCGAGCTCCTTGGCCTTCGCTATAACCCTTATTCGGAAGCCCAAGTTTTGCCGTACCTTCTCCTCCTTGGTCGGCCAGCCTCTGGGAAGTCGGAATTGATCCAGTTTTTGAATCATATGCCCCTTTTTGAGCGCGTTTTTGCCTACCACATCGGAGCCTTGCGGGTTGTGGACGATTTTGTCTTTCTTTGGCAGAAATTCCTCGAGGACGATCTTTGGGAGAAACTCGGGCGGGGGAGGTTGCATTCCCGCCGCGTTGGGGAAAATTACGCGGTGGAAGATCAAAGCCTTTGGAACTTCCTTATTCTTCGGGTGAACCAAGAAATCGCGTCTTCTCCCCCTAGGCCTGGGGAAACGGTGATTATCGAATTCTCCCGTGGGGGCGAGAGGGCGTATCGGGAGGCCCTTTCTTTCCTTGTGCCCACCGTTTTGGAGGAATGCGCTATCCTCTATTTGCGCGTGTCTTATGAGGAATCGGTGAGGCGGAATTTGGCCCGCTATGATCGAGATCGGCGTGATGGTATTCTTACCCATTCCGTTCCGGAGGAGGAGATGCTTAAAACGTATCGCACGGATGATTGGTCTCGCTTGGCTTCCGAGGAATCAGGTTATCTTAGCATCCGTGGTTTTCGAGTTCCCTACGTTACTGTGCACAATGAACCCGAGCCAAAAAGCTTTGCGGATTTCTCCCGAAGGTTTAAGCCGGCCTTGGAGGAACTTTATCAGCTATGGAAGAGCCGCTGAGTGAGCAAAAGTGCTATCTCCTTTTGGGCGAAGCCCCCACGGAGGCCGCGGCGGAGAAGATCGCGGAAGTCTTCGCAGGATGCCCGTACGTTTATTTTCTCGCCGCCTTCGGCCGCATGGTGGTAGGTGTTTTCTATTCCGACGACGAGCGCGCCTGGTGGCTTAAGGCGGTCGCGGAAAATCCGGAAATCACATTGGGTTTGGTGCGAGCGGCTGTGTATGTTACGGATCGGCCCGCTTTTCCTTTGCGGGTAGAACCTAGGCTTTCTGAGCCGTACGGGGACCGCGCGCCGTGCGGCGCGTATTGCCCGGAGTGTCCCCGTTATGGAAAAGACTGTTTTGGCTGTCCGGCTTCTCCGTTTTTCAAGGCTGGGCAATCTGAAGCCAAGGGCGGCTAAAATTTGAAAGAGGAGGTGAGGCGATGGCCACAGGCAAGGTAAAGCGTTTTGATGTCCAAAAGCGCTACGGCTTTATTACTCAAGAGAACGGCCGCGATATCTTCTTTCACCAAAACGACGTAGTGGAGCACCGCGTTCTTAGGGCCGGCCAATCTGTGGAGTTCGAGATCGTACAAACGCCCAAAGGTCCCAAAGCCGTCAACGTGCGCCCCAAGGGCGAAAGCCTGGTTTGAAATTCTTCCTCGCTTGTTTAAGGAAAGCCTTGTTTATTGA
>Ga0272445_1001661_pt1 | contig 16792 bp, 10 predicted proteins | sample YNPCB0031_FD_194404 | JGI IMG/M metagenome (GOLD analysis project Ga0272445, IMG submission 194404) | Hot spring sediment microbial communities from Yellowstone National Park, WY, United States - YNP-CB-003-1 | ecosystem: Environmental > Aquatic > Thermal springs > Hot (42-90C) > Sediment... | reverse complement strand
GTTGAAGGTGAAACAGGAATTTTTTTTGAAGAACAAACACCACAAAGTGTAATAAAAGCAATAGAAAAGTTTGAAAAGATGAGTTTTGATAAACAAAAAATTAGAAATAACGCTTTGAAATTTAGCAAACAGGTTTTTGTTGAAAGAATAAAAAATTTCGTAGAGAATATTTGGCAAAGTTGTAAGAGAAGTGTTGAAACAAAATTTGGTTTATAATAAAATTTAAATTAGTAGATAGTAGAAAGTAGTAAGTAATGATGAATGGAAATATAAACCTATGATATCAATAATTTTAGCAGGTGGTGCAGGAACACGGCTTTGGCCTGTTTCAAGAAAATTTTGGCCTAAGTTTTTGATAAAACTTCCTAACGAGAAATATTCTTTGCTTCAAAAAACATTTCTTCGTATAAAAAAATTTACTGATATTGAAAAAATTTTTGTTGTTGTAAACAAAGAACATAAATTTTTAATTAAAGAAAATATACAAGATTTAAATATAAAATTTCCGTTAGAAAATATTTTGTGTGAACCAGATATAAAAAATACCCTGCCTGCTATAACTTATGCTTGTTTTTATATAAAAGAAAAATATCCGAATGAAATCATAGGTGTTTTCCCATCGGATCACTTTATAAAAGAAGAAAAAAAGTTTGTAAGTTTTATAAAAAAAGCAAAAAATGTGGCAAAAAAAGGTCCAATTGTTCTTTTTGGGATAAAACCAACCAGAGTTGAAACAGGTTATGGACATATTGAATCTGATGTAAGTTTTGATAAAGATTCTTTTCGTATCAAAAGATTTATTGAAAAACCAGATTTTAAAACTGCAAAAAGTTTAACTTCTTTAGAAAATGTTTATTGGAATAGTGGAATATTTATTTTTTCTTTAAAAACATTTTTTGAAGAACTAAAAACTTACCAACCCGATATATACAAAAATTTTGAAGATAAAAATTTGGAAACAAAACTTGGGAAAATTTACTCTCAACTACCATCAGTGCCTATTGATAAAGGTTTGATTGAGAAAACAAAAAATGTCGTTGTCATACCACTTGATATTTTTTGGGATGATTTAGGTAGTTGGTCATCTTTTGAAAGAATTTATCAAAAAGATGAACAAGGAAATATAATTTTAGCAAAAAATGTTGATATTGGAAGTAACAACATAATGGTTTTTGGTAACAAAAGGTTAATAGCAACATCTGGATTAGAAAACTTAATAGTAGTAGATACAGAAGATGCTTTGTTAATTGTGAATAAAAATTTTGATCAAAAAGTTAAGGATATTGTTGAAAAAATTTCTGATGAAACTATGTTATATCACAAGACAACACAAAGACCTTGGGGATTCTATACAATTTTAGAAAAAGGAGAAAAATATAAAGTTAAACTAATAAATGTTTTACCAAATAAAAAATTAAGTTTACAAAAACACAAAAAACGTACTGAACAATGGTTTGTAGTGAAAGGTGTTGCAAAAGTTACTTGTGGAAAAAAAATTTTGTATTTAAAACAAGGTGAAACATTAAGAATAGAAAAAAATATACCGCATAGATTAGAAAATCCGTCAAATAAAAACATTCTTGAGATTGTAGAAGTTGCTTATGGTAGTTATCTTGGAGAAGATGATATAATCCGCCTTGAAGACGACTTCGGAAGAAAGTGAGCAAGAATAAGTAGAAGAAAATATAGTTTTTGGTAGTCACAAACTTTATCTCGCAAGTAGAGACCGCTGAAGAAGTTTCCAAAAATTTACTGATGATAAAAATTATTGGTAATAAATGTTTATTTTTAAGAAAAATTTTGTATAAAGAACCACATTTTTAAATTAAGGAGTACCTAAATATACAGAAAAGAAGATAAACAAATGAGATTTTACGGTGTACTGATGTACAATGAATTAATTCCGAAGGGTTACTTTTTGTGTAAACTCGAAGGAACCATTAGTTTTAGTTTTGTCAACAAAGAACTTAAAGATCATTATAATCACGACGATAATGGACCTTGTTGTGGGTCTCAAATAATTTTTAAAATGTTATTGTTAGAATTTTTTTATGATGTATCCGAAGCTGGGATATTGCATTGATTTCATATTGTACAAATAGCATATAACTACAACCCTATTTCTGATAAGCTACACATAGTAGATGATACTGTTGTTAAAGCAAGAGTTGACATTTTAAAGATAAAAAGAAAACAATCTTATCTCTACGAACAAACTTCTGACAAAGATGCAAGATTTGGTTACACATTGCTAAATGATGTTTTTTATGGTTGCAAAGCACACATACGGATGGATAAAGAGAGCGAAATAATAACAGGAGCAAACATACTTGCTAAACTTTTAGATGGTTCACCACTGGCTAAATTTATTTGTGGAGATAAATCTTTTGATATTCCACAAAACCATCTACTTCTTAACTAACTAAATATTCGCTTTCTACTGGGGGTTAATAAAAACAAAAATACAAGCATTCAAGTTATATCGCTTCTAACTTACAAAGAATAATTTTGTTGCTGATGAATAATTTTGTTTTTGTCTCCATGAATGATTAAATGAACCAAATATGGGAAATAAATTAAAAATTTAGATAATAGCCAATGAAAACGGGCAAAAATTTTATAGAATATATTTCTATGATACGGTGATGTCCGAAAAAAGTAGTTCTTATTGTACATGGTAATGCAAAGATGGCAGATTTAAGTGTCGCAAATGTAGATATACATATACTTTTAAAAGTTTTTAATATTCTTTTAGTTAGAATATCTGAAAAAGACAAAAGGAAGAGTATACTGAACCATTTACTGGGGAAATAGAATATGAGTAAACGACATCTGACACAAAAAGTTCATATTTACATATGTAGTTTTCTTGAAATAATAGATTAGCATAAAAATTATAATCAATAAAATTCTTATAAATTTTTTTTTCCATTGAATTTTAAATTTGTTAAATTAATTATGAGATTTTTATTAAATTATACACAATTCTTTACAAATTATATATAAAATATACAACTTTTTATATTTTGTAAAAAAAATTTGTAATTGTTTAAAAAAATGAAAATTATAAACAAATATATTATTAAAAATTTTATAAACAATTTTTTTGTTTATTTTGTTATAAGCACTATTTTATTATTGTTGAATTATTTATACCAAATTATAAATTCTTTGATTGTTCATAAAACCGACTTAATTATTGCAGTAAAACTTTGTTTGTTTCTAATACCTTCAGTTTTTTCTCTTACTATACCAATAGCTATACTGACCTCTGTTTTACTTACATTTTCTACCTTGAATGAAACAAGAGAACTTATCACTATACAAACAATGGGTGTTAGAAAAAGTTTTTATACTATTAATTTTATATTTTTATCAATTTTGTTGACAATAATAGTTTTTTATTTTAACACAACTTTTGTACCCAAAAGTTATAGAACATTTAGAAGAACTTTTATAAACTATGTTATTACAAAACCTACTATAAATTTTAATAACAATCTTATTTCTATAAAGAACAAAAAAATTGTATATAAAAAAATTGTTGAACAAAAAGAAAATAAATTTAGTTTAACAAATATATATATTTATAGTCCTATAGAAAACACTAATTTAATACAAACAATATATGCTAAACGTGCTGATGTCTATTCTGATATAAATAGTAATATTATATTCAATTTACAAAATGGTAAAATTATAATTTTTGAAAAAACATTACCAACACAGATAACATATCTAGATTTTAACGAATATAAGTTTATTATTTATAGTGACCAAATTAACAAAATTGTATCTGAATCTACAAATTTACGTGAACTAACAAACAAAGAACTTAAGTATGAATTTGAAAAAACAAGTATTTTAAATTATAAAAAATATATTTTGTCAGAGTATTTTTTACGTTATACAATATCTTTAAGTATAATTGTTTTTATGATTATAGGGATTCTCATAGGGACAAAAATTAGAAGAAATGCGAAGCCGTTAAGTTTTATTTTCACAATTGTTTTTGTTCTAGTGTACTATTTCTTGCTTATAGGTAGTATTTCGATTATAGAAAACGCAAATTTTAACCCAAAATTTACAACAGCTGCAATAATTATGCAGATACCTAATATATTTTCGTTAATTTTAGCTTATGTTTTATATATTATGATATAAAGAAATGAGAATACTACAAAAATACTTTTTAAAAGAATTTTTATCAATTTTTTTGCTAATAGAAGTGTTTTTTATATTTATTTTTGCGCTATCAGAATTTTTTTGGCGTTTCAGCGATATTATTATACACAGACCACAAGTTGTAGATGTGTTACATTTTTTGTCACTACATATACCATTGTGGTTTACACAAACGCTTCCTATATCATTGATGTTATCTACTTTGTTATCAATATCTACTTTTGTTTATGACAGAGAAATAATTGCAGTTAAAACTTTAGGTGTTAACACAAAAAAATTTTTTATAAGTTGGTTATTTATAGGTTTATTATTTAGCATAATTTCATTTTTTGTAAATGATAAAGTTGCAACACGTTTTTTTAGTAAAGCACAAGAAGTGTTTTACACTAAAATAAAAAAAGAAAAATATAATAAAGACACACTTGAAAATTTGTTTTATTATATTTCAGCAAAAGATGAGACAACTTACATTTTTATAGAAAAATATAATAGTGTTGAGAAAGAAATAAATTCTTTTCTTTTGCAAAAGTATACTTCTGATGGTAGTATAAAATTACAAATTTATTCACCATATGGTAAAAAACAAAATTTATCTTTATTACTTTTTGATACAATGATACAAAAGTTTAACAATAACAAACTTGTTTTAGAAACAAAATTATATAAATATGATTTTACATTTCCAGTAGATATTGAAAATTTTCAGTATGATTTTTCATCAATGCAACTTGACCAGTTTAGTATACAACAATTGAAGCAGGGTATAAAAATTTCTTTACTTAAAGGTGAAACAGAATCTGTTAACAGAATTGTTACAGAAATGAGTTATAGATATGCAATTGCATTTCTTAATTTTATTTTAGTTTTATTATCAATCTCAATAGTACAAAATTTTGCTTCTCAATATGGTAAGCTAACAAGTTTTTTATATATGTTAGTTTTGTTAATAATTTATTGGCTTTTACTTTCTTTCTTAAGAACATTGAGTGAAGTTGGGGTAATAAATCCGTATTATGGTGTGTGGATACCTAATGTTTTGCTTTTTATTTTAGGTATAATTTTATATAATAAACAATAAAGTTTAAAACTTGCTACCTATCTGAACACTATTTATACTACCTAACCATTTATTAAAGATAAATAACCAGTTTTTACCAAAAATCAAGGTGATACGTAGCTAATTGTGAATAATTTATACTTTTTATTATAAAACTAAAACATAACGTTTTTACAAAGCTGTTATTATAGAAACTGTACGTTGTTACTAAGTTAGTAACAAATCTTCTTGTATCAGGCATCAAATTGTCAAATACAAAACTTTTCAGCTATTCCTATATTTAAAATATGTTTTTTGTTATATAACTTAAACTCCTATATTCTATTTCTTCAGATAAAAACCGATATAATTGTTATCATAAAGACCATAACCCCAAAGTTCGTTTGTCCCTGACCGCCAAAAATCGTATGTATAGTTTAATCTTGTTTTAAAAGTGAACTGGTTTAAGATATAATTGTATTGTAAAACTAAACTGTGTGTTATACTACGTTGTTCAAACTGTTCTCCAAAAGGTGTTGATGTACCAAAAGGTAATGTTGAAAAAGTTATACAACATATGAAATCCTTAGGTATAAAAATTAAGGTTGATAAATCCACACATTTATAAGGTTTGTATAACTGAAAAGTTGAAATTGCAAAAAGAATATTTTATAAAAAATAGTCAAAAGTGTTTAACAAAATAAATTTTTATAACAAGTATTGACAAGTATAACACATTTTTGTAAAATATAAGTAAAGAAGGAGGTAAAAATATGAAGAAGTTACTATTAGGATTAATTTTATTCTGTATGTTGTTTAATATAGTTGTACAACCAGTATTACTTGCTCAATCTTCATCATCTGGTTCTTCATCACAATCTAAAGAAACGGTAGAATTAGCAAAATCAGATCTTATTCTTATACTTTTAGTAGTAGTTTTACTAATTTTAATTTTGTAAATTTTCAAAAAAATTAAAAAGAATAAAAATTTAATGAAAAAATATGTATATATTATACTATTACTAATAACAAATATTTTATTTAGTGAGCAAGAAGTTTCTCTCCAAGCAGAAAAAACAAAAGTTCCTTCTCGCCCTATTATATATGATGAGACAGAACCTAAGTATGGTACATATAATACTTTGTTTAGTTTTAGAGCAAGAGTTATTGAAACAATATCAAAACTTAAAAGTGTAGAGTTATATATAGATGATAAAAAAGTAGAAGCAAAACTTAAACCATCAGGATTTTATGAATACCAAATTAAAGGTTCTCAACTTGGTTATGGTATACATTACTACAAATGGATTGCAACAGATGTAGCTGGAAGACAAACTACACCTGTTGGAGATGTTATAAAAATTGCTTCAAACCAGATAAAAGTTGACCAGGTAGGGTACAGAACAAATTCTAAGAAAATATTTTTTGTTACATATTCTGATACTGACAACTGGATGGGTGAAGACGAAGGTACACCACCAAAATCATATGCTAAAAAATTTAAAGTTGTAAACGCAATATCAAAAAATGTTGTTTATGAAGGTGACTTAACTAATCCTCAGTGGGACGAAAATTCATGGGATTATGTCCAAGAAGGAGATTTTACTGCTGTTAAAACACCAGGGTTGTATTATATCTCAGTTGAAAAAATTGGTGATTCTGTATGGTTTAAAATAGAAGATGATGTGTATTCTGATACAGCCAAAACTCTTATGAGATCATATTATTTACAACGATGTGGAGTGTATATAAACGACAAGTTAAGTGGCGTGTATCACAAAGCATGCCATTTGTTTGACGCATTATATTTTAATCGTGAAGATGCACCGAGCCGTCTATGGGATGCAGGTACTCCTAACAAGTTCAATAGTGATGGAACTCCAGCAATAGGTATATCACAAAAAGTTGTCCCGTTAGGTTTTTTAAATGGTGGTTGGCATGACGCTGGTGATTACAACAAATATGCTACAAGTGGACTTTTTTCTTGCGCTGTCTTACTTTGGGCATATGAAAAAATGCCTGATAAATTTTATGATGGTGAACTTGATATACCAGAATCTGGCAATGGTGTACCAGATATTTTAGATGAAGTAAAAGTATATCTTGATTGGATACTAAAATGTCAGATACCAGAAGGTGGGTTTGGACATCCATCAATAGGATTGTATAAAGATAAAAAAGAAGCTGGTGCTGTATACCACAAAGTTTCCACATTTGATTTTGGCGAGTTTGTCCCACCTGATAATGAAGGTTTGCCAAGATATATCGCTGGAATCACAACTACAGATGCGGGTTTGTTTGCAGGAGTTATGGCAAAAGCTGCAAGAATATATGCTAAATTTTATCCTGAAACAGCAAAAATCTATCTTCAAGCAGCAAGAAGGGCATGGAACTGGCTAAAAACTAAAAAAGAAAACGATCCGAAATGGATTGGTGGTGATGAAGGTCAACAGCCAGAAAATTTACAAACAGGTCCTTATGTTAGCAAAGCTGGTGATGTAGATGAACGATTTTTTGCAGCAGCTGAACTTTATAAAACTACTGGAGAAAAAGAGTACGAAGATTATGTTTTATCTAAATACTCAAATGAAAACAACTGGAAAACAGAGTTAGGTGCACCACGTGCTACAATCAGTGCGTTTGACTGGGCTGATGTTCATACAATAGGTATGTTTACTTATTATGAAACATTACTTAACAAAAAAGAACTTTCACCAGAACAAGAAGAAGCAAAAAAGTTTATTGAAGAAAAATTGAAAGAATATGGTGAAAGGATCCTAAAAATTTATAAATCTGAATATGTATATCCAGAAAACCATCCTCAAGGTGGTAGCAAATATGCAAACAGATACAAAATTGTACTCTTAGGTGGATACAAGTTTAAACCATACCATCCTACAAAACCTGACCATCAATGGCCTGAAGATAACGAGTTTGTTTGGGCGTCAAACAGAGTTATAGCTTCTCATGGAATAAACTTAATTATGTTGTATGAACTTACAAAAAACAAAGAGTTTTTAGAAATTGTTGAAGAACAATTACATTATGTCTTAGGTAGAAACGCAGTTAATAAATCTTTTGTTACAGGTGTTGGTTGGAACTATCCATTTAAAACTCATCACAGATATGTTCAACCAACTGGTACAATGATACCTGGTCTTGTAGTAGGTGGACCAAATAGGGATGGTGCTGATTATACAAAACCAGTGCAAGTAAGTCCTATTGATAACATAAAACCTGCTGGTGATTACAGAGAACTTACTCCACATCCTTTTATGAGATATCCTTGTCCATTAACGACTCGTGGTGATGATATTTATCCTGATATCCCAAAAAATAAAGATTCTAATTATCCATTACTTAAAAGTTATATTGATGAATGGAACGCTTATGCTTCAAACGAGTATGCTGTAGATTATGTGCCTGGTTGGGTATTTATTACAAAATATCTCTCTCAAGGGAAACAAACACAAACTAAACCAAAAGTTGAAATAACAGAACCATCAGAAAACGCTTCTTGTTTAACATCTGGTATAACAATAAAAGCAAGAGTTTCTATGAACAATCCAGTTTTAAAAGTTGAATATAAAATAGATGATGAACCATGGCGTTCTATGCAAAAAGTTTCACAGGGTACATATGAAGCATTTTTCAATGATACTTCTGGCGTTGGACTAAAAGGTAAAGTTTTGATAAGTGATTGTGAAATAGATGATGTAAGGAACAGAGTTACTGACTTAGGTGGTGGCTGGCTTGGTGCATATGGTGATGCAGGCGGTTCTATAGTAAATGGTATGGATATGAAAGGCGAAGGGGGACCTGCATTGTTTGATTATAAAAATTCAAGACCTAACTCTTACAAACGCGGTTCTGTATTATTCATTTGGGATTTTACAAAGTTTAATCCTTCAAAAGTACCAAAAGATTCTCCTTCTGGACCTTTTGCCTATGCAGGCACTGGTTTTCAAATTGCACCACGACCTGGATATTATGATTGTAGAAACTTCAGTGGAGTTTCAGTATGGATTTATGGCAGAGAAGCACAACCTGAGATAGGCAAAGATGCTGTTGGTAATATGATAAGGATTCAACTTAACGATTTCAACGATTTCAAAGGACCAAAACAAGAAGGTGTAGAATACTGGGGTTACACAGTGTATGCAAGACCTGGGTGGAACCATTTTGTGGTACCATTTACAAAATTTAAGATACCAGCTTGGGCAACAACTAACAATGGCCGTGCAAATGAAGTTTTAGATTTAGACAAAATTCAAGCAGTAGAATTTATTGCATTAACCTCTGACTTAAAAGGTGAAATATCTATAGACGATGTTGAATTTTATATAGGACATTATGAACCTACTTATGAACCTGATATTGAAGTACAAGAAATTAAAGTTTATACCAAAGATAATCAAAGAATAAGTTATATTCCTAAAGAACAACAAGTAAGTATTGTAGCTAAAGTAGTAAACCTTAATGCAGCAAAGTTTATCAATGTAAGAGCAGTAGATATTAAAGGGACAATCGCAGCAGACCAAGTAGTAATCCATGATGCAAGAAAACCTGTTGAAAAAGTTGTAGTAGCTTTGTTAGAAAACGATAAAGAAATAGATAAAAAAGAAATAGAACTTAAAGCAGTAAAATATGTCAAGTTTGACTATAAACCAAAATCTGAAGATGAAGGTAAACTAAAAGAATTGAAAGTTGTAGCGTATAAGCTTCAGAATGAAAGAATAGATGAAAATAATTTATGTTTAACAAAATTAGAAGTAAAATAATAATAGCTTTAATAGTTTCTTCTGGCATTTTATATTCCCAAGAAGTTTCTGAATATATTAAAGTAAACCAAGTTGGTTATTTACCAGAAGCTCCAAAAATTTTTTTCGTATCAACATCTAATTGTGGCGAATTTTCAATCAGAGAAGTTTCTTCTAACAAAGAAGTTTTTAGAAGCACAATTTCTTATATTGGCTATGATAACTCGTCTGGTGATGAAGTATGGATTGGCGATTTTTCATCATTTACTGATGAAGGAAACTACTACATATTTATTTCTTCCTTAGGCAAGTCGTATAACTTTAAAATTTCAAAAAATGTTTATTACGATGTTTATTACAAAACAATGCGAGGGTTTTTATTACAACGATGTGGTATTTCTTTATCAGAACCAGAATTTACTCACAGTGCTTGCCATTTAGATGATGGTAAACTGTTCTTAAGTGGAAAAAACAAAATAGTTGATGCGGTAGGTGGTTGGCATGATGCTGGTGATTATGGTAAATACATTGTTAACTTAGGTGTAAGTGTTGGCACTTTGTTTGATATATACTTTCTTAATAAAACAAAATTTAAAGATAACCAACTTTCACTACCTTATGGCGAAAGTTTTAACAATATACCTGATATATTAGATGAAATAAAATATGGTATAAAATGGATTTTTGCAATGCAGGACGAAACTACAGGTGGTGTCTATCACAAACTTACAGCAAAAAATTTTGAACCTATGAATATTCTCCCAAACGAAGATTATTCTGAACGATACATTATAGATTTATCTTTAAATGTTTCTTCCTCAACACCTACATCTGCAGCTACTGGCAATTTTGTTGGTATGTTAGCACAAGCATATAGAGCTTTTAAAAATTATGATCCAGAATTTGCACAGAAATGTTTATCAGCAGCTGAGAAAGCATGGGAGTTTTTAGAGAATAATCCTACTATAGTTCCACAAGGAGGGTTCAGAAATCCACAAGGTGTCTCTACAGGAGAATATGGTGATTCAAACGATACTGATGAACGTTTATGGGCGGCAGCAGAACTGTTCTCAGCTACATCAAAACAAAAATATAACGATTATTTTAAAACAAACTATTATAAAATAAACTCGCCAACTTCGTGGGGAAACCTTCGTAATTTAGCTGTTTACACATACTATTTCGCAGAAAATGCAGATCCAGAATTAAAACAAACAATAAAAAATGATATCATATCATATGCAGACAGTTTACTTCAAAGAATAAATTCAAATCCGTACAAAGTTGTTTTAAGAAACACAGAGTATTACTGGGGGTCAAATAGTGTTTTATTAAATTATGCAATAGATTTAGTTTTTGCATATGAGATAACAAAAGATGAGAAATACAAACTTGCTGCATTAGAACAACTACATTATATTTTAGGAAGAAATCCAACAAGTTATTGTTATGTTACAGGTTTAGGAAGTAAAAGTCCACAAAATATCCATCACAGACCTTCAGTAGTAATTTCTAAAGCATTACCTGGTTTTTTAGTTGGAGGGCCAAATAGCAGAGGTAATGACAATACTATGCGAGAATATATCCAAACTTACTCACCACCACCAGCTAAATGTTATTTAGACGATACTTCAGCTTATTCAGTAAACGAAGTTGCGATAAACTGGAATGCACCATTAGTATTTTTAGCAGCATATTTTATTCCTGAAGATTATGAGGTTTCTTTTTCAACACCGATTTTTCTTTCAATAGATTCTCCAAAAAACAATTCAACAATTCGTGGACAACAAGAGATAAAATTTACAGTTTATTCTTCAACAAAAGTTAAAGAAATAAACATTTATGTTTCTGACAATTTAGAGACTTCTTTAACACAACCACAAACTTATGTTTTAGATACAAAAAAATACTCAGATGGTGAATATGAATTAAGAATAGTTGTTAAAGATATACTAAATCGTTCTGTTGAACAAAAAATTAATGTAAGAATTGCAAACAATATGTTTTCACAGATAAAAAAACATATTGTTGTTTCTTTAAACAATGACAATGTTAACCAGATAATTGATTTTACAGACAATAGTAGAATTCAAGTTAAAAAAGTTGTAATATATGATATCAAAGGTAAAACTTGTATTGAACTTAAATCAGCACCGTTTCAGTTAATGAAAGAAAATTTTAAAAATTTTCCAACAGGTGTCTATATATACAAAATCATAACATCAGACAACAAAAATCTTGTTGGTACTTTAACTTGTGTAAGATAATTTAATGAAACGAAAAATTTTAAATTTGATTTATATTTTGTTTAGTATATTTTTAGTTTATGTTCTTTATACCATCTTCATTGTTAAAGTTCATCAACAACAAAGAAATTTGTTGATTTATATCTCAGCAGGGATAGCTTTTGTTATTTTAATTTTAGAAATTTTTAGTTCTGGGAAATAAAAATTTAGGAGGATAGAAAATTTTATGAAGAAATTTTTTTCATATGTAATAGTTATAGCATTAACATATGCTATCTCAGCGTATGTTAATAATAAAGAGTTTAGAGAAAAAGTACAGATGTATGTCCAACAAAAAATTTTAAGAACACAAAAAGTTGAAATTATGTATGTAAAACCTAAATTTATATATGTAAGAAAAGAAGCGTCAGAACAATCAGTATTATTAGGCTCATTAAGAAAAGGGACACAAGTTGAAGTTTTAAAAACAGAAGATAAATGGTGTTTTATAAAAACTCCGAGTGGTGTCACAGGTTGGGTAAAATACGAAGTTTTAACTTCAACACCTGTTGTTAACAAACAAGTAGAGGTAGTGTCTAAACCAAAACAAAAAGAAGAATATGTGCAAGAACAACAAGTTGAACAACTACAACAAGAAAAAATTTCTCAACAACCATTAGAAGTGATAGAAGCAACACAGATACTACCATCTCTTGATGAACCACCTGAAGTGATAAAAGAAGAATTAAAAAAACAACAAGGAAAAAAAGAAGAACCTAAAAAAGTTGTTAAAGAACAAAAACCCAAACAACAACCTACACAAGAAACAATAACACAAAAAGAACAACAGCAGCAAACTACAACTCAACAGGAGACACAACAAACACAAGAAAAGCCTAAGAAAGAGAAAAAAGTAAAACCGCCGAAAACAGAGACAACTCAAGAAGAACAACAGCAAGAAGAATATATTACCTGTCCTAATTGCGGTGCTGAAGTTATAAAAGGAGAAAGGTTTTGTCCATATTGTAGAGAACCATTGCCTAAATAAAAAATTTTTTATAAATTTTGTTGACAAAATTAAATTTTTTTATTTTATATATATAAACAGGTATTTAACAAGTAATAAACTATATTGGGAACATTTTTAATTGGAATGATGTCTATATATATAAATGAGGAATATAAAAATGAAGAAAATATTTATAATTACACTTGTTTTTTTAAGTAGTTTTATATATTCACAAACATATGTGGATATGTATGGCCAACTTAGAGTAAGTGGGAGGTATCTTGTAGACAAAAATGGGAATCCTGTTCAACTTAGAGGTATGAGTTTATTTTGGAGCCAATGGGGATCAAAATACTGGAATAGAGATGTGATAAGATGGGTAAAAAACGACTGGCGTGTAAACATTATAAGAGCAGCAATGGGAGTAGAAAATGGTGGGTATCTTAGTGACCCTAACACTCATAAAAATCTTGTGAACACTGTTGTTCAGGCATGTATTGATGAAGGTATATATGTTATAATAGATTGGCATGACCACAATGCACCAAATCACCTAAACGAAGCAAAAAGTTTTTTTGCAGAAATGGCACAAAGATGGGGTTCATATCCTAATGTTATTTATGAAATTTTTAACGAACCTGATCAAGATGATACCTGGAGTGGGATAAAAAATTATGCAACACAGGTTATTCAAACTATCCGTCAATATGACCCTGACAATGTGATTTTAGTTGCTACACCAAACTGGGACCAGGATGTAGATGTTGCTTCACAATCTCCACTTACTGGTGTAACAAATGTAATGTACACTTTACATTTCTATGCTGCTACACATGGCGCTTATTATAGACAAAAAGCACAAACTGCTATAAACAATGGGTTACCAATTTTTGTAAGTGAATGGGGTACTTGTGAAGCTAGTGGAGATGGTTCTTACAATTTTACTGAATCAGATGCATGGCTCAGCTTTTTAGATACAAACAAAATTTCTTGGTGTAACTGGTCTCTAAATGATAAAGCTGAGGCAGCTTCTGCTTTAGTCCCAGGTGCTTCAACTTCTGGTGGATGGTCTGATAGCCAACTTACACAATCAGGTATATATGTCAGAAATAAAACAAGACAAAATCCTGTAGCTAGCGGAGTTGTTGTATATTTAGTGGGTATGTCTTCAGGAAGTGTAGTTTTTAACAGCACAAATGTTGTAGCAAATGTTACCTCTGGTAATCCTATCTCAAAAGTAGAATTTTATATTGATAACCAACTTAAAACTACAGACACATCTTCTCCTTATTCCTACAGTTGGGATACAACACAATATTCTGATGGCTGGCATAATGTAAAAGTTGTAGCATATGACAATTCTAATGTAAGTGCTTCTGCTCAAACAAGTGTTATTGTGTATAATGGTCCAATAAATATAACAATTATTTCTCCACAAAATGGTTCAAACATTTATGGTACAGCAGCTACAATTTCAGCAGATGTTAACAAAGGTTATGAAAATACTATAACAAGAGTAGATTTTTATATAAACACCATAAGAATTTCTTCTGATACAGTAGCACCATATAGTACAACATTAGATACTACAAAATATCCTGATGGTCAATACACTATAAAAGTTACAGCATATGATGTAAGAGGACGCACTTCTTCACAAGAAGTTTCTGTTAATATAAAAAACACAGATGACCCACCACAGGTTTCAATAACAACACCACAAAACAATTCTACAGTAGGCGGAAGTGTATCAATACAAGTTTCAGCATCAGATGACAGAGGTATCCAAAAAGTAGAGTTTTATATTGATAATCAAAGAAAATATACTGATGTAGGTTCACCTTATAGTTGGACATGGGACACATCTTCTTATTCTATAGGACCACATACAATAAAAGTTATCGCTTATGATACATCAGGTCAAACTGCTAGTTCTGAAATTACAGTAAATGTATCACATGATGTACAAACAGACAATCCACCATCTGTTACAATTACTTCACCACAAAATGGTGCAACTGTATCTGGACAGATCACAATACAAATTTCTGCATCAGATGATAAAGGTATCTCAAAAGTTGAACTTTATCTTAATACAACAAAACTTGCTGATCTTACTTCTTCACCATATACATACAATTTAAACACAACATCTTATTCTAATGGAACATATAATCTTAAAGCAGTAGCATATGATACAAATAACCAGACAGCAGAATATCAGATAAGTATAACTATATCAAATTCAACAGTACCTCCACCTCAACAAGATTCTTCACCACAGGTTGTTATAAACAACCCAAAAAATAACGATGTTGTTTCAAACACACTTAATTTAGATTTAACTTTAAATGATGACAAAGGTATCTCAAAAGTTGAAGTTTATCTAAACAATTCTCTTGTTGCAACATATACTTCACCTAATTTAGGACAAAATGTATTCAACATTGATGTCTCACACTTCAATAATGATGTTTATATATTAAAAGTTGTAGTGTTTGATACTAAAAATCAATCATCTTCTTCTCAAGTAAACATACAAATTTCAAATTCTTCTAATGTTAATAATGGAGGTAACAATGGCGAAACTAATATAAGTTTATCTTTTTCACCTTCAGTAGTGTTAGAAGGTGAAGTGTTTGAAAAAACAGAAGGTGTTATTGGTCTTAAAGGTTCTGTGATAATGAACATTTCAGTAGTTTCTGACACAAATATATCTAAATTAGAGGTTTGTCTTGGTGATAGTTTGTTAGACACTTATGAATTGGATAGTAAAACATTAAATGTGTCATATGTTTTTGATACTACAAAATATAAAGAAGGACAAAATATTCTTTCTGTCTCTGTATATGATAGTAATGGGAATAGAACTACTAAGTATTACAATATTGAGATTGACAATTTTAAAGATGTATATTTATGTACACCTAATAACGATGGAGTAAACGATTTTGTAAATTTTAACATCAACTCTTCAGTTGAGATTTATGATATAAAAGGTAAACTTTTGCTGACATTATCTGGCTCTCCTAAAATATGGGATGCTTATGTGAATAATAAAAAAGTAAAACCAGGTGTCTATATCTATAAAGTTAAACATGAGAACCAAACCATAGCCACAGGTAAAATTGTTGTTAACTACTAATATCTACTACTTGTTTTTTTCTTAGAAACTCTTGTCTTCTAAAGATTTTTTTGATATATTAGTTTTAAACCTACTCGTTTTATTATCTGCTCTTTTAAAACTTTTCTTATAAGTTTAATTCTATCACAAAGGAGGTTAAAAAATAATATGAATAAAAAAAACAAATTTTTAATCTCTCCTTTAGTATGTTTATCAGTTATTTTCCTTCTTTGTGGTTGTCCACAACAGAAAAGTTCTTCAACTTCTTCTACTCAAACAAAAACTTATACGTTAACTGTCCATATACAACCATCTACAACATATGGAAGGATTTTGTTAGACCCACAAGGTAATGTTTATACAGAAGGTACTGTTGTAAATTTGACTGCAGTAGCTAATTCTGGCTATGCTTTTGACAGATGGGAAGGAGATATTACTGGTAAACAGAATCCA
>Ga0272445_1001659_pt1 | contig 16803 bp, 16 predicted proteins | sample YNPCB0031_FD_194404 | JGI IMG/M metagenome (GOLD analysis project Ga0272445, IMG submission 194404) | Hot spring sediment microbial communities from Yellowstone National Park, WY, United States - YNP-CB-003-1 | ecosystem: Environmental > Aquatic > Thermal springs > Hot (42-90C) > Sediment... | reverse complement strand
TTTTAAATGAGGTTTGTAGGGATGTGTTGAACGGTAAAATTGTTGTATTTCCTACAGAGACTGTATATGGCTTAGGTGCCTCTATCTATAGAAGTGATGCTTTAAGGAGAATCTTCATAGCTAAGAATAGACCTATGGATAACCCACTTATTGTTCATATATCTAAGAAAGAGCATCTATATGAGATTGCAGTAGATGTTTCTAGCAATATTTCAAAGCTTATAGATGTTGCATGGCCAGGTCCTCTAACATTGATTTTAAAAAAGAGCTGCTCTGTACCGCTAGAAGCTACAGCTGGGTTATCAACAGTCGCTGTTAGAATGCCTGCGCATCCAGTTGCTGAAATACTGGTAAACTGTACAGGGCCTATAGCAGCTCCAAGTGCAAATATATCTGGTAGACCAAGCCCTGTAACAAGCCATCATATTCTTGTAGATATGTTTGGAAGAGCCGATATAATAATTGATGCTGGTGATACTATCTTTGGTATAGAGTCGACGATAATAGATGTGTCTACAGAGCCTCCAAGGCTATTAAGACCAGGGGCTATGCCAATAGAAAAAATTGTTGAGCTTCTTGGAATAGATGTTATAGTTACAGAAGTTGCGAAGGGGTATATAGAGGCTGAAGAGGCTATTGCACCTGGTATGAAATATAGACACTATGCACCTAAAACCCCACTTATATTAGTTGAAGGGGATGTAGATAATGTTATAGAGGTTATTAAAAATATTAAGAAAGAAATGAGGATAGCTGTATTAACATGTAGAGAAAATGCTGGATATTACCATAGATATGTAGATAAGGTGATTGTTGTAGGTTCAAAGACAAATCTATTTGAAGTTGCTAGAAATCTATTTGTAGTATTAAGAGAAATTGATAGAATGGGCGTAGATATAGCTATTTCTGAAAGCTTTCCAGAGAAGGGAGTGGGCCTAGCTATAATGAATAGACTTAGAAAAGCATCGACAAAAATAATTAAGGCTGTTACGGGTTTGAGGTGATTTGTGGATATCTGTAAATTTTTTATGTGTTTTTCTGGGTTGTGGGGTATGTCTATGCTGGGGTGATTCTCATTGAGGATGTGGTTTAGCAAGGCTTATAAAATCTACTATATAATTGACGATGCCTCTGAGTTTGCAAGACCCACAGAGCTTTAAAAACCCTAGCAACATGGGTGAGCCACTGCGGTGATGAGGCTTAGAGGTAGCGCAATGAACCACTCCAAATATCCACAACTATACACACATAACTACAAATCTTGGCAAGTGGTGAACGTTCTCTCCTCACCCAACAATTCATTGGCGGCACTGCTATCTCTAGAACAAGTTCACTGGTATTAATACCATTCTAGATCTTAACCCTATTCTAATATTATTAAAATTCGACATCTCTATATAAGAAAACTTTATAAATGATATATTGTATTGAAATATGAAATTTTATAAACTTTGAAACCTAAGATATTCTTGAACCATATAATATAGGCAGTGATAAAATAATTTGATATCTAGACGTCTATTAATCAACATTATAGCGATAATAGGAGTTTCACTAATATTCATAAGCGGTATAACTCTCTTGTTATTTGGCTTTAGATATTGGGAGGTTTCTAAGGAAGTATTGAAAAGGATTTTAGTACTCAATGAAAAAATTCCACAAGATATATTGAAGTCTATACCTATTTTAGCCCTTGCAACAGGTTTTTTACATATATTCCTAGCCTCAATCCATCTCTATAGCTATGTAAAGATTCTAAAGTCTGGTAATAAACTATGGAGATGGATATCAATAGCCTTCTCAGTCATAGGTATTATAACATTAGCAGGCGGCGTCCTAGGATCCTTACTGATACTAATATTTATGATGTTATATAATCGCTAACAATCCTTTCCACAAACCTCCTCAATACGTCTTACCAAAACCTTAACAATAATATCCACAACTTCTGTGGAATATATCTTAGATAAAACATCTCTAATCTCATTACATTTAACAAGATAAATAAAACTTTTGCTAGAGAGTATTTCTATAAGCTGGATAAAACCAGGTATAATATTGTTAACAGCTCTCCTTGCACAAATCTCATAACTTTCCATACTCGACAAGGATATACACCTACAGAGGTAGAAGGTGCTGAGAAGGGTGATATACTTTGACAAAAAAGCTATGGTGATATACTCAATAAGAAAATTTAAAAACCCTCTAACTAAGGAGAGCTAAAAAAGTGCTTTGGCTAATAAGCACTTCGAGAGGGAGGTAGAGGATCGCCACCAGCAAGAGCTATGGTCTTAACCGTGGCAATAGCTACAGCAGTTGCCGCAACTTTGATGACAGGCATATATCTAACTAATTTGGAGTATTTCATATTTTACACCATTTAAAAATAGAAATGGTATTCTATTTTGAGGAAGATATAGTGTAGCCCCTCTAACCCTACTAGAATAGTAAAAGATATATAGTTCTTTAGTCTAGAAGAAATATATGGTAATGTTTTAGCTATATATAGCATCTATACCGTTGATAGCTATGGGTAAAGATTTTATCGAGAGAGCTAAGCTACTTGAAAAAATCTATATGGAAAACACTGCTACTTCTACAAGACTCTCAAAAGTTATTGAAATAGACTATAAAAAGATTGTTTCTATGTTTAATGTTCTTAGAGATCGTTACGGCATTTATATATGGCTCGATATATTACAAAGCAAATTGGGCTTAGGTCTAACTTTGCTACTTTTAAAAGGCCTTAAGCTTAAACCTCCAAAAAACCCTAAAATATGGGAAGAAGTAGCTATAAAGCTTCCATATCCACGTTCTATTGCTTGGACACCTACTGGCGATGTTCAAGTTGTTTTTCAAAGTCCATTAAAAACAGATATTATGAATGTTGAAAAAGTTGATAAATATGTGATGTTTATTCAGAAGTTTAATTTTGTTTTAAGGTCTAAGCCTATTATAGAGCTTCTTAATATGTTTGTTGATTTAAATTTTAGTGAACTTTTGGAAAAGGGTCTTGATATGGCTTTAGAAAATAAATATAGAGTAGATAGTGAATATGTCTTATCTCCTAGAAAATTTGATGGACTTGATCTAGCTCTTTTAAATGTTTTAGAGCCTCGTCCTGAAATTACTTTAAAGGGTTTAACTCGGGAGGTTAATAGATCTTTAAATAGAGAGTATAGTGTTACAAGGATTGAGTATCACATAGCTAAACATGTTGAGAATATGATTCTTGGCTATAGGGTTTCAAATTATGCTCAAAGCTATCGGCTTTCTGAAGCAGTTTCTACTGTGGTTCTTCAATGCAATGATCCTGTGGATATATGCTCTAGAGCTATTTCCCATCCATTTATAGTTTCATGTGTTGGCAATACTGATAAAGATGTTACAGCAGTTAATATTTGTGCTCCATCTGAATATCAAGGGTCTTTTACCCTTAGGTTCATAGAAAAGGTACAATCATATGGATGTATTGATGTTTTGGCTAATATTCAATATATGGCTGTACCACCATATATAACGATATTCGCTGTTCCTAAGCCTAGACCTAAAAGAATTGTTCAAAATGCTGATGAAGCTAAAATAGAATATGATCCGCATTCAAGGTCTTGGAGTGCTGTTATAGATGTTAAACAAGTTATTGATGTTCTTATTGATTATTTAAGTATATAGAGCTTAGCGATATATATTTTATTATGTTATTATTTAAAGAGCTTTGAAGTGTAGTGATATATATTTGGTTTTAACTTAATAGTTATTATGCCTTTAAAATACATATAGCAATAGTATAATATTGCTATTGTTTTTATATATTTACTGGTTGTACTGTTATTATCGTTCTAACAGCAGCTATATCTATAACCTCTTCAGCTATATCTATACTTCTAGCAAGAATTCTTGATATAGCATCTAGAACTCTTGTAACTGCTGGTTGTTTTGCCATATCTTCACCATGTATCTTTCTTATATTTTCTTCTATTGCTTTAAGCTTCTCCACTTCTTTAATAACTTTTACAGCACTTCCTTTATCCATTGATATAAATGCTTCAGCTATCTTCCTAAATACATCTATAGCACCTTTATAAACTTCTAGTATATAGTTCGGTATTTTACCCAAGCTTAGTAATGTTAATGAGATATTTACAGCATGGTCTGCAACTCTTTCTATACTTTTAATAAATAGTGATATATATATAGAGTCTATGTAGCTTAATCCTTTTCTATTCATTTCATACGGATCCATAAGTATTGTTATGAGCTGTCTTAATGCAAGAAGATAAAGTTTGTCAACAAGATTATCCCTTGCTATGATAGCTTCAAGAATAACTCTATCACCTGGATCCTTAATATATGAAGCTATATCTTCATGCATAGATATTGCTATTCTAATCATTCTCTTCATAACACTAATAATATCACTTAAATTTGGATCAACAACAACTTGCAATGTAATTGATGATGTATCTTCATCAATAATTTCAAGACCCATTAACCTTTCTCTTGAAACAGCTAATGCCTCATCAATAACCTCTCTTTTAATTCCTTTATGAACAATCTTTAAATTCTTTGCACCAGCTATATATCCACCTATTATCTCTCTAACAATATCATGAACATTATAACCTATATCAATAGTAATTGTATATTCTTTTGAAATAGCTGTTATATGTTTTGATGGCACATATAGCCTTATAGATAAATCAGGAAGCACCTCTAATACAGCTTCCATCTTAGGTTCTAAACCTATTTCCTTAGCCCATAATGTAGGTAAAGAGACTATATATGTTGAGCTGCCTATACGCTGAATTTTTCTTCTATATACACGCAATATACCACCCAAGTCTTTAATATATTTATTAGGTATTTTACTTTATATGATATATACATGTCTATACTATCTTTGTATAACATAGATATTGAGGTGTATATTTTATATAGATAGAACTTTTTTCTAATCTTTATCCTATACATAATTTGGTATAGCAAATGATAACCCTAATAGTAATAGGTCTAGCTATATCTGCTCTTACAGCATTCTCTATTGGTGCAAACGATTTAGCAAACTCTGTTGCACCAATAGTTGGCTCAAGGATTTTAAGCTTTAAGCATTCAATTATTCTATTCTTTGTATTCATATTCATTGGTGCTATTGCTCAAGGTTATATGGTTATGAAAACCCTTGGAAAAGGCGTTGTAACTGACATAGAGATTGTTGGAGCAATATCATCATCGCTAGCTGCATTTATATGGATAATATTTGCATCTTTAAAAGGTATACCCATATCAACAACTCATAGTATTACAGGTGGAGTAATTGGTATCGGTATCGCATATATGTTTTTAGAAGGTAAATCCGGATGTATAAACCTTAATATTATTGGTAAAATAGTGTTGAGCTGGATAACATCACCACTCTCTGCTATGGCTATAGCAATACCTCTTTACTTCTTAACTGAAAAGATATATAGCTATAGTAGAAATAATAATAGATATGTAGTTTTATCTGCTCTTGCCATAGCCTCCTTTGCAGCATATAGTTTCGGTGCCAATGATGTGGCAAATGTTGTAGGTGTATATATTTCTATAACATCTAAAATTCTAAATATACCTGACTCAACAACAATGAGACTATTAGCGGCTTTCTCAGTAATATTTATTGGCTTAGGCGGATTTATAGCTGGTAAAAGAGTTGTTGAGACAATGGCTTATAGAATAACTAAACTAGATATAACAACCTCAGTATCTGCTAATGCTGATGCTATAGCTGTATGGCTATATACAACAATACCATATCTTCTCTTTGGCTATGGACTACCTATATCAACAACATATGCTGCTGCTGGTGCTATCATTGGTGCTGGCATTGCTAAGTATAGAGATTTAAAGGCTTTAAATGTAAAACTTATACTATTCATAATGTTTGCATGGGTTATAACAATTCCAGTAACATCTTCACTTGCAATAGCTATTTATTCTCTTTTAAAATATATTTTATGAGGTGAATCCTTATAACATTTTGGCTTTGGATCTCAAAAGAGAGAAGAAGAGAAATTATTAAAATGTGTGTAGAACATATTTCCAAAATTGTTGATGTTGTAGAATATAGTGTAAAGGTTTTAGAGGCCTATTCCACAAACAACCATACTGAAACATTTAAGTGGTGGAAAGAGGTATTTAGAACTGAAAGAGAAGCTGATGACATTAAAAGAAAACTAATATTTGAGTTGTCGAGTGAGATGTTCCATCCAATAGATAGAGAAACTATTCTAAGACTGGTATTAGGTTCAGATGACATAGCTGCTTATGCAAAAGCATGGAGTAGACGAGCCACAATGATGTTATCTATACATGAAAAAATGCCTAACACTATAGCTGCAAAATTACTGGAAATGGGTAAAAAAGTTCTAGAAGCTACAAAAATAATAAGAAAATCTATAGAGAAACTTATAGAAGAACCAAAAGCTGTGCTAGAACTTGCAAATGAAATTGAACATATTGAGGAAGAAGTCGATGAGATAAGAATTGATGTATTTAATGAGATAATAAATTTATGCGATGTAGCAAAAACATCATTTTGCATTCTCTCTAAGGAACTGATGGATTCTATAGAAAATGCTGCAGATAAATGCGAAGATGTTGCAGATATTTTAAGAAGCTTATCATTATTAATAATATAGCAAACTTTATAAATATATTAAAATAACTGTTATAAATGAATACAACCTATAAATAACCATGTATATGATGTATAATAATAGAAGCTCTTCTAATTTACTTCAATTCTCAGTTACCCATCCCTTGCATCATTATCTATAAACTTTCGGTCTTTCATCATTGAAACGTTTTCTATGCTTCTATAAATCTCCCAACAAGTGTTTTTAGAAAGGATATTCTTTTATATATTGGTGGATGAGTAGACAATACTTCCTCTAACCCTATGAAAGGCTCTGAAAGTGCATATATAAATAACGCTTTTATCTTGCTATCTTCAATCCATCTCTTTGCACCATAGCTTCTATAGAACTTATCTAGAGATTCTAATGCCCCTATCATAGCATATGGAGACGTTATCTTGGCTCCATGTGCATCTGCATAATATTCCCTTAGCCTAGATAGTGCTAATACTGCAAGCTGAAGTAATATACTCACCACTATTAATGCTATACCAATTATGAATATAATAATACCACCTGATCCTTCTCTTCTTCTCTCACCTCCATCTCTATAGCTTGACACCATTCCCATAAACATCATAAATCTTCCAAGGAAGTATATAATTGATGGGAATAGACCAAAAATCATTATAACAACATTATCTCTATGTTTATGATGTCCAATTTCATGACCTATAATCGCTTCTAGTTCATCCCTACTTCTAACACTTCTTAGCAAACCACTTGTTACTGCAACGTATCTCCCCATAATAGGTGATGAATATGCGAAAGCGTTGGGGACAGGCATTTCAGATATCATAGCTTTTGGAGGCTCTATACCTGCCTTTCTAGCTACTGAATTCACTATATTTTGTAGTTCTTGATCGTATCTACATCTATAAGAAAGATTAATAATAGCTGGTGATATAAGCCATGATATGAACGAGGGCACAACTGCGAAAAGTAAAGCGGTAAATCCCATATATAGCAACATAGAAGGTGAAATAATATAACCAATAGCAGTTACAATAAATATTGTTGCTGCTATAATTGCAACTGCTGTTGAAAACATAGATGATTTCAGGTAATCAAGAGATGGCGGAATTCTACCTCTGATAACCCTTTCAAAGCCTATTCCAGCAGTTATCAATACAATCATTGCAAGAGTATATGCCGCTATATCTATTAACCACCAGCTCCAGAAAAATGGAAAAAGCCCTATTCCTCTACCTAGTTCTGGTAGCAATACAGATACCAATAATTGAACTATGGTAAGAGCTACTAAAGCTATGGCCATGAGACTTAAAACAACAAGTATCTTACCACGCATTTCTCTCAACCATAACCAGGGATATTTAAAATAAGTACAGCTTATTAGCTTTAATGAACCTACACTATTTTCTATATCCCATATAATTTAAATACGAGATTTGTCATATAACAACAATTAGATATAAATATTAATGTAAGTGAGATAGCAATGGATTTGAAATGTCTACAGAATTATATTAAGGACGAATATTTTAGTAGAGATAATAGTAGAGGTTTATATGCAACATTTGCATGGCTTGTTGAAGAAGTTGGTGAATTAGCTGATGCAATATTAAACAATAACAGAGATAATATCGAGGAGGAAATAGCTGATGTTATTGCATGGACTCTTAGTGTCGCAAATTTACTTGATGTTGATGTTGTAAAGGCTTTTGTTAAGAAATATGGAGGTTCAAAAATATGTATAGAAGAGAATGATAAATGATTCTTTATTTATTTTGTAACCTTTTTAATAACTCTTTATGGGTTTTAGGTGAAGAATCTGGTCTTCTAGGTTCTATCACAAGATACTCTGCTTCTCTAATAAATCTCTTTACATCATTTTTGACATCAATTAGAACTTGTTCCATTTCTGCTAAACTGAGATTGGGATCTATTTCAACCTCCATAAAAATAGCGTATCTTTGGGGCTCTATCATTAATGTTTTTATGGTATTGACATCCCTTATAGCGGGATTTGATAAAGCTATCTTTACAATTCTTGCTATAATTTCTGGTGGTGCTGCCCTATGTACCAATACATCTATATTCTCCTTGGCTAGTTTACTCATATATATCGCCAATATTGAACTTAATACCATAGATGATATTCCATCTATCGTATTACTCCATCTCGATAGAAAAAGTGTCATTAACGCTATACCTTCCCCTACAATATCATATATATTTTCTATAAATACTGCTCTAAATAATGGATTTGTATAGCCAACCTCATCTAGATAAATTCTTACATCTCTAAATGCAAGTATCGCTGATGTAAAATCAAATACAATTGCTATAGATATTAACATTACACCTATTGGGATATTTTCTATTGGTTTAGGATTTAAAAATGATTGCAATCCTTCAATGAATCCTATCGTTACTATTGAACCTAATGCAATTATGGAAAGTGCAAATCCAAAAACATACAAGTACATCCTTCTACTAAATGTATAATACTCATCTTTACCTAAAGCTATACTATTTCCAATATGAGCTAAACCACTATTTAGAATATCACCAAAGCTTCTAAGAGCTTCGACGAACAATGCTGTTGATTTAGTTATTATAGAAGCTATGATCTTTAGCATAAAGAGCACAATATTAAGTAGAAATGATATTAACGCGCTTTTAAAATTAAAACTTAAATCAATTATAGATCCCTAATAATTTCTATCTAAATATGCTTATAAGCTTAAAACACCTAAAATATAGTGAAAGACGCAATCCAGTACTTAATGCAGAAGAACGCAGCTATGAATTTTAGAATACCACACATATTTTGTATAATATCATTAGGAATATATCCTTATCTAAATTGATTTTAAAATTAAAATAGCTTAAAAAATTTTATCGAATAGAAAAGCAAAAAGTCCTAAAAATACAGATAGTTTTAAAAGCCTTGTAGCTTTAAAAGCATTGCTTGGAGATAAATCTCTTGTTATATATAACGAAAACAGTACTGTTAAATCTACCCCTAACGCAAGTATTAGATATATAATTGAATATCTAAGCATTATATAAGGAATAAAGCTTATTGCAACTAATATTAGGAAAACTATAAATGCTAAAACATAAGCTGTAAAAGTATTATAAACTGTAGCTATAGTTTTTATACCCATTGCTTTATCACCTTCAACATCTTCTATACCTTTTAGAAATTCTCTACCAACATTAAGTAAAAATGCAAAAAGAGAAGCAATTATAATATCAATATTCATTATCGCTGCTACTCCACCAAATATTATTGACAAGGCGACAAGAAATGCCACTACCATGTTACCTAATAATAGAGTTTTCTTAAGTTTGTATGAATATAGATAGACTAAAAGAGAAGCGATGAAAGCTATAATACCATTGACATAAGAAAGATAAAAAGATATTAGTGTGCCTATAATAAGCAATGATACAGAGACTCTATATGCTGTCTTCGCTGAGATCAAACCCGATGGTATAGGTCTCCAAGGTTTATTTATAGCGTCTACATATCTATCAAAATAATCATTTACTATATTGCCTCCTGCACCAAGAAGAAACCCTACTATGAATACTATAACAATGTCTATAAGCTTGGTTCCTCCACCTAGAATATATCCTATTACAGTAGCTATACCTAGAGCTAAATCGTTTCCTACTCTTGCTATGCTAAGCCAAGCTTTAACTATGCTACCTCTTTGCATAATTATCCACATAAGTTATCCAAGTTAATTAAGAGGCTTTATTAAGCCACTCTTTAATTTCTGAAAATAACTTTATCTCCTCATTTCTCCATTTCTCATAATCTGATGGTTTGCCAGGGTAATTAATGTATAGCTGGTATGCTTTATCCATATATTGTTTGAGCCTATAGAGCTTACTTAAAAATGATGGCCTTCTTGCTAAAGATATTAATGTTGTAATTCTATCTAGTATTGAATGTGATAGCTCACCTTTATAGCCCATATTATATACTTCATCACCAGTAACAATTTTTGATTTAAATACGTAATTAAGATCGCTATTACTCATTCTCTGCAAAAATAATCTAAGAACATCAAGAGATGCCTGTTTAGCTCCATATAATTTATGGTATTCTGTGTGATATGGCCATAAATTCTCAATTGTTGGCTCATCTTTAGATAGAGCCTCTATTATAACCTTAGCCGCTACTTTACTACTTATCATTGCTGATCCTATACCACCACCATGGACAGGATTGGCTGTAGCTGCCGCATCGCCTATTACTACAAATCCATTCCATACCATACAAGGTATAGGTCTTCTAGTTGGAACTAGTCCTCCACCGCTATGTAAAACTTTATAAATTTTATTATGGAATCTTTCAGCTATGAATTTTTTATAGTTTGAAATAGGATTTGGCGCATCTTTTCTCCATTGGACTCCTAGTCCAATATTATACACACTGTTTATCTTTGGAAACAACCACCAATATCCTCCAGGAGCTATATCAGTATTTAGATATATGTATGCATACTCTTTTTCTATATCGAATTCTCCTAAAACTATCTCCCTATAAGTGATATTATAGTCTTCTCTAGGTATTGTTTCAGAGATCCACCATTCCTTAGGGAGGCTTCTTCTAACTATACTAGAAACTCCACTTGCATCTACAACAACTTTAGAATAGAATGTTATATTTCTATTATTTTTATCTTTAGCGATAATACCTTTTATCCATGAACCTTCTACTAGTGGCTTTGTAAAGAAATGACTAGGAAATACTTCAGCACCACTATTTACGGCCATTTTATATAATCTAATACCAAAGTTCTTTCTATTCAATGCTATACCTCTACCATTAACCGTAATTTCAATGGTTTCATCAGGTGAAACTAACTTAACACCTTTATAGAAACCCTCTGCATCAACCCCAATTAAAGGTATATCGAGATTAAGTTCTATAAAATGATGCTCACCAATAGCATCACCACATGTTTTATTACCTATATTTTCCTCATCCTTCATTTCAATAAGAGCTGTCTTAAACCCAGCATTAGCAATAATATGGGAAATATATAAACCTGCAACTCCTCCTCCAACAATAACAACATCATACTGGTACATATATCATCTCCTATACTAAATTTATTATAAAGAAAGCTATTAACCTAAAATTTAACTTTTATCAGACCTTACAAGGATTATTATGATTTAGCTTCTAAATTTCTATCATCTATTATATATAAACATTATTTTTAAATATAATAATGTTGTTAACTTATTTTATGCACTTTTAAATTACCTACAAATCTTCAACTAAAACCCACGTTTTAAGGCGGAAAATCAATTTTTATCTATCCAATCTTTTAATTATCTCATCACACTGACATTCTAGGATATTACTTTATTTAAAGGCTAGTGAACTGAAGCTGGAGCTTATCAACAAAAAAGTTCTGTTTTACCTAGCTCTCACAAAGAATGTTAAGGTTGTACATGAGTATAGATAATGTTTTTGCTATCGATGTTAGCAAAAGCAATAGCTCTGTTCAAGGGTGACAAAGTTTACAAGGTTAAAGCTAATCCCGATAAAATGACCATCATCTATATTAAGAGAAAGAGGATATCTAATGACATGTACACGAAGACTAGAAAGACTGGAAGAAACTTAGGGCTATAGGAAGAGTGGGAGGAGGCTGGATATCCTGAAGAAGGTAACAAGGTCCATAGAGAAGTCAACTATGGAGAACAGCGTTATTGTTATGGTTAGTAATATTGATGAAAAAGTTCCTATACTATTTGTGACTATCTACAGATAACTGTAGATATTTTATTACCTCTAACACTTATAGACTCTTTGAAAAAGCTATTCTTGTGTATAGATGAAGGGTTTATCTACCTAAGAAAGGGCTAATACTTTCTTAAAAGACATATAAAGTATCCTTCCATGTTATGGATATGAGGCCATATCCTTATACACTTACTTATATCTTTATTGAATTCTATGTTTCTAAATTTTGTTAAACCTTTAGACCATTGATTCATCGGGGGAGTAAGTATTTCGATATTATTTACATGTTCTAAAACCTTTGTTATAACATATTCATTTTCTTCAGGAGCAATACTACAAGTGGTATAAACTATTTTGCCTCCTGGCTTTACGAGATTTGTTGCTATATAGAGCAATTCTATCTCTCTTTTAACAAGTTTTGCTAAATCTTGCTGGGATGTTTTTGTTTTTCTACTATGATCAAACATTATAGCTCCTTCAGCACTACATGGTGCATCTAATAGTATATAATCAAACTTTATATTTATTTTATTTGGCAATTTTACTGCATTTTCATTTAATACAATATAGGATTTAAAGCCCATTCTATAGAGATTAGATACCAAAGAAGTGCTTCTTCTAAAGGATATGTCATTAGCTACAACAAATCCTCTATCATTTACCAATAATAATATATGAATAGTTTTACCCCCTGGAGCAGCACACATATCTAAAACATACGAATTTTCAGACGGGTTTAAGATTAGTGGTGGTATTAGTGAAGAAGAGTCTCTATAGACATAGTATAAACCTTTTAAAAATTCATGTGTAGCACCAAGCGTTGGTGATTCGGGTTGTGAAACTACCCTATAACAGTACTCACACCATGGAATTCTATTTAATGAAAACCCTATTTCTTCAAGTTTATGAACAAGTTTATCGCAATCTGTATATAGATAATTACATAAAACTGCTGGAGCATATTTAAAATATTCAAATACTTCTAATAGTTTTTCCGCATCTTTTAACCCTAAAATATCAACATATCTTTGAACTATATATGGAAGGTAACCATATTTTTTAGCTAGAGTTAAAGCCTCATTAGAAATAACATCTATCTTTAATTCATTAACTATATCTCTATACGATATTAACATATACTTCAGCCGCGGGTTCCTCGTTCATTTTTACTTTCACACCTTGTAAGCATCATCATCTTTTTAGTCAAACTTAATAACTATGTATAAACAACTAGTAAGCGGAAATAAAAACTCATAACAGTTTAACTGGAATTCAATGCTTGTTTTAAGAAATAGGTATAAATAGGTGATGGTTGTAAAGGTCTACTTTTAAATTCTGGATGAGCTTGTGTTCCAACATAGAATCTATGATGCTTTAGCTCCATATATTCAACTACTGAATCTTCAACACTTATACCACTGACCATAAATCCTATACCTTCAAGGGCATCTAGATATTTGTTATTGACACCATATCTATGTCTATGTCTCTCCGTAACATATTCAGTACCATATGCATCGAAAACAATTGTCCCCTTAACTAGCTTAATAGATTTTGAACCAAGTCTCATCGATCCTCCTATAAAGTCTAATCCTTGCTGAGATGGCAATAGATCTATAACAGGGTGTTGTGTATTAGCATCCAATTCGCTACTATGTGCATCTTCTAGACCTAGAACATTTCTAGCTATCTCAACAACCATTAATTGAAACCCAAAACATATTCCAAGCGTAGGTATATTGTTTTCACGTAGATATTTTAAAGCTTTGATCTTTCCCTCGCTTCCTCTTCTTCCAAATCCAGGTAATATTAATGCTCCTTGAACATCATTTAATAGCTCATCAATTTTTACAGTATTATCCTCTATATCCGTTGACTCAATCCATCTAAATATAGGCTTTACAAATAGATATGCTGAAGAATGTTTTATAGCTTCTACTATACTTATATAGCTATCTTTAAGTTTCGTATACTTTCCTATCATAGCTATTTCTAAAGCTCTTGAATTTCTATTTAATCTATTTACAAACTCAATCCACTGGTCTAATTTGACATCAAATAGTGGTAACTTCAATCTTTCTGCAAGTATTATATGGATTTTCTGTTCGTATAGAATTAACGGAACTTCATAAATATTATTAACATCATAATTTGATATCACTGCTTCCGAAGGAACGTTACTAAATAACGCTATCTTTGCCTTAGCTTCATTAGATAAAGGCTTTTCACATCTAGCAACAACAATATCGGGTTGTATACCTATTCTTCTTAATTCTTGAACACTATGTTGAACAGGTTTTGTTTTTTGTTCACCAGTCGCTTTAAGACTTGGCACAAGAGCTACATGAATAAATGCAGTATTATTGAAACCCTCTTCTAAACGCATTTGTCTAGCAGCTTCAAGAAAAGGTAATCCCTCTATATCTCCAACAGTACCACCAATTTCAATAAATACCATATCAACTTTGTCCTCTTTAGCTACATCTTTAATTCTATTCTTTATTTCATTTGTAATATGAGGGATTATTTGGACTGTAGCTCCTAAGAATTCTCCTTTTCGCTCTTTCATTATAACGGAATAATATATTTGTCCTGTAGTAATGTTATTTTTCCTACTCAAGTTTTTATTTAAGAATCGTTCATAGTGTCCTATATCTAGATCTGTTTCACCACCATCCTCAGTAACAAATACCTCACCATGTGCATAAGGATTCATAGTGCCAGCATCTACATTGAGATAAGGATCTATTTTAATAACTGTTACTGAATAGCCCATTGACTGAAAAAGCAACGCCAGAGAAGCTGTTGTAACACCTTTTCCAACACTACTTAACACACCTCCTGTTATAAATATGTATTTTACCAATGAACCTCACTTTGGATGTAATATCATTCTCATAGATGCTTTATACTTAATACACACATGTATTGTTTATCACACTGTAACAGAAATTTAACTTTTATAACAGTAAGAGACCCTTGAAAGTATTGCTAGTGCAGTAGATGCATAGGAAAAAGCTTAGGTTCAACAGAAATAGTAATACTAAATAAATCTCGTCAATTGATTAATCTAACAGTAAAATTTGAATGAATTCCATTTTAATTATAGTTATATCTTTGTAATTCTGTAGAAATACTGTATTATGTGGTCCACCCTCTTATTTTTATAAAACTTTAGAACATTATTATGGTGCTAAGATTAATGGATTTGACAACCTTATTAATATTAACTATATCGACTCTTGGTATAGCATTATTAGCTACATTAAATACTATAAGAAGAGAACCAACAACACAGTTAAAAAACATTGAAAATGTATTAAATGAAGATAATGCAATTAAAAAAGGCTATGCATATACTGTTGATATAGGAGATTCCTTGCTTATTGTTGCAGTTATAGATAAGAATAGTAGTAATGAAATAATGACTGTTAATGAAAAGTTGTTAGAGGTAAAGAGTATTGCTGACAAAAACTAGTTATAGCAATAGAAATATAATTTACTTTAATACCATACTTACATTACTCCTTTCACTAAACGTTATACTGTATCTAACAAATAAACTTACATTAAATGAATGTATTGTGTTCTTTTTAACCCAGGGAATATCAATATTTATAATAATATTATTAAATAATAACTATGATACAGCAATATTTAGTAAAATGTCAATGGCGTTAAACATTCATATAGTACTATATCTCTCCTTAATAAATACAATACTTTCTAAACAATATCTTGGCAACATTTTTACATCAGTACTATTCAATATTGGTTTTATAATCTTTTTACAGAGCTTTATTATGAAATTTAACAATATAGATGAATATATGATATACAGTATTGGCATAATTTCCACGCTTTTGAATTTATTTAAAGCTAAAATAGAGCTTGTTTTAATTGCTCTAGTAGCAACGTATATAACTATATACTTTATTAATAAATTGCCTTGGTATATTACTTGTGTAATTAAAATTATAATGTTATGTAATATATTGATGTTGATTAAAAACATGCCATATTTGTTTTTTGTTGTATCCTCAGTCCTTCTATCTAAATCTTATGGATATCTAGAGTTTCCAGGTACTGCTATAGGACATGTACCATCATATGGATTTAAATCATTTATCTATACTATTATATCTTTTGCTTTAATCTTAATGTTTATTAGACTGAACCTCATAGATCTATATCTCTGATTATCTATAATGAAGTTGATGATATTTATTGGCATTATAATCCATATATTAATACAAAATCAAAAATCTTCCTTGCACCCTTTTTCACGAGACCATATAATTTCGCCATTTATATTTTCTATCATTAGAACCCTATGTATTGGTATAGCCATAAGGTCGGAGTTGCTAATAATATATACATAATAATTAT
>Ga0272445_1001655_pt1 | contig 16816 bp, 15 predicted proteins | sample YNPCB0031_FD_194404 | JGI IMG/M metagenome (GOLD analysis project Ga0272445, IMG submission 194404) | Hot spring sediment microbial communities from Yellowstone National Park, WY, United States - YNP-CB-003-1 | ecosystem: Environmental > Aquatic > Thermal springs > Hot (42-90C) > Sediment... | reverse complement strand
TGTAGTGGCTAACCCATACATTCCCTATAGAGCTCATTCATCCCCCTAAATCCAATAGAGACACTAATTTAAACTTTCCCTTCAACATCGTCAACCTCCATTATGCTAACTAGTTAGGTTTGAAGTAGGCTGGTTTATTAATGATCTGAGGAATAGATTAACTGCAAGATAGCTAATATGCTTAACGACAAAAGCTTATTAATAACTAAAGCATAATCTATGTAGCGGTGAAGCTAAGAATCTATGTGGGTAAATAGTTTAATAATGTATTTTAAGCTATTAACTGGTTGATAGCTTCAGAAACTTACATATTATCTAAATTCGTAATATGGATAGAAAACCCTCAATATTCTAGAGTTCATCCAGCAAGCTCCTAAGCCACTAAACCTATCCGACAGTGCTCGTAGTAAGAACCTGGCAACTTAACATATTGCATCTAACTTCTTAAGTTGCCACGTCCCGTAGTAAGATACCGTCAAGTTAAGCCTTAGGCTTAATGAGTCTACTATATGTTAACTTGACAGTATCCCGTAGTAATGTAGAAAAATTTATAAAGACTCCGATTTGCTGATGTTTATGATTGAGGTGGTATTGTTTGGGCTTGGAATATTTGTTGTTGGTATTGTTTCAGCTATGATTGGGGTTGGCGGAGGCTTCCTGATGGTTCCAATATTCAATCTAATTCTTGGATTTACAGCTCATAAAGCTGTAGGTACAAGCAGCTTCGCAATATTTTTTACAGCTTTATCAGCAAGTATAGCGTATCTCAGACAGGGGAGAATTGATAAGTTTGTTGGTGTAGTTCTAGCTGCATTAAGTATTTTTGGTGCGAGTTTAGGGGCTTACACTACAAAGCTCTTCTCCTCAATAGCTCTAACATTGCTTTTCGGCTTATTCCTAATGTATATCTCACTCTACATGGTGTTTACAGCTAATAAAGAGTTTAGAAGTAGGTTTAGGGGAGGCTTAAAGAGGGTTGTTATAGATAGGGATGGGGAAAAATTTGAGTACCATGTATCATTAGGATTTAGCTTATTTGTTGGTTTCCTAGCTGGATTTATCGGTGGGTTTTTCGGTGTTGGTGGTGGAATTATTGTTGTCTCTCTTATGGTTATACTTATGGGTTTACCAATACATATTGCTGTAGCTACATCAATGTTTACAATGATATTTACGTCAGCATCAAGCCTAATAACACATTTAAACCTAGGAAACGTTGACTTAGCCTACGGTACAACAGCAGGCTTCTTCATAGCTTTCGGAGCGCAAATAGGGGCGTACATAGCTAAGAGGACGAAGCCTAAGCAGCTGAAGAGAGCTTTCGGAGTGTTCCTGTTTCTCGTAGGCTTAAGGATGGCTCTACAGCCAATACTATCCACTACATAGTTTCTATGGGAAATATAGCCTGCTACTGGGGCTTAACTAGATATATCTATCCATAATTATTATGGAGTCCGCCAATAGCTAGATCCCAGCTTCCTGGATAATTCCATGATTAGTAGAGCTACCATTATAAACATCACCATACACATTATGAAAACCATTACGTAGCTTCCGAAAACATCAAATATGTATCCTGCAAATGTTGGTCCCAGCATCCCCCCAATCCCAAAGGCTGTAGCAATAGTTCCCAGTATGCTACCTATATGCTTAAGCCCGAAAAGCTCACCAATTAGAGGAGCATACATAGCCATCCATCCACCATAGAAAAAACCGAAAAATACTGCAAACACAGGTAGTAATACATATCTTCCAGTAAGAAGAAGTGGTATAAGTAACCCCTCAATTAAACAACATAAAGCAAAAGTTTTAGCCTTCCCAATCTTATCCGATACAAACCCCATAACAACTCTTCCAGGTACACTTGAAACCCCAACTAGCCCCAGCCAGTACGATGCTGTTAGGGGATCTATACCAATATCTATACTGTAGGGAACCATATGTACTAAAACTATGAAGAGAGCGAAGCAGGCTAAAACATAGCTGAAGTAAACCACCTTAAAAATCCATGTTTTTAAAGCTCCACCTAACGTTTCCCCTCTATAAGGCTCAGTACTGCTAGGCATATTTATTAAGATTCTATATGTATTGCTTATAATAATCGTAGCAAACGCTATTATAAGCATTGAAAATATACCGCTTACTGTGAAGGCAGCTCTCCAGCCATAAATATCTATGATGTACGTTAGGAGTGGAGCCATTACCAACTGTCCAACCCCAATTCCTGAAGTTGCTATCCCTACTGCTAATCCGCTTCTTGATGTAAGCCTCCTTATAACCGTCGACATAGAGGATAGATATATTGGACTAAAGCCAAGCCCCAACATCACGCTAAACGTAAAGTACAGCTGCCAAATTGATGATGCAGTACTGCTTAGCATTAAACCTAAACCAATTAAAATACAGCTGACAGACATCAGCTTTCCGGGACCATACCTATCGTATAGCCGCCCTACTGGAATAACCGTTACCGTATATGTAGCCATCATTACTGCATGGATTGATGATACTGATCCACGTAGCCATCCAAACTCATCAATAAGGGGTTTAAGGAAGACACCATAAATGTAAAGTATACACTCAATAAACATCACGAAAAAAGCAGCTATAACCACAGACCATCCGTGAAGACGGAGGCCACTACAACTACTCATAATCCATCCAGATACCTACAAATTTAAATCTTACGTTAAGGTAGAATACATCAATTTAGCTTTAAACCTCATAAGTTTACAGCTTAAACCACTATGAAGGATAATTATCCATCTTTAAAGAGGTTTCTCATACCTATAAAATGGCTATCTGTAATTTTGAAGTTTATATATTTGTAATATTTACGGTTAGAATTATTGTTTAGCTTAGTATTTATATTGTATGACTAGGTTTAAAATATTGAGGGATAGGAGGGGTTCGCCTCTTATTGAGGAGGCTATGCTGTTAATGATAAGTATGCTTTCACTAACAGCTATAGTAACTTTTCTAACTAGAGTGTTTTCAAACGTAAATATTGGTGGGGTTGGAGGAGTGCAAGGATTCTTCGACACATTAGCAAACAACATATCAGCAATACTGGGAGACCTACTGAAACTACTGGGAATAACTCAATAAACCTTTTATTTATTGCTTATAGCTTTAAATTTCCCATTGATAGATTGAGGTATTGCTGATGGAAGCCTACTAGATATAGCGGCTTCCCTAAGACTTAGAATATTTAAATAGTTAATGCATCTGCAGTACATATCGGTGATGAGGAAGAAATATATTAGGGCTTTTATATAGAAGATTATGAGTAGAGCATTAACTATTATAGTTCTATTGTTACTGCTTTCATTGATAGCCGGTATAGCTGTAAACTGGGTTAATGTTGGTAAGACATTAAGTAGGGAAGCATACTCCAGTAGGTCTCTGGAGGAAGCTGCTATTCCACTTGCACCTTCTCCTACATTAGTAGCGTATCCTACCGTTACTCCAACTATGGATAAGAACGTAGTATTTGCTTCATCTGTAAGTGGGGAAAGAATGATCATAAAGACAGGATATGTTAAGCTGAGTGTTTCAAATATTACTTCAGCATACCAGCAGATTATTAATTTAGCCTTAAGCTTTAAAGGATACATCTATGGTAGTAAGGGTTATGAGGGGGGAGCTACTGTTGAGCTACGTATTCCAAGCAGTAGGTTTGAGGAGGCTATGCTTGCAATACAGCAAATAGGGAGGGTGGAGAGTATAAGTATTTCAACACAGGATGTTACTGAGCAAATCATTGATTTAGGAAGTAGACTTAATGCTTCAAGAGCTTTAGAATCTAGACTGCTTCAACTTTTAAATAGGGCAGTTACTGTAGATGATGTTTTAAAGATAGAGGAGCAGCTAGCAAGAGTTAGAGCTGATATAGAGAGGATGGATGCTCAGCTTAAGGGGTTGATGGGAAGAGTTGAGTATGCATCTATAACTATTGAGTTATCTGTAAGGTATAGAGTGTATAGAATTGATCTTTCATGCGAAACCCCTAACGTACAGGAGGAATTCAACAAACTAGTAATGAAGGCTGGAGCTATAGGCAGAGTGGTAGAGTCTTGGAGTGGTGGAAGTAATGCATACTTAGTGGTTGAGGTTAAGACTGGAGATATTCAGAAAATCGAGGAGGGAATTGAGGCAAAAATATCCGACCGTAAAACTACGATAGTGGAAAGTAGTGTAGATAAATCTACGATAACTATAAGAATAGCTAAACCTAAAACAGTAGAGGTAGGAATCGATTTCGTATCTACAGTACAGTCAGGAATAAACGCTATGATAATGGTTATCAGCCTAATAGTTTCAGGAGCACTAGCTATGATACCCATACTCCTAGTAGGGGGAGTAGGATACTTAGGATATAGAAGGTGGAGGGTTAAACTACAGAAATATAGAGCTAAGCATCATTAATAAACGTTAGCTAATATTCACTTAAATGTTAAGCTACTATAGTTTACCTAAGAGTGGCCAAATATCTATAAACTTTCCGCAATTTTATAAGTAATCTGATTTAGAACTGATAAGCTGCTAAATAGCAGTTGGATACGCCCCTAAGAGTTACAGTACCTTACTATACCAGGCTAGGATTGCGTTTATGAAGAAGGCTGAAAGTAAGCACATGTAAGTAGACCTTTCTTTACCCTGTCTGCTTGAGCTTGCTTTAGCTAGTATGTAAACGTTTTCAGCTATTTTACTTCTCACTTTAATGTATCCCTTCTCAATAACATCTAATCCGGCATCGATAGCGTCTCTTTTAAGCTCTTTAAGTGTGTAGAGGTGGTAAAATCTTTTCCATAATTTTCCCTTATGACGCCATGGAATATACACATCACCTATAGCTCCACCTCTAAATATTGATGGAATACTAATTAATGCTCTAATTAGATTTCTCGGCTGGAAGATATGCCATGCCGTTACTAGGGCTTTACCATTAAGCTTTAAAATTCTTAAAATCTCTTTTAAACCATTAACCCTAGATCTACGTGTTGGTAGATGATGTATTGTAGCTATACATAAAACAGAATCGAAGCTATGGTTTCTAAACGGGGTATATTCTAAATCAGCTACAACTAAATTTATTAATGGATAAACAGCTCTATTCCTAGCATGTCTTCCTGCAACCTTAAGCATACCAACCGATATATCCATACATGTAACGTCAGCACCAAATCTATCAGCTATATCTACAGCATATAGACCTGGACCTGATCCAATATCTAAGACTCTATTTGCTGGAAGAACTTTACTGACTGGAGCCCATAAACGACGTCTAGTATATGCGTAGCTTTGAGCAACATTATCATAAAACTCAGCTAAAGCCTTCTTAACGCTACTCATCAAGCAGTATGAGGTACAAACTTATAAACCTACAGGCTAACTTCAATGTAATGCGTGTAGGAGCCCAGCATAGAGCTACATTCTAGAATGAAGGTTTAGTAGGAAACACTAGCATAACCAATTAACAAACCTAAATCCCGAGGATTCACATTAAGATAAGCTTTAGATAATATACCCATAGCCTTATCTCTACAGTTTCTATATTTATGATTAGCGGATCTATAATGGTATTGGTAGAAGAATTTAGCTAGTGATTCCAATATTGTTGTTTAGCTAGATGATATCTATATGTGAAGTAGTGGGAAAACCTCATTCTTTACGTAGTTTAGAAATTCATCCTTTGAAATATTGTTAAATATTGTTACAATAGCGTTCCTAGTTATGCCGGCTATGTAATTGTATTTCCTGCTTTTAAATACTATATACCATATTTTTCCATGTGAGCAGTACTCGTTGTATAGTGTAGTATCGGCTAGGCTTTCACCATATAGGCTTAGCTTACTTATATTCGGTATATCAACATCATCGAAGAATATGACTTTAGTTGATTCGGGATTCTGCTCATGAAAGCCCTTTAGAGTTTCAGGAAGTATTTTAGCTTCAACTATTTGACCTGATGTAATGAAGAGAGCCTTACTTATATGGTTTGCAATATTGTTTGCCTGAAACTTCCTCTCAAGTATTGTAAGGAGGATTTCACCTTTATATTCTGAGAATAGAAGTGGAGTTTCTCTAGTTCTTACCTGTGGTACAATATTCCCCCTCCGATATATTTCAATAAGTTCATCCCTGGAGAATAGGGCTTCAACCTCGCTTCCCCTTATAATGATGTCTTTAACTTCAGTTATAAGGTTTAAATCACCTACCCCTGTTGGCTGAATATCTTCTCTTCGATAATTCTTCAGCTTAGCAGCTATAGTGTTTAGATCCAGCTTCTCCCTTAAGCGAAATATCTTACCAGCAATAACCATATAGAATAGATCAACGGTAAAAATTTAAACTTATTCGGTAGGATGATTCTCCATACCTAGAGATGCTGTAGCGCCACCATCATGAGGCTCTAGCTTATGTTAGTAGATTTAGTGCTGTCAGCGCTAGAGCTTTTGATGCTATTAATACTTCATTTAGATCTATCCATTCGTCAACGCAATGACAGTTCTCAATATTTCCAGGACCGAAAGTTACAGCAGGTATTTTAGCGTCGTTGATGAAGTTTCTAACATCGCACGTGTACGGTGTACCCCATGGCTTAGGCTCTACACCGATCTCCCTAAGGCTTTCTGATAGAGCCCTATATATCTCGGAGTCTATAGGTATTTCCGCCGATTCTGAGTATTTCATGACTTTAAGATCATAGTTAAACTCCGGATCTAAACTCTTTATACGGTTCAGTATCTCCCTAATTTCTAAAGTACAGTTTTCAATAGTCTCACCTGGAATCATCCTTCTATCAATAATTATCCTACATAGATCCGGTATAATATTCTCCTTTAAACCTCCATGAATAACAGTAACTGAACACCTTGAATATCCCACCAGTTTATGGATTCTACTCTTAATGTTTTCACTGTATGTCTCAATCTCCCTAATGAACTTAGCTGCCTTACTTATAGCGTTAACGCCTAGCTCAGGCCTACTTGCATGTGCTGCTCTACCTTTAACCAATACTTCAAACCATGCAAGACCACTCTCAGCAGTAGCTATCTTAAGACCTGTAGGCTCAGTAACTATACCCCAGTCACCTCTAACCCCCTTATCTATAAGGATGGATTTAGTTCCAGGCTCATTTGTCTCTTCACCAGCAGCATAGGTTAATATTAGATCACCCTTAAGCCTTACGTTAGCCTCCTTAATTGCTTTAGCAGCTATCGTGAATGCAACTAAACCCCCCTTCTGGTCTCCCGCTCCTCTACCATATAGACGATTCCCTACAACAACACCTTCAAACGGATTATATGTCCAATTGGAAACATCCCCCTCAGGAACAGTATCTATATGACCGTTAAAAATCAGCCTCGGCTTACCGACCTTACCTCTAAGATAAGCAATAACGTTAGGACGATTAGGTAAAGCTTCATGAAGCTCAACCTCAAACCCCCAATTTTTAAGCTGCTCAGCAATAGCTAATGCAAGATTCCTCTCCTCACCTGGAGGATTCCTGCTTGGAATACTAACCCATCTCCTCAGTAGATCAGTTATCTCATCAATACTTATTCTATTCAAAACCCCCTCTTTAATATCCTTAACCATACATACACCAAATAACAGTTAAATACATAAAATTAAACTTAACGGCTAACAGTAAGGCTTTGTAAACTTAAGCTTGCTGATTAACTTCTAGATAAAGCTTAAGTTTACAAGACGAACAGTAAAGCTTTGTAAACTTAAACATTGCTAATTACCTTCCAGGTAAGACCAAATCTACATCATAGGCTTAACATCCATCTACTCCCACCGTAAATCGAGGTAGTAGTGAAGCTTCTCTACGAGAATAGCTTAGAACTTTAAAGTTAAGATGAGGAGTAATTTTAGATATGCTAGTCTAAATCGAGATTGCTTGCTCCCAATATATTTCGGTATTTAGCTTATGGTGGAAACAATAGTTCCTTGTATCTAGAATATTTCCGTTCTCTGAGTTTTGCATTCCAGTAAGCCTCTGTAAAGTTCATGGATAATGACGACTGTCCAACACCGCCTTTACTAATGTGAGCTTAAAGACTTTCTAGAATACATCTTCCTACCAATACTAATAACTTGAATCAACATCAACCATAGATCTACATATACCAGTCTTTTACGCATATCTTAGCCTCACGATAGACGACGTCTTCCAAGCATAGGTTTAGACGAAGCCTTAATGGTAGAGGCTCCTCCAGCTAGTTATGAATTGCTACTTATTGATTTAATAGCTAGGCTAAGAGCTTCAGCCTCTCTACAGCGTTGTGAAGCATATATTTTAAAACATAAACCCTTAACCTACTTTCTATTATGCTTAGGATAAGAGATGCAACATCCATAAACTAGAGGAAAAGTGTTTCAAGTATATCCTTATCCGGACACATCTCTAAATTAAGCGATAAGTTTAAGTAGTTTAATGAGTTTTTGTGATGATCGGTATGGATGATCGTTTATTATTGATTCCAGGTCCAACGATGGTTAGCTCACGTGTTTTAAGATCTATGAGTAGACAGGTTGATTCCCATCTACATTTAGAATTTAATAGTCTCCTTAAAAGTGTACTTGACGATTTAAGGAGGCTTTCAGGAGCTTCTGAAGTTTTCGTTATTGCTGGTTCAGGTACTCTTGCGCAGGAAATCGGCATAGCAAATATTATTGAGCCCGGCGATAAGGTTTTATGTTTTACTAACGGGTTTTTCGGCGGTAGATTTCCTGAAATTGTTAGAAGACATGGTGGTAAACCTAGGGTATTTGAGGTTCCTCTAGGATTAGCGATTAAGCCTGATGATGTTAGGAAAGCTTTAAGAGAGGATAAGTTTAAAGCAGTTACTGTAACCCATATTGAAACATCAACAGCTGTTAAGTCACCCGTAAGGGAGATAGGTGAAGTTGTAGCTGAAAGCGGTGCGTATTATATTGTTGATGCCGTATGCTCTTTCGGAGGTGTTGAGGTTAAGACAGATAGCTGGAATATAGATGTATTATGTACATGCTCCCAGAAATGTCTTGCAGCTCCACCTGGACTAGCAATAATAGGGTTAAGTAGAAGAGCTCTAGAATATATTGAGAAGAGGGAAACCCCTACTAGTACGTTTTACGGTGATCTTAAGGGATGGCTTCCAATAATGCGTAATCCATTAGATATTAGATACTGGGCTACTCCACCTATAAACCTCATATATGCTTTAAGGGAGGCTTTAAACCAGATATTTGATGAAGGTGTTGAGAAAAGATTTGAGAGACATAGAGTTTTAAGCGAGGCCTTCAGGAAATCCATGGAGGCTTTAGGCTTTAAGCTTGTAGCTGAGAGAGGATATGAGGCAGATACAGTAACAGCTCTATACTATCCTGAAGGAATAGATGACGTTAAGTTTAGGGATCTAGTTGCTGAAAGAAATATACTAGTATCTCCAGGATTTGGACCACTACGAGGTAAAACATTTAGGGTTGGACATATGGGTAATATAAGTATAAACGACCTTATAGCAGCAGTATCAGCAATAGAGTATGCTCTTCTAAAACTAGGATTTAAGGTTGAGTTAGGTAAGGGTGTAAGAGAATTCAACGAATCCCTAACAACAACCCTATCTATTTAGCTCCATCCAGCTAAACGTAGCTACAATCATTATAGCAGCTTCCCTAATTAAACCATCCACCCTATCTATAATAGCTCTCCACCAAGCATTATTTGGGTTAGCTGATAAATTAGCTTGCTAAGGCTTAACATACGTATCTAATGCTTGCCTCATAGTTTAAACGTTACCAAATCTATATGGCTTAATATTAAGCCCCATTTCCTGATGGAGGTATTTATAGGTGTTGGGTTTTACTGGTTGATGATTAGATAATTTCTGAGGAGGTTTATACATTGTCTTCAAGTCATGTCTGGAAGAATTATGTACATGATGATTTTGATAGGGTTAGAGTTATTCTACATCAACATAACCATATTGGCAAGCAGCACCATACTATAAAGCTTCATGCAGATTTCCAGCCTAGTTAAGATAGCTATTCGATAACTACATACCGTTAAGAATGAAGCTTTTAGAGCATACTGAAATACTTCCAAACAATAATGATAAACAGAATAGATGGAAAGGTTAAAGTAGGAGAATTCAGGGGAAGACAGTATCAATGATGGAGGTAATTAAACATGCTAGATTTGCAAGATGTAAGCTGCAAAGCAAAGTTTTTATTTATGTTTCCAGTTTCTAAGCAGAGTCTATATGAAGCTTTACGAGTATGAGTCTAAGGAGGTTTTTGCAAGGTATGGTGTTAAAACTCCTAGAGGAGTTGTAGTGTTTCATCCGGAGGATGTGTTAAAGGCTATTGAAGGCTTAGGCTTACCTGCTGTTTTAAAGGCTCAGGTACTTGTTGGTGGCCGTGGTAAAGCTGGAGGTATTGTTAAGGTTTCCAGCCTTGAGGAGGCTTTGATTGAGGCTAATAGAATGTTTAAGATGAAGATTAAGGGTGAGGATGTTAAAGCAGTTTTAGTTGAGGAAGCTGTAAATATTTTAAGGGAGCTTTACTTCAGCATTACTATCGATAGATTTAATAGATCATACCTAATCCTATCCAGCATTGAGGGTGGAGTAGATATTGAGGAGGTGGCTTCCAGATCTCCTGAAAAAATTGTGAGAAAGCTTATAGATCCTTTAAGGGGGTTAATGGATTATGATGTAAGAAGTATTGTGAAGAAGCTTAACATACCCCAAGGTCTTCAACAACTATTCATAGATACAGCTAAAAACCTATACAAGATATTTATAGATTACTCAGCTGATCTTGTTGAAGTTAATCCTCTCGTAGTTACTGGTGATGAAAGGCTTCTAGCTCTTGATGCTAAAATAATAGTTGATGATAATGCATTATTTAAGCTTCCTGAGCTTAGCGGGAAGGCTAAGGATTTAAGAGACCTATCAGAAACAGAGTTTAAAGCTAGAAGGCTTGGCTTAAACTACGTTGAGCTTGAAGGGGATATAGGCATTATAGGGAATGGAGCTGGATTAACAATGGCTACAATGGACCTAGTATATTTCTACGGGGGGAAACCTGCAAACTTCCTTGATGTAGGTGGAGGAGCAAGATCTGAGATATTTAGGGATGGTGTTAGGCTAATACTTGAGCATCCAAGAGTAAAAGCACTATTCATAAATATTTTCGGAGGAATTACGAGATGCGATGAGGTTGCAAAAGGTATTGTGGAGGGTATGAAGAGCGTAAATGTAAATAAGCCTATAGCTGTTAGACTTGTAGGTACAAACGAGGAGGAGGGGAGGAGGATACTTAGCGAGCATGGAGTAAACTGCTTTACAGATGCTGATGAAGCTGCAAAACACGTTATTGAAATATTAAGAGGTGGCTGAAGTGGCTATACTAATCGATAGGAATACATGCATAGTTGTTCAGGGAATTACTGGACGGGAGGGGGCATTCCATACAAAGCTCATGCTTGAATACGGCAGTAAAGTTGTTGCTGGAGTCTCACCCGGTAAGGGTGGACAGCAAATACATGGAGTACCTGTATACGACTCTATTGAGGAGGTATTGGAGGAGCATAGTGAAGTAAATACATCAATAATATTTGTACCTGCACCCTACGCTCCTGATGCAGTATATGAAGCTATAGATGGAGGCTTAAAACTCATCGTAGTTATAACTGAAGGAATACCAGTACATGAAACAATAAGATTTGTAAACTATGCAAGAATAAAAGGAGTAAGTATAGTAGGTCCAAACTGCCCAGGCATAATTACGCCCGGACAATGTAAGGTAGGAATTCTACCTGTAAGAGCATTCAAGCCTGGAAGTGTAGGTATTGTATCGAGAAGTGGAACCTTAACATATGAGATAGCTGAAGCATTAACGAGGAGGGGAATCGGACAATCAACAGTTCTAGGTATTGGAGGAGACCCTATAACAGGACTAAACTTTATAGAGGTGGTAAACATGTTTGAGGCGGATAAGGATACGGACATTATTGTAGTAATAGGGGAGATTGGAGGTGATATGGAGGAGAGACTGGCGAAACACATAGCAGATGGATGGATTAAAAAACCTGTAGTAGCATATATAGCTGGTAGAACAGCTCCTCCAGGTAAGAGGATGGGTCATGCTGGAGCAATAATATCAATGGGTACAGGATCAGCTGAAAGTAAAATAAAAGCTTTAAGAGAAGCAGGAGTAAAGGTAGCTGAAACACCTAAGCAAGTAGCTGAAATAGTAGCGGGATATAAGGTATAGTATTTAATGTTCCTGAATCCATTTCTTAACCTCAGCAGCTATAGCCCTAGCTAGAGGTGGTGGGACAGCTTCACCAATCATATTGTACTGCATATCCACGCTTCCAAGGAATACATGGCTATCCGGAAAACCCATTAGTCTTGCATGTTCTCTAGGTGTAAGTAAACGGTTCTCGAAGGGATGTATAAATCTTGAGTTACCCATAACTGTTGGAGCTAATCTATATGGGTGAAGCCTAATCCAGTTTTTATGAACACCCCTAGCTCCTCTAAAATATACTAATGCATCACACCATCGAAGCTTAGCTATTCTCCTCTCCCTTCTATGCGTTACTGGAACAAATATATGATTTGGAACTTCAGGATCTAGGCTTGGCTCCGGAAGATCCTTAATAGCTTCAATAACAACCTTAGGCTTCTGACGTTTAGGCTTTAACGGTATATTAGATATAAATATCCTCCTCCTTACTGATGGAGTACCGTACCGTTCAGCTCTTAAAATATTGAAGTATACCTCCCCATAGCCAACCCTCCTAAACTCATGTATTAACGATTCTTTAAGCTCCCCATCAATTATTTGCGGAACATTCTCCATTATAAAAACCCTAGGCTTAACATCACCAACAATCCTAATAAAGTGAAGAACAAGCTGACCTATAGGATCACTATACAGCCTATCTATAGGATTCCTCATACGCTTAATATTAGCCTCAGTAAAGGGCTCACATGGAGGACCACCAATAACAACGTCAACATCAGATACAATACTTAAAACATCTTCAAAACCAATATTCTTAATATCATCAATAACTACATGAGCCCTAGGAAAATTCCTACTGAAAGTTTCAGCTACAATCCTTAAACTATCAACACCATACACAACATCAAACCCCTCAAGAGCAAAACCACAGCTAAACCCACCAGCCCCACAAAAAAGATCAACAACCTTCACAAACACCACCACATAAACCAATACAATACAAAATTTTATGCTTTACGGCTTAATTCTTCAAATTGACAACTTAAGAAGTTAAATAAATATGCTAAGTTACCAGGCCTCAACAACACATACTCCACCCTAATAATCAACAACACTTAAGAAATAATAAGGCTTTCACAAACTAATAAGATCTAGAAATATACTCCTTCAACCATACTGATTTATCTAACTTAATAGTAAACAAACCTCTACAGCAATTCAAAGCTTAATAGCCCAATAAATCAATATAATGGGGACTAGGTTAGTTGTAAAGAATTATCTTTTCCATGCTAGCCATGCTTCATATGATGTGTAGTCGCATTGGTGGGGCCATATGTATAATGTATCGCTATACCAGTTGTAGATGTTTTTGACCAGTATTCTAGGTGGGGTATATCCATTTCCCCCAGCAGCTCTATATAGAGTTACTGTTACTGATACCGGATATATTACTCCTCCAATATCAAATGTAAGGAAGACATCCGTAGCCATCCATTGAGTCGTATCATCAGGATCGTTTAGAAATGAAAAACTATACGGTAGTGAAGTGCTTTGAGTTATAGCTTTGCTGCATGATAGTGGAGGCCATGGACCTATCCCCCTATAAGTACTTGTAGATTGAAGATTAAAGTCTTCTATATATATTGGGTCAAGATGGTAAACTGTGTAATGCATTTCTGGACCTGTTATTACTTGCCACCATAATCTATATCTAATATTAGCCCAAACTATATGGTCGTATGCGCTTCCCCGAGTCCCCTTATCTCCTCCAAATGTTGATATTGCCATATTTCTTCCTTCAGTGTTTGTACGTATGTTTGATAGGCAGTCTATTGTTTGGGTGTAGGATTTGAAGTATTGTCCTGTTCTAGTAGGGTAGTCGTCATATTTCCATGCGATGTTGACATAGGATATGCCTCAGTTAGCAGTTCCAAAATAGATAGACTTAAATAGACTTAAGTGGTATTTTCTGTTTATGGGGAAGCTCTACACGCTTAAAGAAGCTAAAGAGCTGCTGGGAGTCACTACTAAGGCTATTCAGCGTTGGGATAGGGAGGGGAGGATAAGGGCTGTTGGGACGATTGGTGGGGGGAGGATACCTGAAGGCGGAGTTAAGCGCATTCTTGGACTAGAGGAGGAGTTGTAGTTGGTTATGCCGGAGTCTCTTCTGCAAAAAGATGACTTGGAGAGATGGAAGCAACTTATACACAGCTACGCTAAAGATAAGGGTTATGGAGAGATTCAAATACTGAGCGATGTGGGTTCAGGTCTCAACGAGAACAGGAAGGGTTTTCTCAGGCTCTTAGGGATGGTTGCTGAGGGGAAAGTCTCCAGGACAATTATTGTATACGAGGATGGGCTGACTAGGTTTGGTTTTGGAACGCTGGGGGAAGATGTTCCAGGCTTTTGGAGCTGTGATAGAGGTGGTAAACAGCGAGGAGAAGACTCCTCAGGAGGGGCTTGTTGAAGACTTGATAACCATCGTGTCTCATTTTGCTGGAAAACTCTACGGGATCGCATAAATATAAGGAGGTTGTTGAAGGTGTTAGGAGGATCGTATCAGGTTAGAGCATACAATATAAGGCATAGATATAATGTAAATGAGTTTCTTGAAGCATATAGAAGGCTACTTCAAAAAGCAGTGGACGAAATATGGGCTGGAATCAGATGGATTGAAAAGTATGGTAGGAAGGGGGGAAAGAGGCTTATTCCAATAATTCCAAAGGACAACAACTTCAAAAACCATTATCTGAGAAGTTTGCTGATGGAGGACTGGGGCTACTCGAAGCATTACGTTGACTCAGCAATCAAACAGGCATATTCCATACTGAAATCTTGGAGGAGGAGCTACCTTAAAGGAGAAAGGCATAGAGGGAAACCAGTAGTTAAGAGGAAGTTTGTTAGAATTAAGGAGACGCTCTACAGCTTTAAGGATGGGAAGATAAGGGTAAGCATAAGGCCCCATGAGGAATATTTGGAGTTTGATGTTTCTAAGGCTTGGTTCCTCAGCAGGGCAAAGGGCGAGCTGGGAGAGCTGATCTTAGGCGAAAAATACCTAACAGTAACGTTCAGGTTCAAGGCAGATGAGGAGGTTAAAGGTAAGATAGCTTGGGACTGCAACGAGAAGAGCCTAGACGGGTTCAGCCCAAACACAGGCTGGATTAGAATAGACCTGACAAAACTATTCCATATACACAGAGTCTATGAATTGAAGAGGAGGAGGCTACAGCAGAAGGCATCAAAGAAGCCCTCGCTTAGAAAGGTTCTGGCAAAATACTCCAAGCGTGAGGGGGATAGGGCTAAAGACTTCATTCATAAGCTGACAACCTTTATAACGGGGGAGTTCAAAGGCTATACCCATGGTTTCGAATACTTAAGGAAGAATAGAATGCTTAACGGCTCAAAGGAGCATAATAGGAGCATTTCAAAGAGTGATTGGAAGACAATCATAACACTCATTAGCTACAAATCAAAAGTTGTGCTCCTCAACCCAAAAAACTCCACTAGAAGGTGCTCCAGATGTGGGATGGTTAATGCCCCGAAAGGAGCATCATATATATGCGAAAAATGCGGGTTGAGGATAGACAGGCAGCTCAACGCAGCTATAAACCTATACCTTCAGATGGAGGGGCTTTCTCCAAACCCAAAGCTCTTCGATGAGTTGATGAAGGGTTGGAGCGGGTTCACCCTGACAGGGGATGAGGATGATGAGGGCTCCAATGAACTCAAGAGGAGCCCAAAGCTGTTGAATCCCAAGAGCTATGTAAGTCTATTTAAGACTACATAGCTCAGAACCCGTGTATTATTCCTGCTTTAGTCCATTCATAATCTTCAGAGTAGGATGATGTGAGTTGGCATGGTAGATTGTTTGGTAGTCCTTGAGTTATTAGTTCTGGTTTAACCATATCCTTCAGCTCAGGCTTAACAGTTATTGTTGTTATTGGGTTTTTAGGCTCTATGAATAGGTCTGTTGTTGATGCCTTCTTGTTAACAGTATCTATTAGTAGTAGTCTAATGTGTCTAATTAGGAATTTTGATTCTCCATTTTCAACAATGTATGGTATTCTCTTAATCTTAAGGTTAATCTTACCTGGTAGATTAACTATACTGTTAAAAAGCTCTAGTACTCCTGGGATTGGTTCTTTAGCCTCGTAGTTGTCTGGGGATAGGTCGTAGGCTACAGCTACGTAAGTACTTAAAGGAACATTTAAATCTATACTTAACAGTCCAGAGGGCTTATTGTTAATCCAATCCATAAATAGAGACCATAAGCTAGGGTCAAAACCATTAATGCCAAATAAGCCTATAGGAATTAGTGAAGTAGTAAGCATTAACAGAATCAATACGGAAAAAACTTTACCTAAAGCCGCCATACATTTCATCTATATGTACCTGAGGATAAATATAAATTTTCTTGAAAAAAAATCCGATAGGAATCTACTAACTGTTAATTCTACGTTACTGGTTATGTATGAGTTTATGTTTTACCATTCGGTGAAGCTTCCAATAATTGCTGTTGGTGTAAGTATGTTTTTTACTGTTATTAGTCCTGGAGGGGCTT
>Ga0272445_1001653_pt1 | contig 16830 bp, 17 predicted proteins | sample YNPCB0031_FD_194404 | JGI IMG/M metagenome (GOLD analysis project Ga0272445, IMG submission 194404) | Hot spring sediment microbial communities from Yellowstone National Park, WY, United States - YNP-CB-003-1 | ecosystem: Environmental > Aquatic > Thermal springs > Hot (42-90C) > Sediment... | reverse complement strand
ATGCCACCCCACTCAGGATGGGGGCTTGGGCTGGCCAGGCTGATGATGGTGATAACAGGGAGGCAAAACATAAGGGAGGTAGTGCTATACCCAAGGGATAGATGGAGGCTAACACCCTAAGCGAGGCACCTTGCCCTCGACACCCTCGATCCTGCTGCTGGAATTCTATCTAAGCGGCGGCTCACAGCGATTAGCTGGCTCCCTCCTCCTTGAAGGCTACGCCATGATGAAGGCAGCCTCCCAAGCCCTTCGCGAAGCAGGCTGGGAGGTCTCAGTGCTGGTAGATGAGAGGGTCCTACCATACGTAGGCTTCGAGGCCTCCAACATAATACGGGTGGAGCCGGGCGGCCTCCTCTCAAGCATTCATGAAGGCTTGAGGCTCGACTCAGCCCTCGCCGTGGCCCCACCGATGGGCGGGGCTCACGCCTCAGTGCTCAAGGCCCTAGAGGAGGCTGGGTTTAGGCTCTTAGGGCCTCCCTCGTGGAAGGTCGAGTCATATTCCGATAAGTATAGACAGTTTGAGCGGCTCTCTAAGGTAGGCGTGCCTGTGCCTAGGACTGAGGAGGTCGACGACTTAAGCCTAGATGAGCTTAGGAGCCGAGTGTCTTCACTAGGCCTCCCGCTAATCTTGAAGCCTAGGCTTGGAGCTGGCTGTGAAGGTATGGTGGTGGCCGACTCATGGAGTGACGTCGAGGAGGCCGTGGCGCGTGGATGGATAGGTCGAGGCTACTTGGCTCAGGAGTTTCTGAGCGGGGTTCATGCCAGCGCCGCTGTATTCAGCAATGGGGTGAAGGCTTGGGCCCCCTGCTTAAACGCCCAGCTAATTAAGTGGGGTAGGAGGCCAAGCTATGAGGGGGGCCTGACTCCGTTAAGCCACTCGATGTCCAAGGAGGGGTTGAGGGTGGCTGAGGAGGCCGTGAAGGCGCTGGGGCTTAAGGGCTACGTGGGCGTCGACCTAGTGCTGAGCGAAGGGGGGGCCTACGTGATCGAGGTGAACCCTAGGTTGACGACTTCGATAGTATCCCTCCTAAAAGTCTTGGGGGGCAGGGTCCTCGGCAACCTACTGTCCTCCTCTGGGCTAGGCTCCCTCGAGCTGCCTGAAGCCCTAACCTTGTCTAAGGCCTGTGCGTTCATGAAGGCGAGGGCGCCGAGGAGCCTTGAGCTCTCCCTCAAGGCTAGGAGGCTATTGGCTGAGGTTAGAGGGGTCTACGTCATAGCTCCGACGGCGGGGCGTATTGAGGCTGAGGAGGCCGTAGCCATGGTTATGGCTTCAGGGAGCGAGCCTAAGGAGGCCTATTTATGGGCTGAGAGGTCTATAGCTGAAGTGAGGTCTCTGCTATCCCTTTTGGCTTAGCTATCTCCAGCCTTGACGCGCTAGCACCACCACTACGAGGCATGGCCACTCACCTTCAGCCCACGCTCAGTTAGGGCGTAGAGCTTTCGGCGCCTACCTTTCTTCACCTCCACGCCCGCCTCCCTCACGAGGCCTAGGGCTAGAAGCTCCCTTAGGTGCTGGTATAGGCTTGGAAGCGTGATGCCTACGCCTAGCTCCTTGAGCCTAGCCCATATCCCGTAGCCATGAGCTTGCCCATCGGCCAGCGCCCTGAGGACCTCAACCTTCGTCCTGCCTAGCCTGCCCCCTGCCCTACCCTCGATGAGGAGCTCCGTTGCCTTAAGGTCTAGCTCCCGCATCTTCAGAGCCGCCTTAGGGTCCTTAAGCCCCTCCCCAGTTATGACGCATACCACGCTCTCATCTCTATCAATCCAGCCCTCCTCAAGGAGCTTCTTGAGCCCAGCTACCGTGGATCCAGCCGCTGGCTCGCAGAATACCCCTTCAAGCTCAGCTAACTGCCTCATAGCCTGTAGGGCCTCGTCGTAGCTCACCGCTACGGCTACGCCGCCCGTCTCCCTAACGGCCCTCAGCACCTCGCCTCCGAGCGGCGGGTTGGGGAAGCCTATGTCTTGGATGTATACGCTCACCTTCTCAAGCGGCGCTGGGCGGTCGAGCCCCCTCTCGAAGGCCTCTACTATAGGGGAGCAGCCCTTGGTCTGAACGGCCACGAGCCTCGTCGAGGCCTCTTCAATGAAGCCCAGCGCCTCCATCTCCTTGAGGGCCCTCCACGCCATGTAGAGGTGGCCCCCCGTGCCCACAGGCATCACCAACACGTCGGGGCTGCTCCATTGAAGCTGCTCGCAGACCTCCCACATGGTGGTCTTTAAGCCCTCCAGGAAGAATGGGTCGATCGAGGAGGCATAGAAACCACCGCTCCTCTTAGCCTCCTCTTCAGCCTCGCTCAGGCTCGCTAGGGTCTTTATATGAGCCCCATAAGCCGCCATCTGATACAGCTTACCCAAGTCTACTTGACGCGTCGTGTAGACTGAGCATTGTAAGCCAGCCTTAGCTGCGTAGGCAGCTAGGGAGGCGCCGAGGTTCCCAGCTGAGGCGCAGGCCACGCGCTTCATAGAGAGGCCTAGCAGCCTAGTGGTCAGCACCGAGGACCCTCTATCCAGGAAGGAGCCTGTGGGGTTTGTAGTTTCATCCTTAAGGTAGAGCCTCTTAATGCCTACCTCCTCACCCAGCTTTCTGCCTTGATGGATGAAGGTCCCACCCTCACCTAGCGACACCACCCTCCACTCGGGCTTGGCTGGCAGTACCTCTAAGTACCTCCAAGCGTTGAAGCCCCTCGCCTTCACTACTTCCCTGCTAAGCCCCTCCCTAATCGCATGGTAGTCGTAGGAGACCCTAAGCCAGCCCCCACAAATAGGGCAAGTTGAGGATGGCAGCTCCAGCGGGTAGCTTCGGCGGCAGTTGGGGCAAGCCAGTTGGGCCACGCCTATATATAGGCTAAAACCTATATATTATTCTTGTCCTACCCATAGATGATGGAGCTTGAAGGCTGAGGCGCGAGCTGTCAGCTTGACAGCGATGTTTACAGCCCTCGTATGTGCGTTCACAATCTCCATACAGCTCTACATTCCAGCTACGAGGGGCTACTTCAACGTAGGCGAGGTCATGGTGTATACAGCGGCGCTTGTCGGCGGGCCCTTCGTTGGAGCCTTTGCTGGCGGGGTGGGCTCGATGTTGGCTGACATAGCCACAGGCTTCGCTTATTATGCCCCAGGCACCTTAGTTGTTAAGGGGCTTGAGGGCCTTATCGTCGGCTGGCTGGCTAGGCAAAGGTTGTTTAGAACCCCTAGAGCTTGGAGAGCTCTATCGACGGCTATCGGAGTCGCCGTAGGGCTGGCGCTGCTCTCCATAGCCCCCATCTACGTAGGTGAGGCCTCACTAACCCTCAGCCTCTTAGGTCTGTGGGGTCAAGAGCTTCAGCTGGTCATCCAGCCATGGGCTTGGTACTTGGCGGCGGCCATAACTGCCATCCTCATAGTTTACGCGGGCTTTAGGGTGGACCCTAACGTGGGCTGGGTCGCCTTATCCATATTGCTGGGGGGAGGGTTGATGGTGCTGGGCTACTTCATCTATGAACAGGTCTTCCTAGGGGTGGCGGCCATCGTCGAGGTACCCTTCAATGTAGCTCAGTGCCTTGTGGGCTTGATGGCCTCCATCCCACTATACAAGGCGATCCAGGCCGCTGCCCCCTCACTTATTGAGCAGGGAACGCTTAAATAGATAAGCCTCTCCAGCTAAGGCTGCGACTGGTTTGAAGCAACGCAGCTGAGCTGTGAAATGGCACAGCTAAGCTGCGCTCTGTTTTAAACCGGTCAGCAGTTGAAGGAGGTGAGGTGATGGCGTATAGGAGAGGAGGGTTTAGGAAGCCCGTTAGCATGGGTGAGGAGTACGACGTTGAGGTAACAGAGGTTAGCAGGCGCGGCGACGGCCTAGCTAGGGTTGAGGGCTTCGTACTGTTTATCCCAGGCACGAAGCCTGGGCAGAAGGTTAAGGTCCGAGTAGTGAAGATGGGGAATAGGTACGCTATAGCTGAAGTAGTCAAGTAGTTACGTCCTTATACCCTCGTTTCTCGCGGGGGCGCGTCCATTATTTTTATTTCGTCCTTATCTCTTCTCTACGCTCCATAGGTAGGCTACTGCTCTTAATAGTTGCCTTGGGTTAAGCCTTTATCAAAAGTTTGGTGACGGGGCTGAGGTCCATCCTATATGCTTCGGCACTCAATGTTGGCTCGGCGATATTGTCGGCTGGTTGGGGCTGCGGAGCCTTTTTATCAAAGTGGGCGGGGGGCTATCTACTAAGGTAAGGCCAGCCTTAAACATTGACGTAGGGTTAAGTTCTCGTCACGCTAAGCTATCTATGCTGGCCCTCCCATCTATGCATAAACTTTCTCCTCCTTACTACCTTGAGCAAGAATTGAGAGCACCTTACCTCCGTCCACGCTCAACCAACGGGTTCTGAAGCTGGCTCGTCAGAGGCATGCCTAGGGGCGTAGGGCTCATGCATAAGCATTATGATGCATTAAGTAGAGCTCGGAGATGGAACGAAGAAGATGCCAACAAAAGCAGGACTTATAGACGTGATTGATGCGCCCTTGTGGTCATCACCGCCAAGCTTAAGCAGGTGAGTAGGCTCCATGCAAAACGGTATTAAAGGGCTGCCTTAATGACCCCTGAGACTTAGGGCTGGCCCGACTTGAAGCTCCTAGTAAGCGTAACAGATGTCGCTGAGGCGTGTGAAGCCCTCTCAGGGGGGGCTGACGTCATAGATGTCAAGAACCCCTCAGAGGGCTCGCTAGGAGCCTGCCCACCGAGAGTGATTAAGGAGGTTAGGGAGGCTCTACCAAATAGCGTGGAGGTCAGTGCCGCCATAGGCGACCTACCGGACCTACCTGGCACTGCCTCGCTAGCTGCGCTTGGAGCTGCGGTGGCGGGGGCGAACTACGTTAAGGCAGGGATTTACGGCTCTAGGACCGTGGACGCCGCCTTAAAGCTCCTGAAGGAGGTTAAGGGGGCTGTTGAAGCCCTTAAGCCTAGGGTTAAAGTGGTAGCTGTAGGCTACGCCGACCACTCTAGAGTCAGCTGCCTCAGCCCGAGGGAGGTGCTGGAAGCGGCTCGGCGCGCTAGCGTCGAGGTGTGGATGGTGGACACCAAGGTCAAGGATGGCACACCCCTTCCGAGCCTCTTAAGCTTCGAGGAGCTCGCCGACTTGATTGAGGAGGCTCACAGCTACGGGCTCAAGGCAGCTCTAGCGGGCTCGCTTAACTTGAGCCACTTGAGCTGGGTTAAGAAGCTGGGGGCTGACGTAGTTGGCTTCCGCTCAGCTGCCTGCAGCGGCGATAGGGTGAAGGGTAGGGTTAGGAGGGAGCTCGTGGAGGAGCTTAAGAGGAGGCTCTCAGCCTAGCTTGACTGCAGCGAGCTTTAAGGGCTGCGAGGTACTGGCTGAGGTCAAGGTCCCTTCAGGGATCTTCTTCGTAATTAGGTGTGACGGCAGGGGCTTCAGGAGGCTCTGCGATGAAGCTGGCTTCGTGAAGCCCTTCGACGAGGGCTTCGCTAAGCTCATGATGTCCTCAGCGAGGGCTGTGTATGAGGGAGGCTTCACCCCTCTCTTCGCCTACCTTCAATCGGACGAGGTCAGCTTCCTCTTCAACGGCGAGCCCTCCTTCAACCGCAGGGTGGAGAAGCTCCTATCCATCATACCCAGCCTCATGAGCGGGAGGGCTGCCGCTGAGCTTAAAGATAGGCTGGGGCGATGGGTGGCCGTCGCCTTCGACGCGCGCCTATTGCTGCTCAGCCGCGAGCTTGTGGTAGACTACATGGCTTGGAGGCAGCGTGAAGCTTGGAGGAACCACGTAAACTCCTACGCTTACTACACCCTCCTCAGCAAGGGCTTGAGCCCTCAAGAGGCTTCAGCTAAGCTTAGAGGGCTGAGGGCTAAGGACCTACACGACCTCGTGTTCAAGGAGGCTGGCCTCAACCTAGCCTCCACGCCTGCTTGGCAGCGTAGGGGCATGGCCCTCACATGGGTCCGCGAGGCCGTAGAGGGCTTAAACCCGCTTACAGGTAGGAGGGAGGAGGCCTCGAGGGTGAGGCTGCGCGAGGTGTGGGACCTCCCCATCTTCGATAGCGAGGAGGGTAGGGCCTTCATAGAGGCCTCGATCGAGGCTAGGATGAGCTCAAGGCTTGATCAAGGTCATCGTAGGCCTGCCGCCCCTTAAAGCCTCCGTCAGCCTCCCTTCAACGAGGCCGTTGAGCACGAGGCAGGTGATTCCAGCCCTCTCGATGATCCTAGGCGCGACGGGGTCTAAGCAGCTCCACCCTTCGACTCGGCTGGCCTCGACTTCCTCGATTAGCCTTCCGCGTCCGTCTAGAAGGCCGTCTACGTCCTTGAGCAGGATGAGGAGCTTAACCCCAAGCCTCTCAGCGAACCTGGCGGCTACAGCGTCCCCGGTTGTCTCCCAGCCCATGGGGAGCTCTGGGTCCTGGGAGGCTTCATGGTAGGGTAGGATTATGGCTGAGCCCACCTCGGCTTCATCCAGCCTCTCGATGAGCCTAGCCCTCGGCGCTAAATCGGCTAAGAGGAGGCCGTAGGCATTCATAGAAGTCAAAGCCATCAGGTGGGAGGCCCTCGGCGTTAAGCTGAGCTGCGCGTCGATGTTTCTCACAGCGTCGGCGAAGAGCCCTCCCCCCGGCACGATGAGCAGGCGCCGCTCCTCCATGACCCCCTCCAGCTCCAAGCAGAGCCTCCTCAGCTCCCTCGGATGCGTCATCAAGCTTCCGCCTACTTTCACAACGGCGTCAAGCCTCGTAGACCTCCACCCCGCCCGGTGAAGCTTCGACGCCCAGCCTCCTCAAGGCCATGAGCCCAGCCCCTAAGGCTGGAAGCACCTTGGACGCTCCGCCTAGGAAGGCATCCACCCTCCTTACGTCTGAGACCCCAGCCTCCCTCAAGGCCGGCTCGGCCAGGAAGTGGGCTCCAAGCCCACACGTTAGGGCTGAAGGCTCGACGTTAAACTCAGCCTTGAGCCTGCTGTAAACCTGTCGAGCTGCATCAGCGACCTCCTCCAGCTGTCTACGGTAGAGGAACCTAGCCAGCTCAACGAGCTCCTCCTCGCTTAACATCTCCACGTCGCTGCACACCACCCTCGCCAACCTAGCTAAGGCCTCCCTACGCGTCGTGCCTCTACCGTCAGCTGTGTCCACGGTGTATTCAGAGGGCTTTATGTGGCCTAGGATCAAGTGTACGTCGCCGCTAGTAGCGAAGAGCTCCGACGAGGTCCTCACCCATCCCCCCCTCAGGGGCACAGCCCTAGCCAGTACGGCTACGTTCGTCCTCAAAGCCCCCGTGTAAACAAGCTCGCCGCACGCTAGCTTCTCCAGGTCGTTGAGGCCTCTAGCTGCTAGCCTGCCCTCCATCACGGGCGTAAGTGTGGTGGTCGTGCTTCCAACGTCGACTAGAACGCAGGTGCTGGCCAGCTTGCCGGCCAGCCATCCTGAAGCAGCCCAGTTGGCGGCTGCTACCTCCATGAACTTAGACCTAGCCTCCTCGACGCTGATGAGCTCCGCCCTGACGCTTACAACCCCCAACTCTAGGCCCTTGAAAGCCTCCTCCACGCAGTCGAGAATGTGGTTGACCCCCTCGCGCTTCACGAAGTATAGGTCTGAGAGCTCAGCGGTCATGGTGACTCCAACAGCCTCGACCGCCCCAGCCCAGGAGGCTAAGCCCTTGACCCCCTCCTCCACCCCCTTCCTCCCCACCTTCCATACTGGAAGGTAGCGCGACGTAAACGCTACCTTAAGCCTCCCCGCCGCGTCTGCTGAGATGAGGGCGGCCTTTAGGTTGGCCCCCCCTACGTCAACCCCCAGCGCCTTCAAGGCCTTCAGCCTTGAGGGCTTCAAGCCTCGCCTTCAAGGCCTCGTAGACGAGCTTGGGGTCCGCCTTCATCTTGGTTAGCTTCAGCACGTGGCCGACTAGGTGGTGGATCACCCTCTCGTCCTTCAGCGCGGCCTTCACGTCCTCCCTCTCCTCGTCTACCACCCTCTCAACAGCCTCCTCCAGCACCGCTCTGTCTGCCACCCTTTCAAGGCCCCGCGTGGCTACGACCTGGCTTGGAGCCTCCCCTGTGACTACTAGCTCCCTCAGCAGGTACTTTGCTGTCTTCTCGGTGACTACGCCCCCCTCAACCATGGAGGCCAGCTCAGCCACGTGGGCTGGAGTTATCTTCGACTCCCTTAGGTCGAGGCCGTGGTAGTTTAAGGCCCCGAGGAGGCCGTGAACCACCAGCTTCGCCAGCAAATCTGGGTCCCTACACCTAGCGGAGGCCTCCTCGAAGAGGTCGGCCAGCGCCTTGCTGGTTACTAGCACCGCTGCCTCATCCTCACCTATGCCGTACTGCTTGACTAGCCTAGCCTTCCTAGCGTCGGGTAGCTCAGGTATCTCACGCTTAACGGCATCTATGAGCTCAGCGGTTAGGTCTATGGGAACTAGGTTGGGCTCTGGGAAGTACCTATAGTCCTCCTCCTCCTCCTTGACCCTAAGCGACACGGTCACCTTCCTAACCTCGTCCCAGCACCTCGTCTCACGCTCAACCCTCCTACCTATCTTGAGTAGGTTGCGCTGCCTCATGAGCTCGAAGGATAGGGCCCTCTCAACCTCCTTGAAGGAGGAGATGTTCTTGACCTCTATCCTAGCCCCTCCGGCCACCGAGATGTTGGCGTCGCACCTCATAGCTCCCTCGAGGGAGCCGTCGAAGACCGCTAGGTGCTCAAGGATGGAGCGTAGCTTTTGGAGGAAAAGCCTAGCTTCCCTAGGGGCCCTCAAGTCAGGCTCGGTCACCACCTCTATGAGCGCCACGCCAGCCCTGTTGTAGTCGACGAGGGTGAACGGCGACTCAGTGATGCCACCCTTGTAGACGAGCCTGCCTGGATCCTCCTCGAGGTGAACCCTCCTTACCCGAACCCTCCTTGCCTCGCCTTCAACCTCTAAGTAGACCTCTCCGTCAACCCCCACTGGGTAGTCGTACTGTGAGATCTGGAAGTTCTTGGGTAGGTCTGGATAGAAGTAGTTTTTACGGTAGAACACCACTCGACTGGGCAGCTTACAGTTTAAGGCGAGGGCTACCTTGAGGGCGGCCTCCACAGCCCTCCTATTAACCGTGGGCAGCGTGCCAGGGAGGCCTAAGCAGATGGGGCAAACGTGGGTGTTGGGAGGCTTACCCCTGTAGTCGGCTGGACACCTGCAGAAGAGCTTGGTCTTAAGCGAGGTTAGCTGACAGTGGACCTCAAGGCCTATCCTAACGTCGAGGCCCTCTAGGCTCGTCAAACCGCGCTCGGCTCCTTCAAGTATAGCTTAAGCTCGTCCTCCAGGGCCATGGCCACCCTAAGCGCTAAGTCCTCCCTAAAGTAGGGCGCCATTATCTGGAGCCCCACGGGCAGGCCATCTACGAACCCGCAGGGCACCGATACGGCTGGAACCCCCGCTAGGTTGGCGGTGACGGTGTCCACGTCCATCATGTACATGGCCAGCGGGTCGCGAACCTTCTCCCCTATCTTGAAGGGAGGGGTGGGCATCGTAGGCGACACCACCACGTCGAACCTCTTAAACAGCGAGAGGACCTCGTTTCTTATCAACGCTCTCACCTTCAACGCCCTCAAGTAGTACCTACGGTAGTAGCCCGCGGAGAGGGCGAAGGTGCCCAGAATGATCCTCCTCTTAACCTCCTCCCCGAAGCCCTCACCACGCGTCTTAGCGTAGGCCTCAGACCAGCTCCCTCGAGCTCGCGCTGCGTGGCCGTACCTCAACCCATCATACCTAGCTAGGTTTGAGCTGGCCTCGGACATGGCTATGATGTAGTAGGCGGCTAAGGCGTACTTGAGGCTGGGCATGGAGACCTCCTCATAGCTGGCCCCCAGCTCCTCGTAGAGCTTCAAGGCCCTCCACACCTCATTGAGCACCCTTTCGTCGCTCCCCTCGCCCATCAGCTCCCTAGGCACGGCCATCTTAAGCCCCCTCACGTCGCCCACGACGTCGCTAGCCTTGAGCGGCTTAGGGGAGCTGACGGTGGTAGAGTCCAGCGGGTCCCGCCCAGCTATGGCCTCAAGCATGAGGGCTGCATCCTTCACGGTCCTCGCCAGCGGCCCTATCTGCTCGAGGCTACACGCGTATGCTATGAGGCCGTAGCGGCTGACGAGGCCGTAGGTGGGCTTGACTCCAACCACGGAGCAGAAGGAGGCTGGACACCTTATGGAGCCGCCCGTGTCCGTGCCTAAGGCCAGCGGCACCATCCTAGCCGCTACAGCGGCCGCCGAGCCTCCTGAAGAGCCTCCTGGCACGCGGTCTAGGCTCCAAGGGTTCCTCGTTGGCCCGAAGGCGCTGTTCTCGGTGGAGGAGCCCATGGCGAACTCGTCCATGTTCGTCATCCCCACAACCACAGCCCCCTCCTCGACCAGCCTCTCGATGACGGTTGCGCTGTAGGGAGGCCTATAGCCGCGTAGGATCCTCGAGGCACAGGTCACCTCGACGCCCTTGACGCAGATGTTATCCTTCACGGCCACAGGCACCCCCATCAGCCTACCCAGCTTCCCACCTCGCTTGACCCTCTCGTCTACACTCACGGCCTCCTTCAAGGCCCTCTCCTTGAAGGTCCTGAGGAAGGCGCTCACCGCTCCATCGACCTCCTCCACCCGCGCGAAGCAGGCCTCAACGACCTCCACCGCTTCAACCGAGCCGCTCTTAACCAGGTCTGCAAGATGGGCTGCCGTCAGGTCTCTTAGGCGCTTAGGCGTCTCACACCACCATCGCCGGCGCCTTCACGTAGCCGCCCTCCTTAGCCGGGGCGTTGGCCAAGGCCTCCTCTTGGCTTAGCGTGGGCCTAGGCTCGTCCTCGCCCATGACGTTGGATAGGCCTAAGACGTGGAAGGCTGGCTCCACCCCCTCGACGTCTGCCTCATCGAGGACCTTAAAGTAGTCCAGCACCTCAGCCAGCTGGCGTGTAAAGCGGGCGACCTCCTCATCGCTTAGGTCGAGCCTAGCCAACCAAGCTAAGTGCCTTACCCTCTCCTCGCTCAGCTCCGCCATGTCTCCCTGCGTGGAGGGCTGTGCGGCCTTAAGTGTTGTGCCTCAAGCCGCCCTCGGCCTAAGCTAGATCTAAGCTACTGGACGACTTCGCGAGCTATCTGGTCAGCATCCACGCAGCCCCTAGCCTCGGGCGGGAGGCTGGCACGTTTCCTGAACATAAGGCAGAACCGGCGCCTAGGAAGAGGCCTCATGAATTTACACAAAAATTTCAAAGTTCTACTGCTGGGAATAAGCTCTTATCCAGCTGGCCTCTTAAACTCACATAGATGGGCGTCCAGCTCTCTAAGCTGGTGGTTAAGAAGGTCGTGGAGCTGAGGGAGCTGCGTGGAAGGAGGGTGGCGGTGGACGCTAGCAACGTCCTCCATCAATTCCTCGCGTTAATAAGGAAGCCCGATGGAACCCTTCTCACCGACCCTCAGGGTAAGGTGACCTCACACCTCGTGGGGTTGGCCTTCCGATCCACTAGGCTGCTTTACGACTATGGCATAGAACTCTTCTTCGTCTTCGACGGCCCCCCTCCTAAGTTTAAGCAGAGGGAGCTTGCTAGGAGGAGGGAGGTTAAGGAGAGGGCAGCTAGGGAGTGGATGGAGGCGCTGCGTAGAGGCGATCTATCTAAGGCCTTCTCGAAGGCGGTGGTGACAGGGGTCCTCACTAGGGAGATGGTTGAGGACTCCAAGAGGCTCCTCAAGCTGTTAGGCGTGCCCTACGTGGAGGCTCCCAGTGAGGGTGAGGCTCAAGCCGCCTTCATGGCGGCGAGAGGGGACGTCTGGGCTGCCAGCAGCCGCGACTTCGACTCCCTGCTCTTCGGCTCACCCAGGCTGGTGAGGTACCTGACGATTCAGGGCACTGAGTTCCTACCGAGTAAGGGCTTAGCTAGGAGGCTTAAGCCGGAGGTCATAGAGCTTCAGCGCACCCTCGACCGCGTAGGGCTCACGAGGGAGCAGCTCGTGGATGTAGCCATCCTGCTGGGCACCGACTTCAATGAGGGGGTGAGGGGGGTGGGGCCCGTGAAGGCGGTGGGGTTAATCAAGTCCTACGGGAGGCTTGAAGCCCTGCCTGAGCACGTCAAGTCTCAACTCCCTGAGGGCTACGAGGATGTAAGGCGCTTCTTCCTAGAGCCCCCCGTGACGTCTAGCTACAGCTTAGAGTATCGAGGGCTCGATGAGGAGGGTCTTAAGCGACTCCTATGCGACGAGAAGGGTTTCTCGGAGGAGAGGGTTGATAAGTTGATCGAGCGCATGAAGGGCTTCTACGCCTCAAGGGCTCAGGCGAAGCTAATAGACTGGGCTTAAGCGCGAAGCCTATACGCCACCGCCCTCACGTGTTAGGCGGGTTGCTGCTCCTAGGTACATCAGGCTGGTCTTACGTAGACTGGATGGGGCCTCTCTACGAGAGCGATAAGCTTATGCTGCGTCAATACTCCGAGGTCTTCAACACCGTGGAGGTCGACTCAACGTTCTACAGCTACCCACCTCCTAGCGTCGTTAAGGCGTGGGCTAGGTCGACCCCTAGGGGCTTCGTGTTCTCAGCTAAGGTGCCGAGGCTCATAACCCATGAGGGGGGAACCGTCGAAGACTTGAAGCGCTTCCTATCGTTGATGGAGCCGCTGCGGGAAGCCGATAAGCTGGGCCCCCTCCTCTTCCAGCTTCCTCCCTCGCTTAAGCTGGACCTTGAGTGGCTTGAGAAGCTGCTGAGGGAGCTACCTCAAGGCTATAGCTTCGCCGTTGAGTTCAGGGACCCCTCGTGGATGGTGGAGGACGCCTTCAAGCTCCTAGAGCGCTACGGGGTAGCCTACACCATAGTTGACGAGCCCCTCCTGCCCCCCATAGTTAGGGTTACAGCGGGCTTCGCTTACATAAGGTGGCACGGTAGGGGCTCGAGGCCGTGGTATAACTACCATTATAGCCTCGACGAGCTCGAGCCTTGGGTCCCTAGGCTGAGAGAGGCCCTCTCTAGGGCTGAGGTGGCCTACGGCTACTTCAACAACCACTTCCATGGCTACGCGGTTAGCAACTGCCTCCAGATGCTCAAGCTCATGGATGCCTTAACCACGCGCCAAGCTGAGGCGCTCAATAAGGTTGAAAGCTACTTCGCTGGGCGTAGAGCAGTCCCGCCGCCAGCTGCACTGATGAGGAAGGGGATGGACGCGTTCATGATCTTGGCTAGCGACGATCCTGCCAGGATGCTGGAGCTCTTCATGGATCGAAGGAGGCTGGAGAGGGCTCGTGAGATACCCAGCGAGGCCGTGACGGTGGAGGAGGCTGGACCCAAGCTCGTTAGGGCTAAGGTGAAGGAGTATAGCGTCGTGCTTGATGTAGACTCTAGGCAGCTCCTTCACGACTGCGCCGACTGGAGCCGCGTAGCGGCTGTGAGGCAGCTTTGTAAGCACGTGGGGAGGCTCTTCATGACGCTCCCCAGGCAGCTATCGACGAGGCTCCTACGTCAAATCTACGAGGAGCGGGAGGAGTGGACGTTCAGGCCTCTGGTGGGCGAGGCGGAGGGTTCTTGACGCGCCGCCTCACTTGTTTAAGAGCTCTCTGCTTCGCTGCGTGGCCTTCGTTACGGCCCTTATTATGGTCGCCCTCAGCCTACCCTCCTCAAGCTCCACTATCCCCTCTATCGTTACCCCCGCGGGCGTCGTAACCATCTCCCTAATCTTGGCTGGATGCTCGCCTGCCTCCAGCAGCATCTTGGCTGCGCCCAGCATAGACTGAGCGGCCAAGACGCTGGCTACCTCCCTAGGTAGGCCCACCCTTATCCCAGCGTCTATCATGGCCTCCACGATCAAGCTGGCGTAGGCTGGGCCGCTGCCTGAGAACGCCGTGACGGCATCGAAGAGCTCCTCCGGCATCCTCATAACCCTCCCCACGGAGCCAAACAGCTTCTCAGCCAGCTGGAGGTGGCTTTCCTCAGCCCAAGGGCCGGGGGCTATCACGGTCATACCCTCCCTAACGAGCACGGCGACGTTAGGCATCGCCCTCACTATGGGGACCGGCTTACCTAACACCTTGGCTATGAAGCTAGTGGCGATCCCAGCCGCGACGGATATCAGTAGGTGGCTTGAGCTCAAGGACTCTCTAATCTGCTCCAGCACCCCGCCCACATCCTTAGGCTTCACTGAGACCACCACCACCATGCTTCTCTTCACCACCTCCAGGTTGTCGTCGACGCACCTCACGCCGTAGGTCGAGGAGATGTGCCTCCTTCTCGCCTCGCTCAAGTCGCTAGCTATCAGCTGGTCGGATGTGGTGAAGCCTGCCTTCAGGAGGCCTGAGATCAAGGCCTCGCCTATCCTACCCGCCCCTATGATGCCCACCTTCATCCACACCCACCTCGGTAGAGCTCCTCAGCTACGTCGCTTAAGCCTAGTTCGCGTAGCTTATCGGCCTTGGGCCAGCCTGTCTTGAGGTCCCAGCCTCTAAGCTCAAAGTACTTGTCGAGTAGGCGCTCGAAGCGCTGTCTATCCAGCTTGGCCCCCTTCAAGGGCCCCTCAGGCAGGGGCTCCTCGAAGAACCTCGCTGGCAGCGTGTCGTGAGCTCTAGTCAGCCCCCTGAAGGCAGCTATGGCCCTCGTTAGGTTGTAAACGCGCTCCGAGGCCCTAAGCAGGTCGTCGAGGCACAGCTTAACGCCGGTCGCAGCCACGTAGAGCTTAGCGTAGTGATCGAGGCTTAAGCCCAGCTCAACCCAGGGGAGTCTACAGACGCCTAGGCAGTCGAAGAGGGGCCTTACATGCTGCAGGTAGATGACCCATCCAGCCTTATCGTCGCCGTAGCTCTCCCTACCCACCTTTAAGTCGTAGGTGATGGCCCAAGCCCTGTTGTGGTGAGCGCCTATGTCGGCGGTGGCGTAGGCTAGAGCCATGGCTGGAGCTGCCCTCACGTCGTAGCCCGTCAGCTCCAAGCCCTTGACGTGCATGGCAGCCCTCCAAGCCTCCCCGCCTAGCTTAGATGCAGCCTCCCTAACTCCTCGAGCCAGTAGGTCGCCCAGCCCCCGCCGGTAGGCTATGAGCTCCAGCAGCTTAAATAGAGCCTCGCTGTTGCCGAAGGAGAGGTCCAGACCTTCCACATCCTCCCTCCTTATCAGCCCCATCTCGTAGCACTCCATGGCGAAAGCCGCTACCTCCCCAGCCGAGATGACGTCCAAGCCAAGGTCGTCGCAAAGCCAGTTGGCGTAGGCTACGTCCTCGAGCGAGGCCACGCCGACGTTGGAGCCTAGGAAGACAGCCGTCTCATACTCGGGGCCGAGCACAAGCTTGCCTCTGGCCTCCATGAGCTTCCTGCAGGCCATGGGGCATAGGTAGCAGGCTACATCCCTCCTCTTAGCCTCAGCCGTGGCCACCCCCCCTATCCTGCCGGCGTGCTTGAAGAGCCCCGACCTGAAGTTGAAGGAGGGGAGGCATGAAGCCTCCTGAGCCCACTCAACGACCTGCATGAGCCCCTGCTCCCACCAAACCTTAATCCTAGCGTCGCTGACTAGGTAATCTACCATCTCCCTATAGGTCCTCTCGACCTCAGCTGGGTCGGCCAGCGGTATGCTCCTCGACCCCCTTGCGGCAACCGCCTTCACCTTCTTGAAGCCCATCACGGCGCCCAGCCCCGTCCGCGCGGCTTGATAGCCGTAGTCGCAGGTTATACATGCATAATGCACTAGGTTCTCGCCGGCCGGCCCGATGGTTAGGGTGCTTACATCGCTGCCCAGCTCATCCTTAAGCTTACGCTCAGCCTCAAGGCTACCCATACCCCAGAGGTGGGTAGCGTCACGCACTTCGACTCCCCGCTCGTCTACCCATAGGTAAACTGGCTTCTCCGCCACGCCCTCTAGGAGCAAGCCGTCCAGCCCAGCTTGCTTCAGCTCGACGCCCATCATGCCCCCCACGTTACTGTCGCCGTAGATGTTAGTGGCTGGGCTGATGGAGGCTACAGCCAGCTTACAGGCGCCCGGCGCCATGACGCCGGTCAAGGGGCCGGCAACCAACAAGAGCTTGTTGCGCGGGTCGAAGGCTTCAGCCACATCTCTAGCCTCATCCCATAGAAGCCTAGCTGCCCAGCCTCGCCCCCCAACGTACTTGACCATGAACTCCTCGCTTAGCTCTTGAACCTTCACCTCCCTCGAGGATAAGTTGACTCTAGCCAGCTTGCCTAAGTAGCCTCCCTTAACCATGTGACACCGCCTCCAAAGCCCCTGTGGGACATGCCTTCACGCATGCAGGCGAGCCGCCGCATAAATCGCATTTAACGGGCAGCTTACGCTCTTCGAGCCAGTTCATAGAACCGAAGGGGCAGGCTTCAACGCAGGCCCCGCAGCCCGTGCAGCTGTTATAATCTATGTACACTACGCCGCCAGCCTTGTAGATGGCCTCCATGCCGCAGCCCTCTAAGCACTTAGGGTCGAGGCATTGCTTACAGACATTAGCCTCCGCGTTGAAGGGGGTGCCTAGGATCTTGATGCCAGATGCCTTCGCGTTGGCAACCTTGAAGAACCTATAGGCGCAGGCTACTTGGCAAGCCCTACATCCGAGGCACTTAGAGGGGTCGAAGTGCAGCTCTAGCTTGAGCTGCTGGAACGTAACCACCCATGATTCTCGCCTGCGGAGGGGGGCATCCACCCACCGAGCATATAACTTTTTTGCCGAGGGGATGGATACTGTCAAGTTAAGACTTGATTAATCGACCGTCAATGATTCTTTAAATGGGCCCTAGACGTGTGCTCCGATTCGCTCCTGGCCTTGAGCCTGCCGCTGCATAGGCTGCACTCCCTTAACCCGATGAGCCTCTCAGAGTGCTCGCCGACGGCTAGCCTGGACACCCAGCGAGCCCTCAACCATAACACCGACAAGCCCCCTAACAGTT
>Ga0272445_1001649_pt1 | contig 16844 bp, 18 predicted proteins | sample YNPCB0031_FD_194404 | JGI IMG/M metagenome (GOLD analysis project Ga0272445, IMG submission 194404) | Hot spring sediment microbial communities from Yellowstone National Park, WY, United States - YNP-CB-003-1 | ecosystem: Environmental > Aquatic > Thermal springs > Hot (42-90C) > Sediment... | reverse complement strand
AAATGTTGAAAAAACACAATCAGAAATTTTCGCTTCCTCTCATAAATTGGTATTTGAAAAACAATTATATTATTTTTACCAACCCCAAAACCTCACAAATGTAAAGTTATTTATTCAACAAAGCAAACTTATCCAGATTCTATCAGAGTTAATCCGAAGAAAAGAAATCCCTCCCTATGACATTTTGATTTTAACCCACAGGGATGACTTGATAGAGCAACTTAAAAGGCATGTAGATGAATTTAACTATGTTAATGAACCAAAAATAATTTTGAAAGAGCTGAAAGAATATCCAGAGGTTAAAAGGCAAAATGTGTTGCTCGGAATAACTGTATTTTATTACCGCTCTGACAACCTCAGTGACGAACAAAAGGAGAAAATCATTGATTTTAAAAATTATGATGATAATGGCAAATGGTATATATTCCTGGACGAGGCACACAAAGGCGATAAAGAGGAATCCAAAAGACAGCATATTTACTCAATTCTCTCAAGAAACGGATTTTTATTTAATTTCTCAGCCACCTTTATAGACCCAAGGGATATAATCACCTGTGCTTTTGAATTTAACCTTTCAAGTTTTATAAATTCTGGATACGGAAAACACATCTCCATTTTAAAACAAGAAATAAGGGCATTTAGAGACGATGAAGATTATAGCGGGGATGAGAAGCAAAAGATAGTTCTGAAATCCTTAATTCTTTTGACCTATGTGAAAAAATTTTATGAGGAAATCAAAGCAATCAGGCAAGACCTTTATCACAAGCCAATGCTTTTAACACTCGTTAATTCTGTTAATACGGAAGATGCTGACCTTAAGATGTTTTTTAGAGAGATTGAAAAAATTGGAAAAGGAGAGATTGAGGATGAAATCTTCAATAAAGCTCTGGATGAATTATGGGAGGAATTAAAGCAAGAACCTGAGTTTATGTTTGAAAATGAGAAATTAAAAATGGATGAAGGAATCTTTAAGAAAATAACAATACAAGATGTTTTGAAGCATGTTTACAATTCTGACTCAACAGGAGAAATTGAGGTATTAGTTAGACCTTCTGATAAGAAAGAATTAGCTTTTAAATTGAAAACAAGCGATAGACCATTTGCATTGATAAAAATAGGTGATATCTCCGGATGGTTAAAAGATGAACTCGCAGGATATGAGGTTCAAGAAAAATTTGAGGATGAAAGTTATTTTGAGAATTTAAACAGGGAGCACTCCGAAATCAACATCTTGATGGGCTCGCGTGGTTTTTACGAGGGCTGGGATTCAAATAGACCGAATGTGATTAATTTTATCAATATAGGTATAGGAGAGGAGGCAAGAAAATTTATCCTCCAATCAGTTGGTAGAGGAGTGAGAATTGAACCGATGAAAAATAAAAGAAAAAGATTGTTGCAACTTTACAATGCAAAAGAAATAGTAGATGAAGAACTGTTCAATAAAATCAAAGATAAGACTTTGCCTGTTGAAACCCTTTTTATTTTCGGAACGAATAGAAATGCCCTAATTACAGTTGTTCAAGAACTGGAGAAGGAAAGAAAAAGGGAAGGAGAGCATCAGCTTTCTCTTTTTATAAATTATGAAGCAAAAGGGGATAAACCTTTATTGGTTCCCATTTATAAATCTGCAGACTACCCTCTCTTGAAGAAAAAAGAGCAAATAAAGTTTGAGGTTTCAAAAGATGATTTTGAACTTCTCAAAAAGTTCTGCGATTTCATACAAGATGATAGAGTGTTTTTGATGAGGTATAACGCAGAGCCAGTAAAAATAAAACTTTTGAGGGAGAATCTAAAGGAAGAAGGCAATTTTAAGTTTGTCAATAAAAGTTTTAAAAATATTGATTTGCTAATTCAAAGATTTTTTGATTACCTTAGTGTAATTCCAAAGGAGTTTGATAAACTTAAAGAATTAGAGGAAGAGATAAGACATTTTAAAAATATCAAGGTATATTTGAAGGATATAAGTGAGATACAAAAGAAAATTGAGAGCGTGAAGGAGTATCCAAACAAAGTAAGGGAACTGGGAGAACAATATGGAAAAATTTCGCATGAGGAATATATCCAAAGAATGCGTGCTATAAAAAGCGAAGATGAATTTGAAAGTGAAAGTAAAAAAATAAAAATCAAGCATATTGCCAATCACTACTACCTTCCCCTTATCATTTCTGAGGATGAAAAAATTGACTACATTCAGCACATCATTAAGACAAGAAGTGAGAGAAAATTCATAAATGACTTGGAAGACTATTTGGCAAGACCGAATAACAGGTTTAAGGAATTTGACTGGTGGATGTTTAGTAAGATAGATGAAAGTTTAGACGAAGTTTATATTCCCTATTATAATCCCAAAGCAAATAATATCAGCAGGTTTTATCCTGATTTCATTTTCTGGTTAAAGAAAGGGGATAACTATTACATTGTATTTGTTGACCCAAAGGGGACAGAACATACAGATGCTTACAGAAAAATTTATTGGTTTAAAAAATTATTTGAGGAGGACGGGAAAGAAAAGGTTTTTAATCATAACGGATTTAAAGTCAGAATAAAATTACAATTAAGACCGGAGGATGTGTCAAAAGCCCTAAATGAGTATAAACACTACTGGTTTGATAACATAGGGAAAATGTTAGAAGAGTTATTATTATAATGTGTTTAAATTTATAAAAAAACAGCGAACTTTTGGGGTTTTATTGCCCTTTAGCCTTCTATTCCTTTTAATCCTCTTTTTTTAAAAACTCCTCAAGAACTGCAAGTTTTTTGCTTTGTTTCTGTTTGAGCGTATGTAGAAGTTCACGGAAATTTTTTAAATTTGAATTTATAACAGCATGAAGTTTATTGGGGTCCGCAGGCAGATTATAATCCTTTAAATCAATGTTTAACTCTTTTACTGCATTTAGAATCCATTCTTCAAGCCTCGGACACAGGACTATGAGGAAATTTTTACGAAAACTGTCATAGTATAATTTTACCGATTCTCTTCCATCAAGAGACTTCAATTTATCCATATATGGAGGTCGAGCGGATTGAGGGTCTTCATCTACAAGCCCTTTTGCGTGATAAGCATTCTCCAATCTCTTACACACACCTGACTTCCCTCCCGCAGGAATTACTATTTCCCCTGGTTTTATGGTTCTCACCAGTTCACGGTCTGGTTTGCATTCTACATATACCATTTGTTTTTAAAGCAAACCATCAATGTTAAAGAAAGCGTCCATTTCGTAATGAAGGATTTTTTCCTTTTCTTCCTTACTCAATGATTTTACTTTTGTTTGATAGTCTTGAAAGTATGTGATGAAAATTTCAACCTCATCTTCAGGGGTTTTTTCTAAAACAGAAAGGAGAAAGTAGGGATTGTGAGTGGAAATAAGGTATTGATTTCTTCTATCTCCTGCTATCCTCTCGGCAAGGAACTTGGTGTAATAAGGGAAAGAATGGGCTTCCGGTTCCTCAAGAACTATTACTGAGTTTTTGTTTGTTTCAATTGCGGTGATGTAAAAAATAATTCTCTGCAATGTATCTGAGATTGTAGAATAGGGATAGGAAAACACAATATCCTCAATCTCCTTTTGAACCTCTATTTTATATTCCTGCGGTTTTAATACTATTCTCAAACCGAACTCACTAAATATATTTGAAATGAGTTTCTTCAAATCCCTGTTTATTTGAAGTAGGAACAAAAGATTTTCTCCAGATGGAGGCAAAAGGAAATCAAACTGCTGAACTGTAAACTCCTTCATAACCTCAAACCTGTAGAATTTAAAAGACGAAAAGATGTTAGTGGTTCCTACTTCCCCTTCCCCGTTATAGGAGAGGTCAAACAACTTAAATTGAGATTTCCTGCCTTCCTTCTCTATCCATCCAGAACCGACAAATCTTCCATTTTCAAACCGGATTTCACCGCCAAATATGTTTTCCTCATCCCTTGCTATTATCTCTATTTTTTCACCGAGCTCGCTGTCGTAAAACAAATTGCCCATGTTTTCAAACCTTACAAAATTCCTGATTTTACCGGCTTTGCCAAAAGAAAAAAGTGAGAGAATTCCAATACCTTCAAGGATGTTTGACTTTCCGCTATTGGGTCCTCCTATGAAGATGTTCACCCTTTTACAATCCAGCTCAAGTTGCTTTATTGATTTAAAGTTTTTTATTTCCAGCCTCTTTATCATTTCAGCCCTTTTTCTATTTAATAATACAATCCTTTGATTGTCAATTCCTATAGCAACTGAAAATACACCTTTAGTAAAATTCTCACCCGTTGATGCGGGTAAGTTTCAGCTATTTAAGAAGGGAAATGTAGCAGGCACATATAATGGCGGTTGTGATAACACCTGCGACATTTGCACCCATCGCATACTCAATAATCACAGCCTTTGGATTCACTTCACTTACACACTTTTGAGCAACCTTTGCAGTCGTGGGAACGCACGATACTCCTGCTATTCCGAGAACCGGATTAATTTTTCCTTTTGTCATTTTATAAAGAATATATCCACCAAAAAGACCTCCAAGCCCCGATAAAATAAGGGCAATTATGCCAAGGATGAGTATTAAAAGCACCTCCTTCTTTAATACTATCTCTGTGCCGAGGAGGGTGCCAAGGGTAAACCCAAGAAATAGGGTGGAACAGCTCAAAAGTGTATCTTCCAGAAACTTCTTATACCTTTCTATTCCAGCCTCTCTTATAATTACACCGAGGAAAAAAGAGCCTATCAAAGGAGAAGCAGCTGGAAAAAGAAGGGAGAACAGGACGCATATAATACCTGAAAAAGCAAATTTCTGCCCCGCACTTATCTTTTTCTCTGAAAACTCAACCATCTCTATTCCCATCATTTTTTTGGGGATTAAGGCTTTTATCATATATGGATAGAGCGCATAAACTATGCTCAAGTAAAGATATCCAACAACCGTAATTGGGACGAACAATTCAGGAGATAATGTTATTGATGTATAAATAACAATTGGACCATCAGCTCCTCCTATCATAGCAATTGACGCCGAATCCCTCAAATTGAATCCAAGGAGATTAGCAATCGGAAATGTGAGAAATGTCCCCAATTCTGCAGAAATAGCAAGGAAAAAACTGTAAAATGGTCTTTTCAACAGGTAATCAATTTCAGTCATAGCTCCTATTCCCATAAATATGAGACAGGCGATAAGACCATTTGAAAAAGTAAGTGTATAAACTGGCTGTAAAAAATACACCTGAATGGCGTTGATTATTTCATCAGGTTTCTCCGCAAGCGCATTTACGAAAAGATTGCCAACCCTTCCATCGGGCATAACTAAAAGTCCGGTGTTTACAAGACATATACCCAATCCCATGGGAATCATAATCAGTGGTTCAAAAAATTTCTTGTAACCCCCATATATGAAGAAACCCCCTATAAAGAGAAGAAATATCCTCACCAAAACTGTAGAGATGTTGGGACCGAAGAAATTCACAACTCCCTGAAATATATCAAGAACCTCTTTCACCTCTTCTTTCTCCAGCAAAACTTCTTAAGATGGCTATTATTCCCGCTGTTATAAAAGAAATTATCATTGCTATGAAAAAAGAAGTAAGCATGAATTCTATTGCTTTTATGAACTCTTCCATCTCTCCCTTCTGTAAAGATTTATTGCTGCCATTATTGCGGAGAGCAATTCAGGGTCCATTTCCTCTTCTTTAAAAATTTGTGTATATACGAATGCTCCTATTGTAAGTGTGGCAAAAATTATCAATGCTCCTGCCATTATGAGAAGAATTTTTAAAAAAATTGTCATTATTGTAACCCTTCTAAAATTGCGAGAAGGTCCCCGCTTTTCACATCATCCCCTTCTTTGCAGAGCAACTTCTTTATCCTCCCTTTCGCTGGAGATTTTACATTCATTTCCATTTTAAAAGCCTCAAGGACAATTATTACCTCATCCATCTCTACAATATCCCCCTCTTTTTTAGGAATCCTTAGGACCTTTCCTGATACAGGAGAAGAAACAGGAATGCCACTCACAGGTTCTTCCCTTTTTTCCTCTTTTTTCGGCTGAGCCTTTTCTAAAGATGGCATTTCAGATGAACCCATTTCTTCTACCTCAACAATAAAAGTTCTTCCTCCCACACTCACCCTGTAAGAAGCTCTCCTGGGAAATGGAACCTCTTTTGCGGGAATTTTTTCTACCCTCTTCACCTCTTCCCTTTTTACCTCTACGGGCTTCTTATCCCTTTCCTCAAAGAATTTTTTGGCAACTTCGGGAAACAGGATGTATGTTAACACATCTTCATCGGATTTATCTTCTCCCAGTTCCTTCTTCTTTTTCTCAAACTCGGGCTCCAGCAGATCCGCTGGTCTCACTGTGATTGGTGTTTCATCTCCCAGAATCTTTTTCCTTATCTCTTCTGATATCTCACCAGGAGGCTTTCCATACATCCCCCTGACTAAATCCTTTGTTTCCTTCGTTACAATTTTATACCTCTCCCCCGTAATAACATTCAAAACAGCCTGCGTGCCAACTATCTGACTTGTTGGGGTTACAAGGGGAGGATAACCGAGGTCTTTTCTCACCTCGGGCACTTCTTTAAAAATGAGGGGAAGCTTATCAAGAGCATTCTGCTCCTTCAATTGTCTTTCCATATTTGAGAGCATTCCACCGGGTATTTGATATACCAGGACCGATATATCGCATCCGACAAATTTGCTCTCAAATTCTTTGTATTTCTTCCTCACATCAGCGAAGTAATCTGAAATCTCCCTGAGGAGATGTAAATCCAGACCCGTATCCCTCTCCCTTCCTTTTAGGGCTGCCACAATCACTTCTGTCGGAGGATGGGATGTTCCGAGGGAAAGCGAAGAGATAGCAGTATCCACTATATCAACACCCGCCTCTATACTTTTCATCATGGTCATGAGGGCAAATCCGCTTGTAGCATGGGTATGAAGTTGAATAGGAATTTTTATCTCTTCTTTAAGTTTTGAAATAAGCTCATATGCATCATAGGGTGAGAGAAGACCGGCCATATCTTTTATGCAGATGGAATCTACACCGAGGTCAACAAGTTCTTTAGCCAGGTCAATAAACTTCTGTATGGTATGAACAGGACTTATTGTGTAGCAAATAGCACCCTGAGCATGCTTTTTCACCTTTTTTACAGCCCTTATTGCGGTTTTTAGATTTCTTGTATCATTTAGCGCATCAAAAATTCTGAATATGTCTATTCCGTTTTCAGCAGATTTTTCAACGAATTTCTCAACCACATCATCCGGATAGTGTCTATATCCAAGAAGGTTCTGCCCCCTCAAAAGCATCTGAAGTTTTGTATTTGGCATTTCCCTTCTTATAATTCTTAACCTCTCCCATGGGTCTTCCTTCAAAAACCTTATACAGGTATCAAATGTGGCACCACCCCACATCTCAACCGAGTAATAACCAACCTTATCCATTTTGGAAAGGATTGGCACCATATCTTCCGTCTTCATTCTTGTCGCGAGGAGGGATTGATGAGCATCTCTGAGCGCAGTCTCGGTAATTTTCAAACGCGTGCCCATCAATTATTATACTTTCACAAAAAATTTTGCATTCAAGAAAAAGCAAAATCTTAATCTTCAAAAGCACACCATTTTAAATCTTTGCAAAAACTTGAAATATGTATAGAATGGTATTACAATACCTCTCAGAATGGGCAGGTAGCTCAGTCGGTAGAGCTAGGGACTGAAAATCCCTGAGTCGGCGGTTCGATTCCGTCCCTGCCCAGAAAAAGAAAGATGAAACTTTTACTTTTAATTACCTCATTGTTGATAAATGCTGAACCTTTGAAAATAAACCTTTTAAAGTCCGTTTATTACTCTTTTAAAGGAGGTGAGGAAGCAGCTTTTATCCTTTCCATTCCCCCTCTAAAGGAGGATTTCGTCTTACTTGTTTCGGGAAATTTTCAGCCCGAAATGGAGGTTTATTTAGAAACAGAGAGAGGAAGCATAACTTCAAAACTTGAAGGAGAAGGAACGCTGAAATATGCTATCTTCCCGCTTGATGGCATTGACAATTCTCCTGTATTGAAAATCAAAAACAATTCTTCAGAAAGGGTTGAGCTAAAATTTTATGTTGATTCATCGGAAATAAAAATAAAAGAGGTTCCCTTTGAAGATGGATATTTTGTTACTGGGTTCCGTCATCTGGAAAATAAACCTCTTATTGTCGGATGTGTTTTCCCCTTTCGTTCAAAAAGCAATACATGGGTTAAATCAATGAAAAACTTAAAAATTGAAGATGCTCTATATACATCTTTTTCCGCGGGTGAAAATGTAGCATTCAGAAGGATGGAAATAAAGGAAGGGGCAGGGCATTATCTTGTCTTCTCTGAACTTCACAACGGAAGAGGATTTGTCAACTGTGAAGCAGAAGAAATAAAGATTGTAAAAAAAGCTCGTGCTGGAAAGGGAATTATAATTGTGAGCATAATTGTCGCGTTAATCCTCGCAGGGAGTGTAATTTGCTTTGGGATACATAGAAAAAAAATAAAACTGGAGAAAGGATGGAAAAAGTGCTTGAAGAAAAAATAAGGGACTACATAGAAAAAAAGATAAGACCCTTCATTCAGAGAGATGGCGGAGACATTGAATTGGTTAGAGTGAGCGAGGATGGAATAGTTGAGGTAAGACTTAAGGGACAGTGCACATATTGCCCTTCCGCAGGCTATACGCTGAAAGTGGGAATTGAAGATACAATAAAGTCTGAATTTCCAGAAGTAAAGTCAGTGCGAACGGTAGAATAGTTTGGAGAAGGAATATAATTCCCTTCTCAAAGAAATAGCAATCCCGAGAATTTCAGGAGAAAAGGAGGAAAGAGAAGTCAAGGAAAAAATTGTCAAGCGGATGAAGGAGCTCGGATTTGATGTGGTGGTTGAGGATTTTTATTTTTCAAAATTCCCTGCGGAGATTTTTCAGAGGTGCGTTTTGATTTTTTTCTGGGCGCTTTCCATTTTAATAATACTTTTTTTCAGGTCTTCCCTCCTCATCAAATTTTTGTTTTATCTCCTTATATTTTTAAGCCTTTGCTTCTTAACGAGGTGGTTCGAAAAAATTGAAATCATTTACAACATATTTAAAAAAGGAAGAAGTGCCAACATATTAGCATTTCCTAAAGGAAATAAGGAAAAAAAGGTGTTGTTCCTTGCCCACTACGATTCAAAGTCCCAATTTCTTCCCCTCCCATTAAGGATTTTCTTTTTCTTCCTGTTTTTTTTATCTACCCTTATTATTCCGTCCTCGGGTGGTTTTTGGAAATCTGTATCATTGATACAGACAATTTCTCTTGCCTTTCTTCTTTTAAATTTTACCTCTAATTCATCAAAAGGTGCTATTGATAATGCATCTGGAGTCCTTTCTCTTCTCATTCTCGCCGAGAAAATAAAAAATGAAGAGGTAGCATTTTTATTTACAGGGGCTGAAGAGATGGGTTTGTGCGGGGCTATAGAATTCCTGAAAACACATCAAAAAGAACTTCCAGAAAATGTGGTTGTCATAAACATTGACGGTATAGGAAATGGTAACTCTCTAATAATAACCACAAAATTCGGTGTTCCTCCTAAAAGGACATCAAAATATGTTTATAAAACTCTAAAAGGGATTGCTGAAAAAAGGGGATTGAAGACGAAAGAAGGATGGCTACCCTTCGGTGCCGCTCTTGACCATATTCCATTCGCTGTAAAGGGATATGAATCCCTCACGCTTCACCTCTCCTCATCAAAAGATTCATTTTTCGTGCATACGCGCCTGGATACTCCAGAAAAAGTAAACATTGAGCGGGTTCAAGAGGTTTCGGATATACTCTATCAATTTCTAAAAGGGATATGAAGGTAAAACTCGCTATACTTCTCATTCTCATCCCCTTAAAGGGATTTTCATACTTCATACATTTCCAAAATATGACGGAAGGTGAATTTAGCGATATTTCGGAGGAATTCAGTATTCTCTCAGCCATTTCCGCAACAGGAGGATTTGAAACAATGGGTTGGAAAGGATTGTCCCTTTCCGCAGAAATCATCGGGATGGACATAGCACCTCGCTCTTCTCACTGGAAAAATGCGCTCAACGGTAAAAAAGCGCCTGATATTCTGCCGGTTTTGAGATTTGAGATTGAGAAAGGGCTACCCTGTTCATTTGATATAGGCTTTCACATTACCAGTTTGCCCGGTTCCCAGGTGAACATGGGGGGGTTGTGGATTGAATATGGAATAATGAAAGAATCCGTTTTCAGACCATCTCTTTCAATAAGGTCATCCCTCACCTCAACCATTTTCGCTGAATCTCCCCATATTTACTCCGTCTCACTTGAAACGGGTATTAACAAGAGAAAGGCGGGATTTTTTTACTACGCCGGATTCGGAGCTTTTTACTCAAAAGCAAATGCTGTGGGGTTTAAAGAAAAAAATTTCGTCAGGGTCAAAGGAAAACTGGGAATTACCTTCCTCCTGGGGGCTTTTACCTTCACCCTTGAGGCGAACATATCAAGTATATTTTTATACACCATAGGAACAGGAATGAAATTTTCTCCTGTTCCTTTTTGAAAATTTTCACTTCTCTGAAAATATCCTCCTCACCCTTTCAAGAGCCTCTTCAGCCTCCCTTATCATTCTCTCAATCAACTCCTTCACCGTGGGAATATCGTTTATCATCCCGCATACCTGACCCGCCATCACCGATCCACCCTCAACATCTCCTTCAATAAATGCTTTATACATCTTTCCCGAACCAAAAAGAGCCATCTCCCAGGCGGGTCTCTTCATCTCTTCCATCTTCGCAAATGTCTCGGTCATTCTATTTCTCAATGCCCTCACAGGGAGTCCTGTTATATTTCCTGTTACCAAAGTGTCCTCCGCATTTGCAGCAATTATAGCCTTCTTCGCATTTTCATGGGCTGGACATTCCTTTGTGCATATAAACCTTGTCCCCATCTGAACCCCGTCTGCTCCAAGAAGAAGGGCAGCAGCAAGCCCCCTCCCATCTCCTATTCCACCCGCAGCCACAACCGGAATTTTTACCCTGTCTCTCACCTGAGGTATAAGAATAAAAGTAGTGAGGCTTCCAACATGTCCTCCCCCCTCCATTCCAGAAACGACAACCGCATCTGCCCCGTCCTCTTCAGCGCGAACAGCTGCCTTCACAGTGGGGACTACGGGCATTGACTTTATCCCGGTGGGCTTCAATCTTTCAATTATGTGTTTGGGGTTTCCAAGCCCGTATGTAACAACCTCAACTCCCTCTTCAATTATCACATCTAAAAGGTCATCCACTATGGGAGATTTTGCAAGGATATTTACTCCGAATGGCTTATTAGTAAGTTCTTTTACCTTTCTAATGTTCTCCCTCATAGTTGGAGGGTCAAAAATTGTCCCTCCTAAGATTCCGAGACCGCCCGCTTCTGATACTGCTGCAACAAGGGGAGGAAATGAAACCCACGCCATTGCTCCTTGAATGATGGGATACTTTATCCCAAAAAGTTCTGTAATTCTGGTCTTCATCTGGTCTCCATAATATGGACTTCAAACCCTCTCTCCTTTAGCACATCCACGAGCACATTTTGAAATTCACGAGGAGAAATATCCAAAAAAATTGTCCCCTGAGCAAGGAACCTCTGCTTCTCTTTGAGAAGAGCACACCCCATAACCTTCTTACGGTTTAGAACGAGTTCATGTGGTTCAGCCCTTTCAAAACACATCTCCCTTCTCTTTTTATTATCCGATATCTCCCCCGGATAATCAACTTCAAATCCCTTTTTTCTAAGAGCATCTTTTATCAAATTTGAAATCTGAAAATATGTTCCACGGACTGATGGCGTCCATAAAGGAGAACGGGGATGAATAAAAAAACTGAAGGATATATCTGTGGAATGAACCACCATCCCACCTCCGGTAGGTCTTCTCGCCGACGGAAGTCCAGTTTCATTAACTTTCTGATTTCTCCCATATGTAATACATCTTTCCGTCCATCCGTAAAGCCTTAATCCTGTTCTCTCTTTAAAAAATCCGTTAAAAAATTCTAAGTCTCTATCCATATTAAATTTTGCAGTGCCCTTTGAATAAGGAACTACAAAAAACCTCCTATCCAATTCTTTCATATCTTTTCATAAAATTTGTAGTAGCCTTTCCCATCAAGAATTCTTCGTCTCCGATTATCCTTTTGATGAGAGGAATATTAGTTTTTACACCTTCTACAATTATTTCTGATAAAGCCCTGTTGAGCCTGGCAATTGCCTCATTCCGATCCCTGCCTTTAACAATTAGTTTTAAAAGAAGAGGGTCATAATGCGGTGTCACTTCGTTTCCTTCCATTATTCCAGAATCAATTCTTACCCCGGGTCCTCCAGGAAGAGATATCTTCTTAATCACTCCAGCAGTAGGATGAAATGTTTCGGGGTCTTCAGCATTTATTCTCACCTCAATACTATGCCCCTCTATTTTCACATCCTCCTGCTTTATGCGAAGCCTTTCCTCCGCAACAGAAATTATCTGCTCTTTAATAAGGTCGTAACCCGTGACCTCTTCAGAAACAGGATGCTCCACCTGAATTCTTGCGTTTATTTCAATGAAATAATACCTGTCAGGTGGAACATAGAGAAACTCCACCGTGCCTGCACCCCTGTATTTAAGGTGAGAGGCTATTTTCACAGCATCTCTTTCTATCTTTTCCACTACCTCTGGGGGACCTATAAATGGAGCCTCTTCTATGACTTTTTGATGCCTCCTCTGAATGGAACAATCTCTTGTCCCAAAATGAACCACATTTCCCCTTCCATCCCCTATAATTTGAACCTCCACATGTTTAACATTTTCAAAAAATTTCTCCACATAAATTCTCTTGCTGTTAAAGGCGGATTCTGCTTCCTTCATTGCCATATCAAAAGCGGACTCCATCTCCTCCTCAAAATATATACTTCTCATACCCCTTCCACCCCCACCCAGAGAAGCTTTGAGGATGACGGGTAATCCAAGAATTTCTATGGCTTTCTTCAACTCTTTTATATCTTTTACCTCCTCACTTCCTGAAGGGACTGGAATACCGAGACTCTTTGCAATGTTTTTTGAAGCAATTTTATCTCCAGCTATTCTCATTGTTTCGGGCGCAGGACCTATAAATCTCATTCCGCACTCTTCTACAATTTGAGCAAAATCCGGATTCTCTGAAAGAAATCCATATCCTGGATGAATGGCATCCGCATCGGTTATCTCTGCGGCACTGATAATGAACGGAATGTTCATGTAACTCTTTGGAGACGGAGGGGGACCTATACAAATCTTTTCATCCGCCATGAGCACATGGGGGGAATACCTGTCAGCAGTAGAATAAACTGCTACAGACTTAATCCCCATTTCCTTTAGTGTCCTTATAATCCTTACAGCAATCTCACCTCTGTTGGCTATAAGGACTTTTTCAAACATTCTCCCCTTCTACTTGGACTATAAAGAGCTCCTGACCGTATTCCACCGTCTCCCCGTCCTCAACAAGAATTGATATGATTTTTCCGTCTACATCCGATTCAACTTCGTTCATTATTTTCATTGATTCAATTATGCATAATACCTGCCCCTTCTGAATCCTGTCTCCTACATTCACAAAGGGAGGAGCGCCTGGAGAAGGGGCTCTGTAAAATGTTCCCACAAAGGGGGATACTATCACCTTTGTGCCTGGACGAAGTTCCATTTTTTTCCTTTCTTCCTTTGGCTTTCCCCCTTTTCTTCTTATCCTCAGTTTTATTTCTCCCTCTTGAAATTCCACCTCAAGGAGGTCAAAGGCTTCGGCTATCTTTGCAAGTTCTTCAAGGAGTTTGAGTTTCTCAGACATAGAAGAGTTTCTCTTTGTTGATTTCTGTTAATATTTCAATCCCATCAGAAGAAAGATAAATCACATCCTCAAGCCTTATTCCCATCTTTCCCATTATGTAAACCCCAGGCTCAATTGTAAAAACCATCCCCTCTTCAAAAACTCCTTCTGAATCCCTTGTAAGCCTCGGCGATTCATGAACATCAAGTCCTATGCCATGTCCTATAGAATGGACAAAAAATTCCTCAAAACCAAATTTTGCCAGAAATTCCCTTGCCCTTTTTTCCGGCGATGAAAGCCTTTCCCCAACCTTTATTGAATCAATAGCGTAATTTTTAGCATCTCTTACGATTTCCCATACCCTCTTGTACTCTCCATCCACTTTCCCTACAAATATACTTATTGTTTCATCGGTTGAATACCCCTCTTTTACGCTTCCAAAATCTATAAGAATTCCTCCGCTCTCAATCTTCTTCTCCGAAGGCTTGGCATGGGGCACAGATGCATTTCCTCCAGAAGCAACTATCGTTGGAAAATAGGGAATCTCCGAACCTTCTCTCCTCATTATATACTCAAGCTCCAGCGCAGCATCCCTTTCGGTTATTCTGCCAATATTTTTTTCTATAAATTCCAGAAACCTTTCATAAGCCCTCTTATTTATTTTTGATGCCTCTTTTATGAGCCTTATCTCTTCCTCATCCTTCTTCATACGAAATTTTTTTATAACAGGAGAAATGTCTCTAAATTCAATCTCTTTTGAAAAATCTCTCACAATCTCCATTTCTGCCATTGAAAAATCGGTATATTCAATAAATAGTCTTCTCTTTGACCGGCACCTCTCCAGAGCTTCCTTAAAAGGCTCTCTTACTATCAAAATTTCAAAATTTTTTACCTCTCTGTAACACCTTTCCTCATATCTCCTGTCACTGATAAAGAGGCTTTTATCCTTCTCCATGTAGATTATTCCATAACTTCCTGTAAAATCGGAAAGATATCTCACATTTTTTAGGTTTTTTATGATTATTGCTGAATCTTCATCAACTAACTCAAGAAGGAGTTCTTTACATCTTTTTCTTTGAGATTTTTCTTCCATCTGTATTAACCAAGAAAATATTGAAGAGCGAGAATATATCCTTCCATTCCCAATCCTGTTATTACACCCTTTGCTATGTCTGAAAGATAGGATCTCCTTCTGAACTCTTCCCTCGCAAATATGTTTGAAATGTGAACTTCAATAAAGGGAATTCCTGTTGCGAGAAAGGCATCTCTGATCGCAATGCTCGTATGAGTGTAAGCGCCCGGATTTATAATTATCCCATCATACTCCCCGCAGGCAGACTGAATTTTTGACACTATATCTCCTTCCGAATTGCTCTGGAAGAAATCAACCTTTGCTTTTTTCTCTTCAGCATATTTTCTTATCCTCTCCTCTAATTCTTCCAGAGTAAAACTTCCGTAATGCTCCTTTTCCCTTCTTCCAAGCATATTAAGATTTGGTCCGTTTATAACGAGAATCTTCTTCATAATTCCTTCTCCACAAGTTCTGCGCCTCTTTTAAGGTAATACCTCGCTTTTCCAAAGTTCCCCTCCGGAGAAAGGACCGCCATAAGAAAATAGCCTGTTCCCACCATCTTTATCAGGATTGTATAACCGGAAAAGAAAAGGTGAAATTCGTGTATATCTCCCGAGTTTATATAGGAAGAAAGCTCCAGGACCTTTCTTATAAACCCGCTCATCTCAACGCCCATCTTTTCTATATCCACCGAAGCATCTACCGAAACATTTTCAATAGCTATTCCATCTATTCCCATGAGTGTAAGTCCTTTTATCCCCTCCACCTTCTTTGCTATTTCTTTTAGAATCTCTTTAAACACATTAGCCTCCTTCTTTTATCTTTTTTATCCATCTGGCAAGCAATTTCAAGTTCTCTGTGGATATGTCCTTGCTTTCCTTCTTCACCTCTTTCTCCTTCCACATTTTTTTTCTTAATTCTGCAATTTTTCTTTTAGCCTCTATATTGGACGGGTCGTGTTTTAAAACATCTATCCAGAGTTGAAGTGCTGACTTCAAATTTCCTTCCTTTTCCATTATAACCGCAAATCCAATAGCCTCCTGAACATCAAATTTTTTCTTTTTTATTTCTTTTATCACCACAGGAGGTTCTCTCTGAAGAGGGGAAGGAATTTCTTCATACACCTCTTCTTTTTTTGCCTCAAGCTCTGGAGGTTCTTCTAACGGTTGAATCTCTACCTCCTCTTTTGCTATCTGCTCAAAAGGTTCCATCTCTTCTATCTCTTCAACTGGCTTGGGCTCCTCCATCACCTCCTCTTCCACCTCAATTTTTTCTGCCTTTTCCTCTATAACTTCTGACATGCTGGGTGTTTGGTCTTCAAAAACCTCTTTCTTCACCTCCTCTATTTTCTTTTCTTCTGGTTCCTCCGCTTCTCGCCCCCCTTTATAAACTTCTTCCCTCAGGGTATTTATGAGAGATTCCAGTCCTGGTTCATCGGGTGACAATTCGTAGCACCTTTCCAGAGTCTGAAGGGCAACCTCCTTTTTTCCTAACTTCAACTCAGCCTCTCCCTTAAGTCGTAAGAGGGTGGTATTATCGGGTGCTATCTTCAAACCCCTCTCCGCTTCTTCCAGAGCATTCTCTATCTTTCCTGCCTCTAATAATATCTTTACCAGCGCCACATACCCTGTTATGTATTTCGGATTTTTTTCAATTCCTGCCTTACATACCTCTATCGCCTCATTATATCTTTTCAGTTTTCTTAAAGCCTCGGCAAGGGGCAAAAATTCTTTGGAAGCAGGGTCTTTCTTCAGAACCTTTCTCCGCGCTTCAATCTCTTTTAAAAGACTTTTCTCATCTATTCCCATAATTTATTTATTTTACTTCGTTTTTTAAATAATTGCAACCTACGGAGATGTAGACACACACGGACATTGTTACCAGGGGGAGGGGGGTTGGAAATTTGAGTTAGAAGGTATAAAATTGGATAAAGAGGTTGCCTTTTTTGTGATAGAGAGTGCGTTGAGGTCAATGGGAATAAG
>Ga0272445_1001646_pt1 | contig 16860 bp, 22 predicted proteins | sample YNPCB0031_FD_194404 | JGI IMG/M metagenome (GOLD analysis project Ga0272445, IMG submission 194404) | Hot spring sediment microbial communities from Yellowstone National Park, WY, United States - YNP-CB-003-1 | ecosystem: Environmental > Aquatic > Thermal springs > Hot (42-90C) > Sediment... | reverse complement strand
ACGCCATCGGCAATATACGAAACCATTAGGATTTTTACGAACAATCCCAAGAAGCTTGTTGCCACAGTTGGACACATATACTATCCACTAGACCTAGCAACAAACTTACTGGCATATTTATATGACTATTATGTGAGAACTCCCTGCAATACAACCAGATATTTCATAGCATTTAGAAGAACTATTTTAGAGAAAGTCAATTTCGATATCAATCTAAAAGTACACGAAGACTATAACTTTGGCGAAAAAGCTTGTAGAACTTTCGGGTTGAGAAGCATACATTTAAATCCGTTTGTTGCCGTTCTTGTCAGCTCAAGATTAATTAAGAAAAAAGGTGTAGATAGATATGTGCTGGACCAAATGGGCATACTTAAATCGGGCATCGTTAGTTATTCGCAACTCGCGACACGGTAAGGATATTAAAGAAGCACTACTAAGTATTTAATATTAGTATTTAATATTTAAGGAGTTGTTGAGAAGTTTGACGATTCAAATACTGTTTATAGTTGAGTTTAGTAGGATGTTAGAAGTTCTAGCTTGTTAAGGAGCATTGCAAGCAAAGTTGCTCTATTCACATAACCCCTCATCAGTGTCATCTTTGTTTAACTTTAGAGAGCAAGAGAGGTGCTATTACAGAGTTGAAAGGGTCCCCTTGCCCGTCTCGCGCTATTGTTCATACCGATCTTCAAGTCCTATCTGACATGGCTCTCTGCACTCGAGAACTTCCGACGATAAGAAGTTGGTGTGGAAAAAACAGGAAAAGTGAAGTCGAGATTACTCTGCTGATACTCCGTGCCATCTTGCTAGGCGCAGAAACAGTGCCAACTGCCGAGCTCTTGAGACACGCTGAGCGGAATAAGGTACTCCTGGAATTTGCAGAAAGGACACACGCCGCAGAAATCATAAATGCCGAGAAAAGAAAGCTACAAAAAGTTGCAGAAATGGCGGCTGAGGTCCACGAGGCGCTCAAAGACGTGGATCACGTCTTCATAAAGCTGGTAAAGCCCGTCAGATACGTCCCAGCTGACGTCGACGTGTTGATGAGCCGCCCCAAAAAGGCCGCCGCAATCCTCGTTAGGCGCGGCTACAAGCTCGTCGTAAAGGAGCCCTACACCATCACCCTCAGGAAAAACGGCGTAAACGTCGACCTCTACCTACACCCCTCCGTGGGCAACATTGTCTTCCTACGCGCCGAGCAACTACGCGGCGAAGTCCGCCAGGCCGACTTCCACGGCGTGAAGCTCCCGGCGCTGAAGCCGCCCGCCGAGGCGGCTCTCGCGATAGCCCACGCCGTGTATAAAGAGGGAGAGGTAACCCTAAACGACGTAGTCACGTACCTAAGGTGGCGGGAGGAGACGCTGGAGAAGTGCAGAGAATGGAAATGTCTAGACGCCGCAAGGTACTTCCTCGCCGCCCTACACGACGTGCTGACAGGCAGAGCCCCAGCCCCGCGTCCCATACCCACGTGGCCCCTCAACGCAGTGAAGAGAGCACTCACGCACCCCGACCTCGCGCCCTCCTTACTGCAGGCCCCCAAAAGGCTCCTCGACCCCCGCCTATACACGTGAAGCTGTGCCTATTCGGGCCAGACGGCTCGGGCAAAACCACAGCGGCCAAGATACTGGCGGCTTACCTCCGGCGGAGGGGAGTAAAGGTGCGGATCTCCTGGATGCGGGGAACACACGCCGCCGCCTCCCTCCTGGCGCGCGCCATGAAGCGCCTCGGCTTAAAAGGCACGTCGAACCCCTACTACGGCATAGACATACCTCCCACGCTATACCAGCTCTGGTGGGCCCTGGAGTTCCTCTCGGCGCTCCCCATCTGGATAGCACGCTACGTACTCCCCCGCAACGTCGTAGGAGACAGATGCCTAGTGGACTTCGTCGTCTGGGTGGCCGCCACCACCGACACGAGGTTCCTCAGGACGATATGGGCAAGAGCCGCCCTAGCCCTCGCGCGTAGATACACGCTGGTGTACCTCCACACCTCCCCCGAAACCGCCGAGCAGAGGAGGGGCGGCCCCAGGCCCCCCAACCCGCCCCTCATGTACGCCTTATATAAGGCGCTCGCCGCCGCCACAGGGGCAGTGACGGTGGACACATCGACGGCGACGCCGGCCGCCGTAGTTGCAAAGATCCTATGGCTCACGGCGACTCGGCCATAGGCGGGATACTTTACGGCTACGCCGCCACGGCGATAAACTACGCCCTCGCGCTACTCTACGTTGCGTTCCTCACGAGGTACATCTCCATAGACCAATACGGCTACTACAACGCCCTAATAGCCGCGATAGGGCTCGTGGGCACATTCTTCCCCACGCTCGGGCTGGACATAGCCGTGGCCAGGGAAGGCGCCGCGAAGCACGCGGAGAGCGGAAACGCGGCAGAGCACTACGCCGCGCTGCTCGCCCTCTCCCTGACGATATCCACGGCGTATGCAACGGCGGTCGTCGCCCTGACGCCGCCTACATACTCCTCGCCGGCATAAACGGCGCCTTCTCCAACTACCTCTGGATGGTTGGAAGAGTAGAAGCGATGGCCGAAGGCGCGTTAATATATTCGCTGACGTTCAGAGCCGTTGAAATAGCCCTAATATACTCGCTGAGGAATGTCCTCGCGATACCCATGGCGATGGCCATGGGACAAGCCGCCGCCCTCGCCTACTACCTAGCGGTATCAGAAAGACCCCCCAACCCAGCCCGCGACTTCAGGCTCCTAAAGGCCGGATTTCTCCGCTACCTGAAGCTAGGCCTCCAGCAGTGGGCCCTTGCATACATAGGGACGGCCACAGCCGCCGCAGTCACATACCTTGTCTACGATACTGGCGCCTCGCCCTCGCCGCCTTAACAGGTGCCGCATACTGTGCCAGGCCAGTACCCCGCGTCGCCGCAAGCCAACTTGCGGCGCCCCTAAGGACGTTGCTGACGCTATTCACCAAATGAAAATACTCATAGCAACGCCCAAGTATCACCCCCACATAGGAGGGGTAGAATACGTGGTGAAATCCGTGGCGGAGCGACTTGCTGTCGCATATCCGCTAGTCAAACTTACACCTTCACTATGGATGCTCCTTGTGATCGTCTCGAAGAAATACGTAGAGCCCTCTCCCAAAACTGAAAAGCAGGAATAAGAAATAATATAGACATCGCCGTGGCGATCTACGCCTTATGAACCCTCTAGTGATAGACAAAGCACTAGAAGGCCCCTCGCTTGCCCTAGGAATATCTCATCTACCCACATTAATCTGGCTCTTCATCGTATTTCTCCTCTTCTTTATCCTCACACTGCTTCTCCGCATCATACGAGTCAGAGAGAGACAACGGAGTATTTCAACGCCTATGCTCATCATCAACATTGCCCTCTTCATCTTAGGATTCGCCACGTCGATAGGCACATTTTACTACTCACATCTCCTAATTATTGCCATACTCCTTACACCGTTCACGCATCTCTTCGTCGCCCTACACGGTAGAGAGACGTCACGTATTAAAATACTCGCTTTAGCACTAGCTACATTGGTAATTACCGCAATGGGCTCACGTTTTTTAGTCGCCGGCGTGCAGGAAGAGGAGACTACTTCAGACATGATCAACATATGGCTAAACGGATACTTCAGATGGTCGATACACGGCGGACACTACGACCTGGCCCCGCTCGACCCAATCCTAAAGGTTATGCTTGCCCACGTGACGGGCCAGGACATCTACGACGCCGCAATAGCCGCCGCCATGTATACCTCCTACGGCCTTGCGGCGTTCCTACTCCTATATACGCTGGTGAGGACGCTTACCGGCAGAGCGGCTCTGGCGCTCCCTATCATCATCCTTACTATGCTCTCATACCCCTACTCCCCGCTCATAGGGCTTTCAGTCCCGCCGGCGCCCCACGCCCACCTCCTGACAGTCTCGGCGTTAACGCTTATCCTACGCCCACTTCTAGGTCTCGGAGACTTAACCAATAGACAAGTCATAGCGGCGTCGATACTTCTAACGGCGGCAACCCTCATGCACCCATCCACAATCGCCACCCCCCTATTTTTAGTCATGGTAACGGCGATACTAAAAATTGAGAAAAAAAATGTCGACATAAAAATCATATATATACTAGTTTTAGTAATTACGTTAATTTTTATAAAAATTGCCTATACAGCATTTGTATCGGGCTTTACAGGCTATCTAGTTTTATTGTGGAACTACATAATCACTGCCCTTACAGGACGCGAGGCCTTAGACTTCACTACGCGTAATGTAGGCTACAGCGGACTGCCCAGACTAAGCATCGTGGGCTTCGGCGCCTTCTTCGGCTTTCTCGCTGGCCTGGCGCTGCCGTTGCTCATGAAAGCGTTGAGGAGACAAAAATTAACGTCCGTTGAGTTGCTCTTCTTGGCGACAGCCTTCTTCTATGCCCTCTTCGCGGCGGCATCCCTCCTCTCTGGAATAGGCGGGGTGAGCCAGTCCCGTATATTGTTCAACGGCGCTCAGCCCTACGTCGAAGTCATAACCGCCATCTACCTCGCCACGCTGGTCGCCGCCGCCAAACGGCTGGCCCTGCTCATACCTTTGGCTTTGGCCGTGGCGTTTACGCTAATAACTCCAAACGCCATGCCCTTTAATTACTCCATACCTATGGCAAAGCCTGCCACAATAAACGACCACATAATCGCATATGCATTCACAGGTCTTATAGACAAAGACTTTTATATAACATTATATGATAGTTGCGGCCAGCAGGGGAGAATAATAGCTACGCAAGTAAGAGGAGAGGTTGCCTATGGTTTGGGCGGTACACAGTCGTTAACGTATTTCTTCATTGCGCCGAGAGTTATACCTGCCAGGAGTTACTGGGACGGTTGCGTAATGGCAATTAACGCACCGCCGAGAGATGCCGACCGCTACATTAAAAACAGGGTGTTCGACGCGTGGGTGTATGCCTTCTACCTCTACCGACCAGCCTGAGGTCTCGATAGTCCTCACCACATACAACTCGGAGAAAACTATACCAAATGTGTTGCAGGCCTTAGTGTCGCAAGACTACAACTTCGGCAAGGCGGAGCTGATAATAGTAGACGGTAGCTCAAGAGACTCCACGGTCAGAATACTCCGCGACTTCCTCTCGCAGTACGGCAACATGTTCGGCAGGTCTGAGCTGATTCTCCACGACAGAAACTACGGCGTCTCTAGAGCCCGCAACGACGGGATACGGGCCAGCCGGGGCCGCTACATCCTTATACTAGACCACGACGTGGTCATGCAGAAAGATACCTTGACCGTACTCGTGAAATACCTGCAGTCCGCCCCGCGGAGAGTAGCCGCAGTAGTGCCGCTACACAAGCCGGTCTGCGGTCACCGGTTTGCCCTGTGGGAGTACAGAATCCGGCGGGGCCGCATAACCAAGACAAACGCTATAACCTCCTGCGCCTTGGTGAGACGCGAGGTTGTGGAGGAGATCGGGCTGTACGACGAAACCCTAGGCCCGCCCTTCACGATATATGAAGACATAGAGTACGGCGCCAGAGCCCTGGCAAAGGGCTACGAAATCCACGTCCTAGGCACGCACGAGGTTATTCACAACACTTGTGACGACGTGCCACAAACGAGTGGGCGTTCATCCCAGCCAAACTATCTTGTATTACTTCGGGCTCTTCGGGATCCACGGTATAGATACGCACTTCGTAGGTATCTGTCCAGCGCCTCCCTCGGCGAGAAGGCTAGGTGGTACCTCTACGCCTCGCTCGTGTCCACTGTGGCGCCTGTCCTCTTGGCGACTCCCTTCCTCGGCGCCGTTGCATTTATGCCGTGGCTCCTCGTAGCGGCAGGAGCCTACATCGACGTAGCAAAGCAGTATTGGAATTCAAGGACTCCGCACATATCTCTTGCATATTCCCTTGTGGCATATGTCTGGCGGCTAACGAGGTCGACGATGTTGCTTATTCCTTAGATATGAAAGTTCTCTTTGAGTCAATTGGCATATTAGTGCACTATAATTTTGCTTTACCATACTACTTGACTAAAGTATCTGAAATTGACAGTATTGCTCTGTTGACAGGTCTATTTCCGATTAGCATGGGTGGGTACTATTACATCAGTAGAACTTGGAAAAAAATAAAGATATATCCAATTAGAACAGGGGTTGGATTTATCGATGAACTAAAATACGTTAAGCCTATTAGAGAGCGGTTGATAAGAAGAATAGCGGCAAAACAACACTACGACGTCGTTCATCTAAACTCTACGGAAGCTCTAAGCCAATTAAGCGGGGTAAAGGTCCCCAAACTGTTTGTATTACATGGCTCCCCTGATCATGCAGATAAGCAAACCTGTAAAATGCTAGGAGATGTATACTCCAAGGTTGATGCGTTCGTGGCGGTAAGTCGTCATGCGGCGTATATGCTACGCGAAAAGTGCGGTTTTGAGCCTACTCACGTCATCCATCATGGCGTCGACATAGAGCTATTTAATCCGCTGAGCTACGCTAAAGATCGCGCTAGAGCTAAATTGGGTCTTCCACAAGACAAAAAGATCATACTGTGGAATGCAAGGCTTTCGCCCGAAAAAAGACTTGAAACACTTATATACGCACTACCCAAAGTGGTTAAGGAGTTTAAAGACGTAGTGGTTATAGTGAAAACCCGGGCTGTGGTGAAGGATTACGAGGCCAAGATTCGAAGTATCATAAGAAAGCTAAATCTGGGCGCCTATGTAATATTTGACAAAAGCTGGACTCCCTTGGTGAAGATGCCTATGTACTATCGGGCATCTGACCTCTATATTAACACCTCAGTGACTGAGGCGTTTGGTTCGCTGACGATGCTGGAGGCGATGGCCTGCGGTATTTCCACGATTGCAAATAATGCTAGTAGCAATCCCGAAGCCTTAGGAAACGGCGGTCTTTTATACGACAAAGATGATAGCATTGACCTAGCTGAAAAGATCTTGAAAGTATTGACAGACGAGAGGCTGAGTGTGTTGTTAAGCTACAAAGCCTCCAGGAGAGTGCTTGAAGAATTGACTTTGAAAAAAATATCAGAAAAATATGTAAAATTATATAACTCTCTGGTACATTGAGACATTGGTTAAAGTTATAACATCTCTTTCCTCTGCAAAAACGATACAATTTCAGACCCAGTATTGTGATAAATTTCGACATTGAGAACCCGGCCGATTCATATTATTCAGGAGATCAACGTGACGAAAGATCTGGCGTTCACAGAGAGGATAGGATTAGCGACATTGCTTAGTTGGTATCTCTATCCAGTCAGTCTTTATGAAAAGAAATTATACTGGAGTTGTATAATGCCATATAGCTTACTTAAAGACCATCAATCTATTACTATGGCCTCTAGAACTCATGTGGGTTGTGACGTAGTAATGCCAACATGGAATTCGAATGCGTTTTACTTTCCCGCTGTAGTTGTGCGCCTAGTCAAAGAACTTATGCCGCATCATCTAATCCTAGTAGATAGGCAAAGCAACGACGGCACTCAAGATACCGTGAAAAAATACGCAGGCGACATCTGTAAGCTCGTGGAGCTCGATAGCGATCTTGCGTGGGCTAGGAAGATAGGAGGCATGTTAGCAGATACCGACGTAGTGTGTTTTATAGATGATGATGTTCTCATACCTGAAGGGGTCAGACCCTACGTATATGCAGTTTTAAACTTAGTTAAAAATTCCTCAAAGATAGGTGCGGTGTCATTTTCGACTTGCACTTCAGATACCAAGAAAATTACAGTTAACAGAATAATCAAGCCGCTACATGCAGTAAGCATGACGGAGGTTCTCACAAAAGGTCTTCATGTGCCTTCTCGCGCTTTTACTTTTTTCATCTGCATTAAGCGGGAGCTTGTGGCGACATGGACTCCTCCTGTATACCTCTCTGCCTATGAGGACTTCCACCTCTCTCAACATGTGGTTAAAAGTGGCTATGTATGGATTGAATTAGCTACGCCGTGTGTAATTCACTTGAAAGATCTTCGCTTCAAAGGGATTATGCGATACATAAAACAAGGCTTGTGGGAGGGGGCAAATGCGAAACTTGCCGGCATTCCTTTACGGTATATATTTGTCCATTTGATAGGTAGACTGGTGGGAGCTATTGCAAGAAAGAAGCCGTATCAATTTTTTACATACATAGGGTATGCCTTTGGCTTAATAGCCGGGAAGAGGTATAGAAGATGGAAGAGATGATCCTCTTTTCATGTCATCGCTGTGTAAGCGACGAGACTGTATCGGAAGCTGGCGGGAACATGACTTATGTGGACAGCATCGACATGATGGTATTGACGAAGAACTCCAACAAGCCGTACTCCAGGCGCGTGTTGAGGGCAATAAAGCGGGAGGATCCATCGATGACGTCTTTTATTGTTATCCACAGTGATGGAATTTAATATTCCAGCGTTAAGCGTTAAAAATATCGGCGGCGTGATTTACGTAACGTCCAGCAACGGGAGCATCTGCAGAGTTTCTGTACTTAGAGACGATGGAGTGGATGATATGGCTTTGGTGAGAGGTTTTCCATGTGTGTTGTTGTGGGGTGGTAGGGATGGGCTTCTGGTCTCTGCGGGGAATACGCTTTATTTCGTAGCTGGCAACGAGGCCAGGCCAGTGCTTACTGTCCGTTATGGGAACTGGCTTTGGCATGCCGCCGAGCTTGGTGGTTTCGTCTTCGTTCAGGAATACGGCGGGCCGCCTGCTGGCGTTTACGCGACCGAGGATTTCAGGCGTTTTGAAAGAGTGGTGACTAACGTAGACGTGGATCCTAAGTCGAGGCATTTCCACTACGTCGCCTCCGACGCCGAGAGGAATCTCCTCGTGGCGGCCCTCGGCGATGGCGATCTGGTGAGGGCCGTGGTGTCTCGGGATCTCGGCCGTACGTGGAGACCTATCTACAGGGGGCCGTGGCAGTTTGTGCCTGTGCTTGTGGAGAGGGAGAGGTGGGTTTTCGGCTTCGACAGCGGCATCGCGAGGGGCGGGGTTGGGATATACTACCCCGGGCAGGGTAGGTGGGAGTTCATATTCCTCAAATCTCCACATCGATATGCCCAATTCGCCTCGTTGGTGAGGTTTGGAGATCTCTACGTGGGGGGTCTCGGCATGCCCGTCGGCGTAGTCGTGTCGCGAGACCTTAAGGTGTGGCGTGTGTTGCACATCGCCGAATTCTCTAAGGCATACAATCATTTCGTCGACGCGGCCATTTGGGGCGACAAAGTCGTCGCCTCCACGGGCCAGAGACTGTTGATATTCGGGGCGGAGGAGTTAAGCGGCGGGGAGCTTTTCATGAAGCTTTATCTGGCCGTTTTGGACAGGGTCCACGGGTGGCTATCCCTACTCAATAAACTCTTTAGATGAAGCCCAGGATGTTGGTGTTGACTAGGTTGTTCTGGCCGGAGGGGAGCGGCGGCGAGCTGGCCACTTACCTCTTCTTAAGGCGTTACTTGAGCAAGCACTTCGACGTGGTGGTTGTGTCTGGCACCGAGAGGCCGGCGCCTCTGGGGGGTTGTTGCCGTTACGTGCTCTGGCGGGCGTTGAAGTCCCGGTTTAAGCCTGCCGAGTGGGTTAAGGCGTTTGCGGCGGCCCGTGGCATCGCGGATTTGGTTAGGTGGGCCGACGTGGTTTACATACCGTTTTTCAGTCTATACCCCCTGGCGCCGGCGGTAAAACGGTTGAACCCAGTGCCAAGATATTATTCTATATATTTATTCGAAATAGTTGTCTTCTAGTTCATATTGTCATGTGCACATTTTGTGGTTTAGGTTTTAAAGAAAAATTATCAATGCCCGAGGTTGGATGTGTATGAGATGCTTTCTCACAAGTTTTAATCTATCGATTTATAAATATAATGCTCTCATAAATAACAAAGTTCAATATGCTTTGGTTACGTAGATTTCCTAGTTTTTTGCGCAGAAGTATTGTTATAGTTGACGGCCCCCCTGCAAGTGGTAAATCGACACTCATTGCCTATTTAAGTCAGAGAAACCGGGTGTATAAGTATAACTATAAACGTCTTGGTTTAGTCAATGTTCTTTATGACGTATTAATGAGACTTTACCCTGGTCTTAAGTGTTGTGAATTAGGAGGAGATAGGGACGATAAGATAATGCAGGTAAATGCGATGTACTTGAAGAGGTTGTCTGGGGTTACTTTTCTATTGGAGGTTGTGTATAAATTTGGAACGTATTTTTTACTCTTGGTGGTTATTTTACTTCGTCGTTTTGTGATTGTAGATGAGGGGATTGCGTTGGGATGGGCTAATTATCTTTACTTAATGGCGGGGAAAAAAGCTTTAAAGCCTGTCCAGGTATTATTTCTTATGAGAATTGACCTAATGTTTATAAGAATAATTGCTAAGATTTCTAATATGTCCTATTTCTTTATTGATAGAAACCTTTATGTGCTGGAAAGACTATGGCGTAAAAGAGGTAATTGGGGACCTTACGATAGAAAGTATTATACTTTAGTAAAGCTTTCATTTAAGTTGTTGTCTGAGATCAATCTGGGCCGTACGATTAAGATCAGAAAGTTAGTTCTAGGTAAAGCATGGGATCTGTAGCCGAAGAAAAGCTTCCACTTGTTAGTATTGTTGTACTTAATTACAATGGGATACATCACTTAAAGGCATGTCTTGACTCTCTGCTTCGTACTGATTATCCAAATTTTGAAATTATTTTAGTTGATAACGGCTCTACTGATGGTAGTGTAGATTTTGTGCGTATGAACTATCCAATGGTGAAGATAGTGCAGTTAAGGCGGAATATATTTACCGCAGGTGGTTATATGGCTGGAGTATTGGCGGCCCGTGGAGAATATGTAGCAATTTTGAATAACGACATTGAGGTTGACCCTAAGTGGCTTAAGGCATTAATGAAATATATGTTAAAGATGCCGTGGGTAGCGGCTGCAGACCCGAAGTTTAAAGATTTCTTCCGCCGTGACTTATTTGAAAACTCGGCCGCTGCAGGTAGGTGGCTGGACTACTTTGGAAATAATTGTACTAGGGGGGTTTGGGAGCTGGACAGAGGTCAATATGATAAACCTGCATATATTATAGGTGTTCTTACACTATTTAGACGTGATATACTTTTAAAAGTGGGTGGATTTGACACCTCTTATCTATTTGGTTATGAAGATATGGATGTTGGGTGGAGGCTTTATTTGGCAGGTTATAAGGTGCTTTATGTTCCCGAGGCGGTGATTTACCACAAGGCTGGTGGATCGACAAGAGATAGACCTGGTGCAGCCAGACCACGGCCAGAGTTTTATTATTTAGTGAAGAGAAACAGGATTATCAGCTTGATAAAAAACTATAGTTTAAACAATATGTTTTTCTCTCTATTTGTAACATTACTTGAATACTATTTTACTTTGTTATACTTTATCTTTACTAGAGAAAAGATATATGGATTAATGCTAGTAAGGGCTATTTGGTACCCATTTAGGCATCTGAAGAAGATTATGGCTAAGCGCGTTTTGGTTCAATCGATGAGGAAGGTGCCCGATAGCGTGGTTAGGCGGTATATGGTGCCGTATTGTGGCGACATATGGCGGTTTTTGAGAGAATTATTCAACCGGGGTTCAGTGCATTAATAAATAACGAGTGAGAAAGGAAGCCATGGTCGATTGGTCCCGTACAAATGTTATGGTGACGGGTGGTTGTGGTCATATAGGAAGCTTTGTTGTGCGTAAGTTGTTGCAACGTGGTGTTAACCGTGTTATTATTGTTGACAATTTATCTGCCTATCCTTTTGACCAGAAGAGTTTCTTCTGTGGCGATGTGCTGAAAGATGAACGCGTTGAGTTACATAATTTAGATATAACCGACAAGGATGGTATCAGTCGATTAGTGAAGGACGTTGATATTGTGTTTCACTTAGCCGCTTATGCCGACGTGGCGGCCACTATTTATAATCCTGATGAGGACTTTAGGACCAACGTAGTAGGTACCTATACTGTTCTCAAATCATCGCTGGAGGCTGGCGTTAAGCGGTTTGTTTTTGCCTCTTCTGCCGCCGTCTATGGCGATCAACCTCCGCCTTCGCCTAATGAGCCGCCGAGATTCAGGGAAGATGCGAAGCCGAACCCCCTATCCACATATGCTAATTCCAAGTTATGGGGTGAGACGCAGGCGCGGCTTTTCTACACGCTTTATGGTTTGCCCACGGTCTCGCTGAGGTACTTCAGCGTTTACGGCCCCCTCCAAGTTCCCAAGCCTAGGAGCCATAGCTGGGTTGTAGCTATTTTCCTCATGAAGGCTATCTATGGAAAACCACTAGTAGTATTTGGCGGCGGTCAAGTAAGAGATTTTATACATGTCGAGGACGTTGCTGAGGCTACCGTTAGGGCGGCAGAAAAGAACGGTATTGAAGGCGAGGTTATCAATGTTGGCACCGGAAAACCAACTAGAATCGATGATTTAGCAATTATGATAAAGAATTTAGTTAAGGAGAGACTAGGAATAAATGTGGAAATAAAATATGGCCCAAGGCCAAGGGGCGATCCATTAGGAGGTTATGCTGATACAGAAAAAATGAAGAAATTATTAGAACTAGAGCCTAGACCCTTCGAACAGGGACTTATACAAACACTTGAATGGATATTAAACAATAAGCATCTAATACCAGTTTATGTCTTGCAATAATTAGGTTGGAAGATGAAAGGAAATATCATAATTTACATTAATGTATTTGGCGACGCAGACCTAAAGTATGTCACTGAAAACCTTAAGAAAGCTCTATGCAATGGAAAAGAACAAATATATGTTATTGTATCATGGAGTAATCCCTCTTCCAATGCATTAAAGAAATTATCCAAACTCAAAGGAGAGCTGAATGACTACTTTGGGCAGGGGGTGAGGTTTCTCGAGAAGCTATACGGGGGAGAGTACTTCCGGCTTATGGCTGGCGCTCGGGTTACGGCAATGCCTAGCATTGTTCCTGAGTCTTTCGGCATTGTAGCGGTGAGTCTATCAGCCTTGGAGTTCCCGTGGCGGGCTCGGGGCTCGGCGGCATTCCCGAGATTGTGGATAAATACGGCGTTGCCGGAGAAAGTAGCTGAGGTTGCGGCGAAGGTCTTGGAGATGCGCTACGATAGGGAGGAGATGAGACTTTATGCCCGTAAGAAGTTTAGGGCGGAGAATGTGGAGAGGTTGATTAATATTTTTAATGAAGTTACGGCGTGGTTAGGTTTTCGGTTGTTATTACTGTTTACAAGCGTTATGCCTATCTTGACGAGGCTGTAAGGTCGGTGGCGTTGCAGACGAGGTTGCCTGACGAGGTTTTGGTTTTTACCGATAACAGGGAGGTAGTAAAGGAGGTGTTGTCGCGTCACGGCGTGTCGGCGGATGTGTTTTACGAGCCAAGTCTTCCGAAGCCGGCTGTGTATGCGTTGGTGGGGGAGGTGTCGTCTGCCGATTATGTGCTTCCTTTGGATGACGATGACATATTCAAAAGGAATAAAGTGGAGGTGTTGGAAAAAGTGTTGGAGCGCAGTCGATGGCCTTTGGTCAAACACGCCGTCGACTATATAGATCTCGCCTCAAGGCCTATAGCCTGGGGGGACAGCCCGCCAAGCCTTTTGTGTTGACGTGTCGTAACGTGTGGTCTCTTTACCGTTATGATATGTTCCACGCCCACGTCTCTTCTCTTGCGGTGGATAGAACGCTGGTTAAGAAATATAGCGATGTGTTAAAAAGGCTGAAGCTGCTCGACGACTATGCGATATTTACGCTTGGCATAGAGGAAAGAGGTGTTTTGTACCTTCCATATAAGTTGGCTTATTATAGGGTCGGCGCTGGTCATTCGCAGTTCTTGGGGTGCGATAGGTTGCAGAACTTAATTTGAAAGAGCGTCTTGTGGGTCGGCGACTTCTTGACTCCTGCGGGGCGGCCGTGGACCTACCCGCCTGAGCTGGCGTCGGAGATCGGCCGGTACGTCTTCGACATAGAATACCGTACTGACAGGAAGGAGGAGGCGTTTAAGGCGCTTGTGGAGATGACGGAGCTTAGGTTTAGGGCGGCTGAGCGCCTGCTGGAGAGGGGTTGGGACGTCTTTGTGCTTCATGAGATCGGCACCGACAGGGCGCATCACTTGTTTCAGAAGTTTTGGGATGTGGAGCATCCGCAGTACGTCCCAGGTAATCCGCACGAGGATAAGATTCCGCGTTATTACCAGCTTGTCGACGAGTTGGCGGGCCGCCTCTTTAAGAAGTTGCCGAGGGATGTGGAGATCCTGGTGATATCTGACCACGGGAATCAGGCGCAGCGGGGAGTGCTTGCCGTTAATCAGCTTCTGGCTGAGTGGGGGTTTCTGCGGTTTAAGAGGGAGCCGTCTAGGGGCGAGGACGTCGACGACGTGGTGGACTGGGGCCGGAGCTTGGCGGTGGCGTGGGGCGGGTACTACGCGCGGGTTTTCATAAACGCGTCGGGCGAGGAGGCTGTGGACGTCAAGCGGGAGCTTAAGCGGAAGCTTTCTGTGCTTAAGGCTCCGTGGGGCTACATCAGGAACGCGGTTTTTGAGCCTGCCGAGCTTTATCGGGCGGTGCGGGGCGACGCGCCCGACCTGATGGTGTATTTCGACTCTCTGCGGGTTAGGCCGGTGCAGACGGTGGGTTACGAGTCGCCGTGGCTTGAGGGGAACGACAGGGGGCCTGACGACTCGCTTCACAGCTTCAACGGCTTCTACGCCGCCACGTGGGGCGACGCGAGGCGTAGGGACCTCCACGCGTTGGACGTGGCTGGGTTTCTGGAGAGGGTGCTATGACGTGTGGGAGGGGGTTTGTGGTTTGGCTTACGGGGCTTCCGGCCGCGGGTAAGACCACCATTGCCTCTTTGGCGGCGGAGCGGCTGAGGAGGCGGGGTCTGCGGGCTGAGGTGCTCGACGGGGACTGGGTCCGCTCTACCATAAACACGGACGTGGGGTTTTCTAGGGAGGATAGGCGGCGTCACCTCCTGCGGGTGGCGTGGGTGGCGCGTCTCTTGGCGCGGAACGGGGTGGCGGTCTTCGCGGCGTTTGTCTCGCCGTACCGCGACGTGAGGCGGGAGGTGAGGAAGATCGTGGAGGAGGAGGTGCCCTTCTTCGAGGTGTATGTGAAGGTGTCTCTTGAGGAGGCTATGCGCCGGGATCCTAAGGGCCTCTACAAGAGGGCTCTTGCGGGGGAGGTCAAGAACTTCACGGGCGTTGACGATCCCTACGAGGAGCCTGAGGCGCCTGACCTCGTCCTTGTGAATGAGGGGGTTTCTGTGGAGGTTAACGTGGAGAGGCTTCTGGAGTTTTTGGCGTCGCGGGGGGTGTTGTGATCAAGCCTCATGGGGGCCGGCTGATGCGTTGGAGGGGGGTGCGGCTAGATGTATGCAAGGTCTCCACGCGGCTTGAGGGCTACGTGGGGGCCCGACAGGGCGCCGATTAGGGACCCCTACGCCGTCGGTGTGCTCTGGATGCGGGGCCTCCCGAGCTACGGCATTGATGTGTGTCCTTACGAGGTGGATAAGGGGATTGCCTGTTTTGCTGGGGGTTTGCCTATTATCCCAAGTGCGGCGGGTGGTGGGTGAGGGGTCTCTCTGCGGCCACGTGGTGGAAGGGTTTCTGGCTCTCTTCTGCTGGGGTTCTCTTGGAGGGTCTTCGGCCGCCTTCTGTGGTTATGCGTCCTGGTTGGCGTGGTGGTGGATTAGTGGCGTGTCTATGGGCATCCCTTCGTCTCTGTTAAGTGTCTCAGGTCTAGAGGCTTGGTGTTATGAGGCGCATCGCTTTGCATCTCGATGCCTCGCCAGGCTTTGTGGGGCCTGTGAGGCCGATGTTCGGCGTTATATGCTTGTGTTGGAGTTGGACGACGCCCTGGGGTGCTTCGGCTGGGGTGGACGCCCGGGGCGGGATCTTCCGGCGTCTTTTAGAGTTCTTTTTGAGGAGCTCGAGGGGGTGGGGTAGAGGCGGCTTTGGCGGCGAAGAGGAGCCGCCGCTGTGGAATTTGTTGTGGGATTTTTGGTGGGGTTTGTGGGGCCTTTGGCTGGTGTTGGCGGCGGCGTGTTTTTAGTCGTGGGGCTTCTCGGCGTGGATGTTAACTTGGCGAGGGCCGGGGGACTCCTCGTGGCGACGTCTTCTGTGGCTGGGTCTCTCCAGGCGGGGGGTTGCGGATATTAGGCTCATGCGGGGGCGGCTGTGTCGCTGGGCGCGTTTCTGGGGACGCGTCTTGGCCTGCGGGCGTTGAGGGGGCAGGGGGCTGTGGAGGTGGGGCTTGGGGGTTCTCTGGTGGTTTTTGTTTTGTTGGGTAGGAGGGTGGGGCGGCCTCCGCGACGTGTCGACGGGCTCGCCCTCCGGCTTGGGTTTGTGGGGGAGTAGGAGTCGTTGGGGTCTGTGGTGAGGTATGGCGCTGGGCGGACGGCGTGGGGCTGGCGGCTGTGTTTGGGGTTGGGCCTGTGGGCGGCGTCTTTGGGGTGGGCGCTGGTTCCGGTGTTTAACCTGGTGATGGGGGTTCCGCTTAAGGTGGCTTGTTCTGAGGTTGCCATCGCGCTTGGGGGCGCGGCGGCGGGACGTACCTCTCGGCGGGGTTTAGGCTTTTTGGTTTCGACGTAGGTGGGGGTCGTGTTGGGGGCTTTTCTGGGGGCGCGGGTTGCGGCGTTGGCGAGGATCGTGCGGCTGGTGGTTTTGCTTCTCGCCGCGGCTACGCCATAACCTGCGGTAGACTCTACGGCGGCATCTTGTTGACGGTGGCGGCCGGCTGTCGTGGGCGCGGCGGAGTGGGTTTTCGTCTCGGCGCCTGTGGCGGCCGCCGTCTCGGCGGCGTTGTGGTGTAGAGATTGGCGCCGCGGCGCTCCTCGCCTTGTTTCTAGTGGCGTCGGCGGCTTGGCGGTCGACGGGGCTCGCGGCCGTTTGCCG
>Ga0272445_1001645_pt1 | contig 16872 bp, 20 predicted proteins | sample YNPCB0031_FD_194404 | JGI IMG/M metagenome (GOLD analysis project Ga0272445, IMG submission 194404) | Hot spring sediment microbial communities from Yellowstone National Park, WY, United States - YNP-CB-003-1 | ecosystem: Environmental > Aquatic > Thermal springs > Hot (42-90C) > Sediment... | reverse complement strand
AGGAGCTTATTGAAGAGTATCTTTCTATGAACAGGGTAAAAAACAGCGAGCAGAGAAGATACATGCGTAAGCTTATAAGAACATACTTTGACCATGCGGGGGATATAGACAAAACCATATCCGATAAATTGGAAAACTGGGACTTTGACCGGCTTGGATACATAGAAAGAACTGTCCTAAGGTTGGCAATTGCAGAGCTTTTATACACAGAGGCTAAAAACCCAAAAGTGGTAATCACAGACTACATGAACATAACCAACAAGTATGCAGGAAGGAAACCCAGCAAGTTCGTAAACGGAATAATTTCAAAGATCCTAAAGGCGACTTAAACCTTTTCTTTGTTCACCTCCTCGCCCTTAACCTCTTTTACCTTCTTTTCTTCCTCGGTCTCACCGGAGAGGGCTTTCTTAAAGTTCCTTATGCCTTCTCCCAAACCTCTGCCCACCTCGGGCAACTTTGCAGCCCCAAAGAGCAAAAAGACTATGAGAAGTATTACCAACAGCTCCGTCAAATTCGGCATATGGAACATATCTCTTACCTCCTTAAGTATGATTTTAACCACTCTATGGTTTTTTTCAAGCCGTCCCTCAGAGGGGTTTTTGGCTCCCAGCCCAAAAGGTTCTTTGCCTTTGTGATGTCCGGACATCTTCTTTTTGGGTCATCCTCCCTTGCGTCCAGAATTTGTATTGGAGAGTTAGAATTGGTAAGCTCTACCACCAGCTTTGCAAGGTCAAGGATGCTCACCTCCTCTGGGCTACCCAGGTTTATCACCTCTCCCTCTATCCCATCCTTGATGGACGCCCGGAATATACCCTCCACCATGTCCTCTATGTAGCAAAAGCTACGGGTTTGGGTGCCCCCTCCGTGGACGGGTATGGGCTCGCCCCTCAGTGCCTTGTCCAGAAAGGTGGGCACCACCCTGCCATCTCCGATCCTCATCCTCTCGCCGTAGGTGTTGAATATTCTCAAAATCCTAACATCCACCCCATGCTCCCGGTAATAAGCCATGCACAGGGCTTCCGAAAATCTTTTGGCTTCCGAATAGACGCTTCGGACACCTACCGGGCTCACATTGCCCCAGTAATCCTCCCTCTGTGGATGCACTAAAGGATCCCCATAGACCTCTGAGGAAGACGCAAAGACATAACGGGCGGACTTTAGCTTGGCAAGTCCCAAGGTGTTCAGCGTTCCCAAAGAATCCACCTTCATGGTGTGTATAGGATGGTTGAGATAATCCACCGGAGAGGCGGGGCACGCAAAGTGAAGAATGATGTCCAAGGGACCTTCTACGTATATGTAATTGACCACATTGTAGTGGATGAACCTAAACCTCGAATGTCCCAAAAGATGGGCTATGTTGTCGGGACTGCCCGTGATGAAGTTGTCCATGCCTATAACTTCAAAGCCCTCTGCCAAGAACCTGTCGCAAAGATGGGAACCGATAAAGCCTGCACACCCTGTTATCAAAACACGCATTGGAGATATTTTAAGTTCATTTCTACCATTGAAAAGTAATTGGATGAGGTTAAAATCTCTACCTTGTGAGAGTTATTATCATTTTACTTTTGGAGGTGTTTCTGATGGCTTACGCCCTTGCAGTGCAAGATTTGGCAAAGTACAAACTCAAAAACGGTGCCATTTTGGTGGTAAAACACAGGGATGACACAGAGGCGGTTTCTTTGCAGGTTTGGTTTAAGGTGGGTTCCATAGAGGAAAACTACCAACAGAAAGGTATGGCACACTTTTTGGAGCACATGCTGTTTAACGGTTCTGAAAAGTATCCTTACGGAGAGATAGACAGGTTGGTGGAGGGCATGGGTGGTAGGATGAACGCGGGCACCTCCAAGGAATACACCTTTTACTACATAACCGTAGCAAAGCCCTATTGGAAGTCCGCCCTGGATGTTCTCTACCAACTTACCCAAAAGCCCTTGCTCTCTGAGGATATGGTGGAAAAGGAAAAGCCTATAGTGATAGAGGAGCTAAGAAGGGGCAAAGATGACCTCACAAACCTTCTTTGGGAAGAGTTTGAAAATTTGGTCTATAAAGCTTCTCCCTACAGGCACCCCATCATAGGTTACGAAGAGACCATAAGCCAATTTACAAGGGAGGGACTTTTGGAGTTCTTCCGCAACTATTATCAGCCCCAGAATATGGTGGTCGTGGTGGTGGGCAATGTGGAGCCTTCGGAGGTTAAAAGCTTTGTGGAGGAGACCTTTGGTAAAGAGGCAGGAAAGCCCGTAAAAAGGGCCCAGTATGTGCCAGAGCCCGAGCAGTTGGAAAACCGCTTTAAGGAGCTAAAAGACAAAAGGTTAGAGAGGGCATACTGGATCATAGGTTGGAGGGTAATGCCTGTAGCAGTAAAAGACTACTACGCCCTTTTGGTGCTGGACCAGATCCTCGGAAACGGCAGGACATCTATCTTTTACAAAGAACTGGTGGAAAAGGGATTAGCATATTCGGTATCCTCGGGAGACTTTGCAAGACCAAGGGATAACATTTTTGTTATATCCGCCAGCTTTGATCCAAGCAGGTATAAAGAGGTAAAAGAAAGAGTAATGCAGATTCTGCAGGAGCTTCCTCAGACCCTGACTGACGAGGAGGTGCAAAAGGCAAAGCAGAGGATCATAAACTCGGAGGTCTTTGCCCTTGAGAGGGCTCAAAGGGAAGCTTACTATATTGGCTACTCTCTGACAGTGGTGGGGCTTTTGGACTACTACCTTTACTTTGAAAGCAACATAAGGTCCGTCAGAAAGAAGGATGTTCTGAATGTGCTGGAAAAATACATGCTTGGCAAGCCTTACTCGGAAATCTTGATGGTGCCAGAAAAATGAGCGTCTTTCTTCTTATAATTTTTTTCCTTTTTAGTTTAGCCTACGGAGGTGCAAAGTTGAAAGAGGTCAATTTAGAAAACGGTGTAAAGTTGATCATAAAGGAGACAAAGGGTAGGGGCATAGTGGCGGGTAGCATCTTCATAAAGTCTGGCACCCATGGAGAGGAGAAGAGGGGAACCACAAATCTTATGGCAAGCCTTTTGACCAAGGGGACAAAGACTTTCAGCTCCTACGATATTGCCAGTGCCTTTGAGGACTGGGGCGGTAGCATAGAAACCTCCAGCGCAGACGATTACATATACTTGACCTTTTCCACAAGACCGGAGGGGCTTGAGCAGGGGCTAAGGGTAATAGAGAGCATCCTTTTGGAGCCCACCTTTCCAGAAGAACAGCTACAGGTGGAAAAAAGAAGGGTCATAGCAAGCATAAGGTCAAGGAGGGAAGACGGCTTTGAGCTTGCCATGGAAAGGCTCAGGTTAATAACCTACAGGGGAACATCTTATGAGGTGGCTCCCGCAGGAAGGGAAGAGGACGTGGAAAAGGTAGAGAGGGAGGACCTCATAAAAAGATGGCAACAGGTTCTGAAGGGTAAAAACGTTGTGGTGGCTGTGGTGGGAGATATGCCCTTGGAAGAGTTGGAAAAAAGGCTCAGGGCTATCTTTTCCAAGTTGCCTTCTGGTGAGTTCAACCTTATGGCGGAGGACAAGCCCATAAAGGAGAGCTTGGTGGAAAGGGTTCAAAGGCAAGGTGCCCAAGCAACCATCCTGTGTGCCTTCGAAGGCGTTCCACTGAATAGCCCGGACTTTTTTGCCCTTAGGGTTCTAAACAGCATACTGGGGGATGGCATGACCTCCAAGCTCTTTGATGAGCTCAGAGAAAAGAGGGGATACGCTTACGCTACTTACTCTATGTTTCCCATAAGGCTATACTCTCCGAGGGTCTTTGCATACATTGGCACTTCTCCGGACAAAAAAGAAAGTGCCCTAAAGGACCTGCTTTGGGTGGTGCAGGAGGCAAAGATCACCGATGAGGATTTAGAGCTCGCCAAGAAGAAGATCATAGGTGGCTATCTTTTGGATAGGCAAACCAGAGGCAGACAAGCCTTTCAATTGGGCTTTTGGGAGGTAATGGGCTTTGGCTACAAAATGGACCAAGAGTATGTGAAATATATAGAAAATGTGCACATTGAGGATGTCTTGAGAGTAAGGGAGAGCCTAAAAAAAGCCCATCAATGCGTGGTGGTGGAGCCGTAGGTGAGCTTAATCACAGCATGGCTTATCTGGGAAGCTATCTTTAATAGCAATGATTGAAATTCCTTTGGAGCTAGCCCAAAAGTGTGTGAAGTGCGCCCTGTGTAAGTCCGTATGTCCCACCTATCCCTATATCCAAGAAGAGGCAGGCTACGCAAGGGGAAGGCTCGTCTTGGCGGAAATGCTTCTCAGTGGTGAGCTCAAAGACGAAGACGCATACAAGCACCTGGATCAGTGTGCCATGTGTAGAAGGTGCGAGTGGGTCTGTCCCAACGGAGTGGAGTATAAAGAAATCATAGCTACCGTCAGAAACACTCAAGAGAAATCCTTTGTTAAGTCCGCCGGGTTAAAAAGTTTGGAACTTTTACAGTCGGAAGTAGGGCGAAAGGTAATCAAGCTAACGGGCAAGCTCATGGAAAAGTTGCCCTTTGAGGAGGTAAAGGTGCCCTTTCCCACCGGTGCGGTAAAGTTTATGCCAAAGCCAGACGGGAAAGCCTTTAGCCTGAGGGGAAAGACCTTTAAGGCTGAACAAGAAAAGGGTGTGCTTTTGTTCTTCACGGGTTGTATGATAGACGCCTTTTACTCAAAGACAGGGGAGAATGTTATAAAGCTTATGAACAAGGCAGGCTGGACGGTGGTGGTGCCAGAGGATATTAAATGCTGTGGTGCTCCCCATTACTACTCGGGCAACAAAGAAGCCTTTGAAAGATTGAAAGAGCACAACCTGAAGGAAATGGAAAAATACCAGTTTGATGCGGTGGTGGTAGCCTGTCCCACCTGCGGTGGTGCCCTCCAAGAGGACTATGGGCTAAAGAAAAAGGTATATGACTTTGCGGAGCTACTCTTTGAGGGCAAGCTAACCTTTAAAGGCAAAGGGACAAAAACCACCTTTCATGTGCCCTGCCACTCTTACAGTGCCATGAAGGTGAGCGATAAAGTCTTTTATGGCTTGCTAAAGAGTGTGGAGGGCGACCAACTGATAAAGGGTGAAAAGGATAAATCCTGTTGTGGCTTTGCAGGGCTCTTTTCCATAACAAACCCTAAGCTATCCAAAAGCATACAACAGGAGAAAATTGAAGACCTAAAAAAGACGGGTGCGGAGGTGGTGCTTACCTCTTGTCCCGGTTGTGTGCTAAACCTTAGGGATGGCACAAAGGCAAACAAAACCAACCAAAAGGTTATGCACCTTGCAGATTACCTGGCAGAGCGTTTATAATTTCTACCAATGCTCAAGCAAGAGGATATAGTGGCAAGGAGCGTATTCATTGAGGTGGTCGGAGAGGTCCACCGTTGCAACGAGGGGGAATATTCCAAGTTCTACTGCCTACCCGTAAAGATCATCTTTGACAACGGTGAAGAAAGGGAGTATATGCTGAGGGCTCACGGAGAACCAAAAACACTGCTTGACTTTTTGGAAAACAAGAAGGGAATAAAGGACAAGCTGGAAAAATCTTTCTTTCTTTTGAAAAACGGAGAGATTATTTCTGGGAGCTACCTTTTACAGTAGGTTAATGTCTTTTAGCAGGCTTTTACACTGAAATTCAAAAAACTCCTTTATTTGTCCCCAAGCCCTCTCCGCTTCTTGTTGGGCTGTTTCCTTTTCCGCATCTTTAAAATAAACAATGCTACGCAAATATATTCCTGCGTCTATGTTGGTATACTTAAACTTTGCAAAGCCTATAACATCTTTTAAATTTCATCCCCTTTTTTTCATTAAAAACCAAAGGTCGTAAAAGTCTTTTTTACTCCCCTTTTTGCTATTGCCAACAGTTTCATTGCGGAGATATTCTAGTCGCTTGCTATATCTACGCCCAAACTTTCCTCTCTGGTGGTAGGTTTTACCAGAGGATACCCATACTCAAAGAAGGAAAACTTTATTTCTCTGAGGACGAAGATCAAGGTAGAATCATCAAAAATTCTCAAACGCACCTCCTGAAGGGCTCTGTCTATTTTTTTTGAAAAGAAAAAGCATCAAATTTAAAATCCGGGCAAGTAAAAAAAATCAAAATCCTCTGAAAACCTATGGCTATACTTTATTGCTATAGCAGTTCCTCCCGCAAGGTAAAAGCCCCTAACCAATGAAATTCCTGAGACCAAACTTAAAGTTTCCCTCTGCGCATCGGTTAAACTCTTCATCGCTAACCCCAAGGGCAAATTTCCAAAAGTTGAGATTTTTATCGTCAAAGTGGTGCAAGTTTTCAAGAAAGGTCTTTTTAAGCTCTTCCCTTGAAAAAGCCCTTAAGAGCTCCACAGGGTAGTGGAACATCATTGCCCTTATGAGGAGCTATCTCGTCTTGGGCTCTGTCCCATACATACCTTTCAAGGATGGCTTTTCTTTCAGAGGACATCACAGAACATAGTTTAACGGCCAAGGAATTTTTCCCTCACCATGGCTACATCCCTTTCTATCTGTTCTATTAGTTCATCCTTGGAGGAGAACTTTTTTTCTTCTCTCAAAAAGCTCAAAAATTCCACCTTTAGCCTTTCTCCACGAAGGTTTCCCTCAAAGTCCAATATATGAACTTCTAAAACCTTTGCCTTTCCGTCAAAGGTGGGTCTAAAGCCGTAGTTGGCTACTCCAAAAGATTGCTCATTCACCCTGACCGCATAGACACCCTCCTTTAAACACAGATTTTCCGAAGGTCCCAAGTTGGCGGTAGGGTAGCCAAGGGAACTACCCCTGCCGGAGCCTCTGACTACCTTTCTCCTTACCCAGTAATTTTCTCCAAGATATTCACTGGCTTCCTCAAGCCTTCCGCTGTGCAAAAGCCTCCTTATGTATGTGCTACTTATTATGTGTCCATTTTTGTAAAAGGGCTCTGCGGTTTCCACTTCAAAGCCAAGCCTTTGCCCCATCTCCTTTGCCAACTCCACCTCTCCCTCCTTTCTGTAACCAAACCTCCAGTCATATCCTACAAGGAGATACCTACACTTTAGCCTTTCAAAAAGCACATCCTTTAAAAAATCCTCCGCCCTAATTCGGGAAAATTTCCTATCAAAGTTTATAAAAACCACTCTGTCTATGCCAAGCCCTAACATTCTTTCAGCCCTTTCCAAAGGGTCCGTAAGCTCGCAAGGTTGCTGTCCAGGGGAAAGAATTTTTGAAGGATGGGGATAAAAGCTTAGAACACAGCTCTTTAATCTTCTCTTTTGGGCATCTTCTATCAGCTTCTTTAAAAGGGACTGATGCCCAAGGTGGACGCCGTCAAAGACACCCACCGTTATTGCATGCTCCTCATCCAGCCCTTCATAGCAAGGAAGGCCCTTCAGGCATTTAGAATCTACCTTGAGGGATACTACCTTTTCCATAGCCTGAAGACCTTCTCCCAAAAGCTAACCTCCTGACTTACCTCAACCTTCTCTTCCACCAAGAACCTGTCAAGGTAGTCATCCAAAAGGGTAAATCGGTCGCATACCTTCCTAAGAAGGTAAGAACTCGTGCTTCTAAAAGAGGCATTTTCTACCCTTTTGCCCAAGCTCTGAATTTCCTCCACCGTGTAGGAAAAATCGCTGTCCCCGGTTACTAATATGGCGCTATCGTAGGCGTTTTTGTATGCCAAACTCAGCATATCCGTAGCTAACATAATATCCACCTCCTTCTCCAAGAACTCTCCACTTGGAAGCCTTCTCAAACGGGCGGTCTTTACCTTTAGACCTTGTAAGGCTAACTCCTCCAAAAAACGCTTTTGCCTGAGAAAGCTCTCCCATTCGGGGGAGTTTTTCTTAAGGTCCTTCTCTTGGGGCACCGCGCCGTAAAAGTAAGCCCTAACAAGCCTTCTGTCTTCAACCAAAAAATTCACCAACCTGTTGTAATCTATCCTTATATTCAAGGACCTTATGGCGTGAAAAATATTTGAACCATCTATGAAGACAATGACCCTTTCTATCATAAAGGAAAGTTTATACCCTCCATCTCAGAAGGGCTCCCACGCCATCAAACTTTTTCTGAAGGTCCTCTTTGACTATTATCTCCACCACCGCCCTCTCTTCCAAGGCAAGCTCTATAACCTCATCCACCACATCCTCAACCGGATAGGGATTTTCTCCTGTGGGACACTTAGGCTCCAACACGGGAATGTTGGAGGTTGGACAGAAGTAGCCAGACCTTTCAAAGTTTTCCGACACCAAAAGGGTCTTCACATTGCCCATGTATAACTGCTCTAAAACTTTAGACAAACCCTCTACCGCAAGCTCCTTACCCTCAAGGTCCAATAGTGTATGTACAAGCTCCTCCTCCTGTTCTCTGTCTTTCTGCCATAACAGGTCCAACACCGCATCCCTTATGGTCTGCTCCGTTGCCTCCGAAGGATTAAGCCTCACATATCCCACCAATATATTAAGTAGATAAGGATGGAGATGGTTTTCTATATCTCTTATATCCTCTCTTATACTTCCTATAACAAGCTTGTTAAACTTGTTCTCCTTCCAAGCCTCCATCAATGCATCGTTGGCTATTTTGAAAAGCCTGTGCTTTTCCTCTTGGATCCTCATGTGAAATCTATACTCACCCATGGCGTGCTGAACCATATCAGGTGCAGAAGCCCTTGAGGGCATGGAGTACTTGAACGTTCCCTGCGCACCTTTTAGGGATGCCCCACCGCTGTGGAACTTGTGAGCCCTCGTTGCCAAAGGCTCTAAAAAGTCCGAAACCTCTCCAATGCTTTCAAAATCCATCAGAAAAAACCTAATGTGCTTTCTGTCAATCAAAAGCACGCCAATGGTCCCCAGCTCCTCGTCTATGGCGGCGATTTCCCTAACCAAAGGATTTAGAGATACCATAAGTCTGTTTCTGTAGGTGTAAGGGAGCTTTATAGGAACGAATACATTCTTGGCACTGCAGGAAAACAGGGCAATACCCCTACAGTTCTTCAGGTTCTCCGGCTCGCTTAAAAATTCCTCCATTCTTTCAAAGTCCTCTACCACAGAATTAAGCACATCCTTCTCCAAACCTCTAAGCTCCAAGTTATCCTTTTGAGCTTTTACCATGTTCTTAAAAACCCCCAAGTATTTCCTATCTGTCCTATCCTCTGGAGAAAGGCGCAAATACAAGCTGGAAACAAGGTATGGCGCGTACTGCTCTTTAAGTAAAATACCAAGAGCTTCCTTCAGGTTGTTCATAAGCCTTCCTCCTTAAAAATCCATGGGATTTGGTCTAAACTCTCTATATTATAAACTGCCATAAAGAGCCTTTCTAAGCCCACAGAACAACCGGAAAACTCAGGAATTTTTGGTAAAGCCTGCAAAAGCTCCTCGTCTACGGGGAGGTCTCTACCCTTGACCCACTCCTTCATCCTTTCCCTTATCTTTTGGAGTTCCCTCTCCTCCGTCCAGCCGTTAGCTATTTCTATGCCTTTTATGTAAAGCTCAAACCTTTCCGCATAACCATCCTTCACTACCCCATACATGGCAAGCTTTGAAGGAAACTTTATTAAAAAGGTTGGCTTTTCGGAAGCCAAACGCCTTTCCAACTCCACATAGAGCCTGTAAAAGATCGTCTCCCAATCCTCCTTGTCGTCAAAGTCATAGCCATAAGCCATTAGGTTGTTTTTTAATATCTCCTCCTCCTCAGATAAAACTATGCCCAAGTATTCTTCAAAAGCCCTTTCCAGCTCCAAAATCTGAAAGTCTTCAAAACCAAAGAGATTTAAAAGCCCCTCCAGGTCCTCTATGAGCCCTCTGTAGTCTGCTTCTACCTTGTAAAACTCCAACATGGTAAATTCGGGTCTGTGCAATCTTCCATACTCTCCGTTTCTAAACACCTTTGTTATCTGAAATATATCTTGAGGAAAGCTTGCCAGCAGTTTTTTCATAGCGTGCTCTGGAGAAGTATGTAGCCAATAGCTTTTCGTTTGACCCTTCAAGGTTAGATCCACCTTAATAGGCTCTATATGCGGGTCTGCATTGGGATAGTTTTGCAGAATGGGCGTAGAAACTTCCAAGTATCCTTTTGAACGGAAGAATTGGCGCACTTTTTCCACAAAGTCCGCCCAAGCGTAAAGCAATTGGTGGTTCATTTTATTATTATACTCAAACCAAGCACTTTAGCTAAACACGGTATTAGTTCTTAAACACATTCAGATATTCTTAAAAACTTATATAAGTGAAAGATAAAGAAGATATAAGTAAAAATTAGTACACATTCTCTGACGAAATCGTATATTAGTATTCAGTAAAAATTTATCTCAAAAAGGAGGTTTTGCCATGGACAGACGGGGCTTTTTTAAGCTTTTGGGTATTGTTGGCTCAATACCTCTGCTGGGTAAGTTTGCCCACTCAGCACCGCCAAAATTAGGTTTTAAGGACCTAAAAAAAGAAGCACAAATAAATGTAGTCTATCATGCGGATTTTGGGGACCATCAAAGGTTTATGACTATGTTAGGTAATATAAGGAACCATCTGTCTGTCTACGATAACGACCCAACCAGGGTCAAAATAGTGATAGTTGCCCACGGACAAGGTGTAAAGTTCTTTATGAAAGACCTGACAGGAAGCCCTTGGGAGAAAGAAAATCTTGATCCAAGAATAGGTGAAAGTGTTAGGGACCTCAACGCATACGGTGTGGATCCGCTGATATGCAACATAACCTTAACAAGGTTAAAACTTGACCCTAATAAGCTTTATGACTTTTGCAAGATAGTCCCCTCTGGAGTGGGTGCGGTAGGTGAGCTCCAAGCAAAGGGCTATGCATACATAAAAATTCAATAACCTTCTATGTAAGGCGGGCTTTTAGCCCGCCCAATTAAAAGCTGTATAATTCTTTTGTGTCTGCAAAGGCAAAGGTAATAGTTATAAAAAAATTTCTTGTGGGAGAGTGGGATCTGCTGGCTTATGCCTATGGAACTGTTGGGAGGTGCAAGATCTTTGTAAAAAGGGGCTTCCATCCGGAGGAATCTTACTGCGGTTTTTTTGAACCTTTTAACTTGCTGACTATAGATTATCACCAATCGGGAGACCTTCTCATCCTAAACGACATTGTGTCCGCCAAGCTATACTCTTACTTAGCCCTAAAAAGCTACGATCGGTTTTTGTGGATGTCCAAGGTCCTTCAAACCATACTAAGGTGGGTAGCTTACTACGATAGCTCTATTTTTAAACTTTTACAAAGTTTTCTGCTTTTGGACGTAAAAAATCACAAGGTGTTTGATATAAAGCTAAAAGTGAGCTTGATAAAGGCTATGGGAATATATAGGAAGGTAGAAGATTCAAGCCTTGCGAGTATAATTGAAAAAATTGAGCAGGAAACTTCCCTTGATAGGTTAGAGAGGTTACGATTGAGTGATAAAATCTACAGGTCTATAAACGAGATTCTGGAGGGTATGCTAAAGGGCACCCTTGACTGATAGGCTCCTTTTAGTTATATTTTAGCTATATTGTCCCCAACGGGGGAACTGCCATGAAAAAAGTTATTTTTCTGCTTATGTTAAGTTTTTCAATGATTAGCAGTACCTCCATAACAAAGTTGGGTGTGGGTGGTCCTGGGAAAGTGAGCGCGGAATCCTCGGAAACTTACTCTGACCCCTTAAAGGAACTGGACACAGAAAAGGTGGATGAGCTCATAAGAAGGGAAATGTCTGTGGAAGAAGCCTTTAGGGAGTTGGCAAACATCAAAACTGTGGATATGGTCAGACCTGATATCTGGCCTGTGGTGGGGGTTATAACCTCCGATTATGGTTGGCGTGTGATGGGTAGGCGTAAGGAGTTTCATACGGGTGTAGACATATCTGTGCCTTACGGCACACCGGTTAGCACCTCCGCAGATGGTAGGGTAGTGTATGCGGGTTGGCTGAGGGGCTATGGATACACGGTTATAATCTACCATGGTTATGGTTTTGCTACGCTCTACGCCCACCTTTCAAGCCTATCTGTTAGCTATGGAGACAGGGTGGTAAAGGCACAGATCATAGGTAAAGTAGGTAATACTGGCAGGTCCTTTGGTCCCCATTTACATTATGAGGTGATAAGATACGGTATGCGTCAGAATCCTATAGCCTATCTGCCTTAAAGGAGCCCTCTTCTTTTCAAAGCGTCTTCGTATATTCTTTTGTAAAGATGGTTCCACTCGGGCGTTCCTTCCACAATTCTCTTTGAGTAAGACTTTATTCTTTCCCTTACCTCCTTGTCTATTTCTTCCTCTTCCCTAAGGGCTTCCATCAGGATCGTCCTTATCCTAGACCTTATAATATGAGGTTCTTCGTATATTTCCACCGTGTCATCCTCTATTATTAAGTCCTTTATCATCCCTGCGATCTGGTTCATCCTCTCCCTCTTGTTTATGTTTATGTTCATCTCCTCCGCAAGCTTGCTCCTAACAGCCTTGTAGGCGGTCCTGTAGTCTAGGCTTGCCTCCTCCACAAGGTCCATCTTTTCCTTTAGGATCTCCCTCGTTCTCTCATCAAGAAGTTTTTCTTCCTCCTCCACCTTTTTGAAAATGCCAATTATTTTCTTTTTAAACACATAAGGGTCCTCCGCCTCAATGATCCTCTCCTCCGTTAGTTCTCTTATGATCCTATCTGCAATGCGTTCCACCAACTTTTCAGGCAGTCTCATAATGTGTTAATTATATCACAAAAACCTCTCCAAAATTTCCCATACCTCCTGTGTATACTTGCTTTCTTTGTTGTTTATTATCAATGGGTTTTCAATTACAAGCTTTGGATTTAGGTTCTTTACACCGGCTATCCGAACCAACTTGGCATGTTTGTCTATAAATGAGTGAAAAAACTTTAAATATGCGGGCTTTATGTTTAAATTTTCCATAATATTGCAAGCTTCCAAAAGTCTAAAAGAGGGAACAAGCAGGTTAATAAAACCTCCATCTTTCAAAATATAGGCACTTGCCCTCAAAAAATCCTCCAACTTTCCATACGTTTCTGTGTGGTACGGATTGTTTTCTGTTGCAGTTTGCTTAGGGTAAAAGGGAGGGTTCAGAACCACACAATTTACACTTTGGGGTTTCAATTTTTGGTCTATTTCTTTAACATCCGCCTCCAAGATCTCCACACGGTGCTGAAGATGATTATTTTCAACATTCCTACGCAAGAGCAAAAGCATGGTCGGGTCCCTTTCTATGGCAAGGACATTGCAGTGAAATTTGAGGGCTATAGGTATGGACAGGGCGCCAAAGCCGGCACCAAGGTCCGCCACCAAATGGCTTTTCTTTACACCTTTCAGAGTTGATAAAAAGAGAATTTCTATTACAGAGAGCCTATGCTGTTTTGGCTGGATAAACCTTACCTTTCCTCGGAAAAACTCAAACTCTTTAAATCCTTCCAAACCTTTCCACTAACTCTAGCAGGGTCCTTGCCCTCTCTATTTGTTTTGTGATCTCTTCTATTTCCTCCATTGTTTGGGCGGTGGCGAGCTTTCTTGCCCATTTTTCAAACTCTTCCTTTTCCTTTCCTACATCAATTTCTCCTACGGTGTATGCCTCTTCTGCCAGTATGATCACCTTCTCCGGGGTCACATCCACAAAGCCATAGGTTACCGCAATGCCTCCCTCCGTCTTCCCGTCAAAATACACAAGACCGGGCTTTAGAAGGGTCATCAAATACATATGCTTTTCCAAGACGCCTATCTCTCCCTCTGCGGTGGGGATGTTTACCGAATTCACCTCCTTGGAAAAAGCCAAACCTTTGGGTGTTACGATCTCAACCTTTATCATGGCAAAGAAATTATATCACACCGGCACCCTATACCTATCTTGAGCCATTAAATCCACACCTACCTGTAGGTTTTCAATCCAGTTTATAAAGCGCTCAACCATATGACCTCCAGGGTCCAAGAGCATTCCCTCACCCTTATGAATTATAAGCACCTGGTTTGCCTGCACCGCACTGGCGGGCGTCAGCTCTTCAAAAAAGATAACTTTGTGCTCCGGTGTGTTATAAATTACCTTCTTAGTTTCCGTATCGGACCTCCAAGTAATTATGATTTTAACACATGATATAAATCATACATCTTTCTTTCGTTCAGTTATTAAGAGTCCTTGGTTTGTATGAGCTTTTTTAGGGCACCAAACCTTGTATCTTCCTGGTGTTCCTCAGGTATGGGAATTTGACAATCCACACTACACAGGGGCTTTGTGGGAAGGCTGAGTATGATCTGTTCTCTTACAAGGTCTGCCAGATTGAAATTTTCCTCATCCTCTAAAAAGAAGACATTTAGGTCCTGCGCCTTTAGGCTAACTGAGAGCTTTTCCGGATATTTTTCCAATCTAAGGGTTTCCGTGCTCTCAATGTCTTTTACAAAAGGCGTCAGGCACCGACTACACTCAAGCTCTATGTTTCCCTTTATGCTCAGATGCACCTCGTAGCCACGGGTGACCTTCTCTATTTGAATTTCCACTTCCAAGGGTTCCTTTAGTTCTCCCAAGTCTGGGGGCAGGTCTAACTCTTCGGGTTTTATTTTGTAAAAACCGGAGAAGCGAGCGGTTCTTTTGAATATCTCTTTGAGGTTAAGTGTGGGCATAGTAAGGTTTAAAATAATCTGTGGGTATATTTTTTTCAAGGAGGTTTAGATGAAAGTAGTATGTGTGGGTGGAGGAACGGGACTTTCAAACCTTCTCAGGGGTTTAAAAAAGGAAGTGGGTAGCCAGATAAAGGAGCTGTCTGCAATAGTAACGGTGGCGGATAGTGGGGGTAGCACAGGCAGGATAAGGAAGGCTTATCAGATACCCGCACCGGGGGATATAAGAAACTGCTTGGTTGCCCTCTCAGAAACAGAGGAGATCCTTCAGAAGCTCTTTCAGTATAGGTTCAAGGGGGAAGAGCTTGAGGGACATTCCTTTGGAAACCTCTTCCTTGTGGCACTGACGGACATAACCGGAAGCTTTCTCTCTGCTATAAACTTGGCATCCCAAATACTCAGAACAAAAGGGGAGATCATACCCGCCACCACAGAAAGCGTTCATCTTTGGGCAGAGTTTTCCGATGGAAAGGTGGTAGAAGGGGAGGAAAGCATAACCGAATACGGAAAAAGTAGTAAGGCTAATATCGTCCGGATTTGGATTGAGCCCACAGACGCCAAGCCTCCCATAGACGCCATAGCAAAGCTTCAAAGTGCAGACCTTATAATCTTTGGTCCCGGTAGCCTTTATACCAGCATAGTGCCCAATTTGCTCATAAAGGACATAAAGTCTGCGGTGGAAACCTCTCCAGCCCTTAAGGTCTTTGTGGTAAATGCTATGACCCAGCCGGGAGAGACGGATGGCTACACCGCCTATGACCATATAAAGGGCTTTTTGACCGCAACAGGTCTTTCAAAGATAGACATAGCCATCGTAAATACAAAGATGCCCTCCGATAGCCTTTTGAGAAGATACATAGAACAGGGGCAGGAACCGGTAATTCCCGATGTGGCAAAGATCGCCAGGGAAGGGATCACCGTCTGCGCGGAGGACCTTATAGGAGAAAATGAAGACTTTATAAGGCACGACCCAGACAGGCTTACGGATGTTATACTAAGAACCGTTTCCCATGCATTTTCTCAACTTTGATACCGCCCTATTGCCGGAGGAAGAGGTTGAAGTCCTCATTGTGGGAAGCGGTATAGGGGGGCTCACCTGTGCCCTGGTTCTCTCTGAGCTTGGACTAAAGCCCACCCTGCTGACCAGGGGCATAGGAAACACCTTTTACTCTCAAGGTGGTATAGCCTGTGCGGTGCATCCACAGGACAGCCCATCGTTGCATTTTATGGATGCCCTAAGGGCGGGGAGGGGTCTTTGCAATCCTAAGGCTCTGCTTATTATGGTGGAGGAGGGCATTCAAAGGGTGGCAGACCTTGAAAGATGGGGCGTAATCTTTGACCCAGAGCCTGCCTTAGAAGGGGGACACTCTTTTCCGAGGGTTTTAAAGGTAAAGGACTACACAGGAAAGGCAATATACACCACCCTTTGGAACAGAGTAAAGGAGAGGGGGATAAGGATAATAGAGGGGGAGCTTCAGGAGATCTTGGGGGACGAGTGTGTGGAGGGCGCTTTAGTCTATGAAAGGGGAAGCCTTAGGGTTTTGAGGACCAACCTTTTGGTGCTTGCGGTGGGCGGTGCGGGCTCTATGTTCTTGCATTCCTCCGGACATGTGAAGGGGGACGGCATAGGTATAGCCTTCAGGAAGGGCGTTCCCATAAAGAACCCAGAGTTTGTGCAGTTTCATCCTACCCTCCTGGAGGGCACATCCTTTCTCATCTCCGAGGCGGTCAGAGGGGAGGGAGCAATTCTTATAGATAGCAAGGGTGAGCGCTTTGTGGATGAGCTACTGCCAAGGGATCAGGTGGCAAGGGCAATATACTCAAAACTAAAAGAAGGGGAAAGGGTCTTCCTTGACCTCAGACCCATCACAAAAAAAGGTATAGACCTAAAGGAGAGGTTCCCGGTCATATACTCAGAGCTTTTGAAGAGGCACATTGACCCATATAAAGAGCTCGTGCCCGTGGTACCCGGTGCCCACTACTACATAGGGGGCTTGGAAGTATCCACCTACGGACAAACTGCCCTTTGGGGGCTCTACGCGGTTGGAGAGTGTGCCTGCACTGGCGTGCATGGGGCAAACCGTTTAGCGTCCAACTCCCTTCTGGAGGGCTTGGTCTTTGGCTACAGAACCGCATACCGAATATACCAAGACAGAAAACACATCAAAGGCTCAAAGGGACACTTCAAAAACTCCTTCCAAGGAAACCGCCAGCCTAAATATACCTTTGAAGATCTAAAAAGACTAATGTGGGGGCATTGCGGAATTGAAAGGGAAGAGGAAAGTTTAAGAAAAGGCTTAGAAAAATTCTTGGATTGGCTAAGG
>Ga0272445_1001643_pt1 | contig 16887 bp, 19 predicted proteins | sample YNPCB0031_FD_194404 | JGI IMG/M metagenome (GOLD analysis project Ga0272445, IMG submission 194404) | Hot spring sediment microbial communities from Yellowstone National Park, WY, United States - YNP-CB-003-1 | ecosystem: Environmental > Aquatic > Thermal springs > Hot (42-90C) > Sediment... | reverse complement strand
AAAAGAAATTGCAGAAATTCTTGATATACCTGAAAATACTGTAAAAACAAAAATTTTTAGGGGATTGAAAAAATTAAGAGAAATTTTTTATAATAAAATGGTTTAAGGAGGGAAATATGAAAAGATTAGATATTTATATATTTATAATAGGGATGATTGGATGCAAAAAAGAAAAGGAAACAGATGCTTGGTGTGAAGGATTTCTTAATCAGAATTATCAATATGCTTTTTTCTCTTCTGACCCTGTTGAAGATTTAAATAAATGCAATGCAATCCTTAAATGGGATAATAGCCAAGTAGTTTTTGAAAAAAAAGAAAAAAATTCTTGGTAGGATTGTTTTTTCTCATGAAATTCCGTTATTTCCTACACATAAATACACGCTTGAAATAATTTCAGAAAATTTTGGGAAATCATCTGGAAGTATTTTTCTTCCTGAATCACTTATTATTACATATCCCCATTCTTATGATACTTTACCAATAGGGGATGTTGAAATAAAATGGCAGGCAAAAAATGCAGATTTTTATGATTTATTTATTCATATAGATGCTTATGATAGCTCAGGATGGATCTCTTACGAATGGTTTGATACAATTATCACTACTACTTCTTTTAAAATTTCATCTTCACATTTTAAAGTTCCAGGAGCTTTATATTATGGAGTAGGTGTTTATGCATATTCTTATTCAGGGGATCCTTATCATGCTAATATGAAAGGGGATTTTAAAGGTTATCTTTTTGGAGAAGGACCAGAGGATTATGTATATTTCCATGTAGGAAAACCTTTAAATTTAACTTACAAAATTTCACCAAGATTTCCAAAATTTGAAGAAAGAATTGAAAAAATAAGAAAAATTATAGAGAGGGTAAAAAAGGGTTAATTTTTTGACTAAAAAAATTTAAATCCATTATAATAAAAATTCTTTTTTAAAAGGAGTAATTGTGGGTTATCTTGGTTTTTTCATATTTTTCCTTTTAATCCTTTTTATTGGAATTTTTATAGTTTTACTTCCAAAATTTCTTGCCCCAAAAGTTTATGAAGAATATAAATTAAATCCATATGAATGCGGAGAAATTCCTGTAACTGAAGAGGCATGGTCAAGATATAATATTAGATTTTATCTTCTTGCAATTTCTTTTATAATATTTGAAGTTGAGGGTGTTTTCCTTCTTTTATGGGCATTAAATCCAAAAAATCTTGGAATTGATGGATTTATTGAAATTGCAATCTTTGTCATAATACTTTTTCTTGGATGGATTTATCTTCTTTTAAAAGGGGTAATAAAATGGGAATGAAGGATAAATATATTTATGGTGATGGTTTTTTAAAATTTTCTGAATTTGTGAATAAATTTCCAGGTGGAAAAATTCTTTTAACAAATACTAAAAAAATTTTTGCATGGGCAAGGAAATCATCGTTATGGCCATTAACATTTGGACTTGCCTGCTGCGCAATTGAAATGATGTGCACATATGCATCAAGATATGACCTTGATAGATTTGGAGTAATATTAAGGGCAACACCAAGGCAAGCAGATCTTATGATTGTTGCAGGAACAGTTACAATTAAAATGGCTCCTGTTATAAAAAGGCTCTATGAACAGATGCCAAATCCAAAATGGGTTATTGCAATGGGTTCATGCGCAATATCGGGTGATTTTTATAGAAATGTATATTCTGTTGTTCCCGGTGTTGATAGAATTATTCCTGTTGATGTTTATATTCCTGGATGCCCTCCAACACCAGAAGCGCTTATTGAAGGAATTGAACTTTTAAAGAAAAAGATTATGGAGGAAGCATGAAGGAAATAATTGAGGAATTAAAAAATAGATTTAAAATTTATGAAAAGGACAATTTTTTAATATTTGAGAAAGATAAATTAAAGGAAATTTTTAGTTTTTTAAAGGAAAAGGGATTTAATTTCCTCTCTTTTATAACTGCTGTTCATTATAAAGATCGTTTTGAAATTGTTTATTCCTTAAGAAATATAAACCTTAATGAAATTGTTTTCTTAAAAACAAACATAAATGAAAATGATGAAATTGAATCCTTATGCGAAATTTATAAAGGTGCAAACTGGATGGAAAGGGAAATTTATGATATGTTTGGAATAAAATTTAAAAATCATCCTGATTTAAGGAGGATTCTTTTGCCTGATGATTATGAAGGACATCCATTGAGAAAAGATTTTAGAATAGATGCTCCTTATAAAACTTTGAGATAAAAATGGAAGTAAAAAGAATTGAATCAAATGGATTTGAGGAATTATGGGTAAATATGGGACCACAGCATCCAGCATCACATGGTGTTTTCAGAATGCAAATTAAAGTAGATGGTGAAGTTATTAAAGAAGTTATTCCACATATTGGATATTTACACAGGGGTGTTGAAAAACTTGGTGAATTTTTAACACCCGTTCAATTTTTACCAGTTCTTGATAGAAACGATTATCTTTCTTCTGTAAGCAATGAGTTTCCATTTGCACTTGCAATTGAAAAACTTGCAAATATTAGTGTTCCTGAAAGAGCAGAATATTTAAGAGTAATTGCTGCTGAGCTCATGAGGATTTCTTCACATCTTGTTTTCTTTGGAACATTTTGTCTTGATATGGGTGGTGCACTTGGTGGTGGTTCAACAATATTTTTATATGCTTTTAGGGAAAGAGAAAAAATACTGGATATACTTGAAAAATGGACAGGTTCAAGAATGCACTTGAATTTAATAACATTTGGTGGAGTAAGATATGATATTTACCCTGGATTTGATAAGGATTTAAAGGATTTTTTAAAGGATTTTGAAAATAAGATAAAAGAATATGAGGATATGATTGAAAACAATCCTGTATTTCTTGCAAGAACAAAGAAAGTTGGAATTTTACCAAAAGAAATTGCAATGGAACATGGATGTTCAGGACCTGTTTTAAGGGGGAGTGGAATTAAATTTGATTTGAGAAAGGCAAAACCTTATTCAGTTTATAATAAATTTGAATTTGAAATTCCATCATTTCCAGATGGGGATGTTTATTCAAGGTATAAGGTTAGATTGATGGAAATGAAAGAATCAATTAAGATTTTAAGACAGGCAATAGATGGTATTCCTTCTGGTCCTATAAATTCTTTAATGCCTCTTAAAGTTAAAACACATATCAAGTTAAAAGAGGGTGAAGTTTATGAAGCAGTTGAATCACCAAGAGGAGAAAATGGTGTTTATATTGTTTCTGATGGAAAATTTGGTCTTTACAGGGTAAAATTGAGAACACCAACTTTTTATAATTTATCAGTTATCCCTTACCTTTTAAAGGGAGCACTTATTGCTGATGTTGTAGCAATACTTGGCTCCCTTGACCCTGTTTTTGGAGATGTGGACAGATGAATGCATTAATTAATTCTTTAATTTATGGGATTATCATTCTTTTAATAGTTTTCACAATTGTTGCCTATTTGACATGGATTGAAAGAAAATTTGCTGGAAGAATGCAATCAAGAATTGGTCCTTATTATGTAGGAAAACCTCATGGATGGCTTCAACCAATTGCTGATGTTTTAAAATTAATTTTAAAGGAAGAGATAACACCAAAAAATGTTGATAAATTAATTTACAATCTTGCACCTTTTGCAGTTCTCACTCCATCACTCCTTTTATTTGCAGTTTTACCCTTTTCAGAAAAAATAATAATTTCAAATTCAAGCGTAGGAATACTTATTTTCCTTGCAATATCTTCAATTATAATAATTGGAGGATTTATGGCTGGATGGGCTTCAAATTCAAAATACCCACTCATTTCAGCAATAAGAGGAGGTGCTCAAATAGTTTCTTATGAAATACCACTACTCTTTTCAATAATTGTTCCATGCCTTCTTGCTGGTTCTTTGAATCCATTAGAAATTGTTAAAAAACAAAAAATATGGTTTATACTTTATCCATTTGTTGGGCAGATTTCATTTTTAATATTTTTAATTTCAGGGCTTGCAGAAGAAAATAGGACCCCTTTTGATATTCCGGAAGCTGAAAGTGAACTTGTTGCAGGTTATACTGTTGAATATTCTTCAATGAAATTTGCAATGTTCTATGCAGGAGAATATGCACATCTTTTAGCACTTTCAGGACTTGGAACAATATTATTTTTAGGGGGATGGAAAGGTCCATTTTTACCAGGTCCTATATGGTTTATAATAAAATCAATAATTCTATTTTTAATACTTTTATGGATAAGATGGTCTTATTTAAGAATAAGGATTGACCAGCTTCTAAAATTCTCCTGGAAATTTTTATTTCCTGTTTCAGTTCTAAATCTACTTTTAACGGGTTTAATAGTTATTTTAAGATAGGAGGAAAAATGGTAAAGGCACTTTATATTACCTTAAAAAATCTTTTCAGAAAACCTGTAACAGTTATGTATCCTGATAAAAAAAGGGAAATGCCAAAAAGGATGCGTTCCCCATTGTTTGCATTAACAAAGGATGAAGATGGTATTATAAAATGTATTGCGTGTAAGTTATGTGAAAATATATGTCCTTCAAATGTAATAAAAGTTTTACCTTCAAAAGAAAAAAATGAAAAGGGAAGACCATATCCAGAAGAATATGAATTAAATCTTTCAGCATGCCTTGCATGTGAATACTGTGTTCAAGTATGTCCAGATGATGCAATTGTAATGATAAGAATTTTTGGATGGGCTACAAAAAATAAAGAGGATTTAATTTTGAAAAAGGAAAAATTGCTTGAAAATTATGAAAAATATAAGGATTTAATTTCTGAATGCACAGGTGAATTTTTAAGAAAAATGCAAACACCAAGGAGGCAAAATTGATTAATAAAATTTTATACATAATTTTTTTAGTTTTAATAACATTTTTTTCAATTTTAACAGTTTTCCATAAAGACTTGATGAAATCTGCCCTTTCACTTGCATGTGTTTTATTCTTAACAGGTTTCCTTTACATTTCTCTTGGATTTGAATTTCTTGGATGGATACAGATTTTACTTTATGTTGGAGGAATTGTTGTTTTAATCTTATTTGTGATCATGCTTGCAAAGGAATATGTTGGTAAACCATTAGAATCAGGATTTAGAAGAATACCAATTGGTGCATTAATTTCAGGAATCATTTTCATCTTTCTTATATGGATTATATCAGTTACAGAATTTCCAGAGATTAAAAATTTTGAAAAAAGACCATTAGAAATTTTACCAAATTTAATTTTTAAAAGTGATTATTTACTTCCCTTTGAAATCCTTTCGCTTTTGCTTCTTGCAGCCCTTTTTGGAGCAGTTGTTTTAGCAAGGAGGGAATAATGGGGATAAAGGGAATATTATTAATTTCAGCAATTATGTTTTCACTTGGTGTTTTTGGTGTATTAACAAGGAAAAGTGCACTTGGAATGCTTATTGCAATTGAACTTTTGTTCAATTCTGCAAATTTAAATTTTGCAGCATTTGGAAGATTATTTGGAAATCCAGAGGGAAGCGTTTTCCCATTATTTGGTATTGGAATAACTGTTTGTGAGGTTGCAGTTGGTTTTGCAATCATTTTTTATCTTTATAGAACAAGAAAAACAACAAAAGCAGATGAAGTTGATATTTTAAAAGGATGAAATCATGATAGAGATTTTTGCATTGATTACATTTTTATCACCATTCCTTGCATTTATAATCATAGGTTTTTTCATAAGAAAATATGGAAAAATTTCAGCATACCTATCAATATTATGCGTTTTAAATTCTTTACTTTTCTCAATCCTCACCTTGAACTCTCTTTTAAAAAATCCTCGTGAATACTTTTTTGAATGGTTATGGCTTTCACAAAAAATCTTTACCTTTAAATTTGGAATATGGGTTGACCAGCTATCTTCCTTAATGCTATTTGTCGTTGCACTTGTTGCTTCAATGGTTCAGATTTATTCAATTGGATATATGAAGGATGAAACTCCACCATCACTTGGAAGATATTATGCATACCATTCGTTGTTCACATTTTCAATGATGGGTCTTGTTCTATCAAAAAACATTCTTGAACTTTTCGTATTCTGGGAACTTGTTGGACTTTGCTCCTATCTTTTAATAGGTTTCTGGTTCTATAAACCATCTGCTGCAAAGGCAGCAGTTAAAGCCTTTTGGGTAACAAGATTTGGAGATGTTGGATTTATGATAGGTCTTTTATATCTTTATAAAAATACAGGATGTTTTGAAATAAAAGATTTATTTTTAAAGATTCCAGAAGTTCCAGAAAAAATTATAACTATTGGCTCCCTTCTACTTTTTTGTGGTGCAATAGGGAAATCAGCACAATTCCCTTTACATATATGGCTTCCTGATGCAATGGAAGGACCAACACCTGTTTCAGCACTGATTCATGCAGCAACAATGGTTGCAGCAGGAGTTTATATGGTTGCCCGCCTTTTCCCATTATTCTCCTCATCAGAAATAGTTCTTGGAATAATTGCAATTATAGGTGCTTTTACTGCTGTTTTGGCATCAACAATGGCAATTGTTCAGGAAGATATAAAAAGGGTTTTGGCATATTCAACAATTTCACAACTTGGCTATATGATGGCAGGGCTTGGAGTAAAGGATTTAAATGCTGGATTTTTCCACCTTTTTACTCATGCTTATTTTAAAGCACTCCTCTTTTTATGTGCAGGATGCGTAATACATGCAGTTCATTCAAATTCAATATGGGATATGGGAGGAATTTTTAAGAGAATGCCAATAACAAGCATATCATTTCTAATTGGACTTTTAGCACTTTCAGGAATACCTCCTTTTTCAGGATTTTTCTCAAAAGAGGAAATTTTACATTCAGCATATTTATCAGAATTTAAGCTCCCCTTTTATCTTTTAATTATAGGCGTATTTTTAACTTCCTTTTATATGGCAAGAGTTTTGTTTGTCGCATTTTTGGGAAAAGAAAGAAAGGAAGAAAGTAAGCATGCCCATGAAGCGCCCTATTCAATGACAATTCCATTAATTATACTTTCAATATTTTCAATTTTCTCAGGATTTTATAAAAAAGGAATTTATGAATTTCTTGGAGAAAAAATTGAAAATCATCATCCTTTAAAATTTTTACCATTTATTTCAATAATTCTTGCCCTATTTGGATTTTTCCTTGCCTATCTTTATTACTATTCAGGAAGATTATCAACTGAAAAGACAAAAGAAAAAATATTCCCTCTTTATAATCTTATTTATAACAAATACTATTTAGACCATGTTGCTGAATGGATCTATTCAAAAATTGCATTAAATCTTTCATTTCTTGCTGCCTGGTGGGATAGGCATGTTGTTGATGGAACCGTTAACTGGGTAACATATACAACAGGAAGAATTGGAAAAGGACTGAAAAGTTTACAAACAGGAATAGTTCAGGATTATTTAATTTATATTGCAGTTGGTTTTATAATCATAGGATTTATAATTTTTCAAATATTTTAAAAATTGAAAATAATCCCATTTTTAATTTTTTTCTTAGAAATTTTTAAAAATCCAGTTACTTCAACATTTGGTGAATCAAGAGAAACAAGATTTCATTTAGGAATTGATTTTTCCACATTTAGAAAAAATGGAGTGCCAATTTTTTTTCCATTTGAATTAGAAGTTATAGGATTAAAAATAAATTTTAGTGGATATGGTAAAGTGCTTTATTTAAAAGATAAAAATGGATACATATATGTTCTTGCACATCTTGATAGATTCAATGATATGATTGATTCAATTGCGTTTGAAAAACTTTTAGAAAGAGAAGAGAATGAAATTGAAATATTTTTTGAAAATGGAATAAAAATAGGTGAAAATGAAACAATTGCTTTTGTTGGAAATACAGGATGTTCCTATCCTCATCTCCATTTAGAAATAAGGAAAAATATGGAAGTTGCATTAAATCCTTTAAAATTTATAGAAATTAATGATACAATTCCTCCTTTTATAGAAAAAATTCTTTTAATTCCACTTGGAAAAAGCATAATAAATTCTTCATATTTTCCATTAATTATAAAAAAAGGGATTGAAAGGGTTTATGGACTTGGTGAATTCTGGGTATGGGTAAAAGGTTATGATAAATGGGAAAATGGAAATAAATCAGGTTTTTATTCAATTAAAATTTTTAAAGATGATACATTAATTTTTACAAAAAAAATTGATAGCATTTTAGTATCAAAACAAAGGGAAGGAAATTACTTTTATTTTAAAAAAGGAAAATATTATTCATCAAGTTATTTTCATCCTTTTGAATTCTCGTTAAACATAAACAAGGATTCAAAAATAAAAATTTTAATTGAAGATTATAAGGGAAATAAAGATTCAATATTTTTTGAAATTAAAAATGAAATAAAAAAGGATTTTTTAAGAAAAATTGTCATTCCATCTGTATTTTATTCATTTGATGGAATTGCATTCAGAGAAGGTAAAAATTTTAGCAAAATTTATGCAATTTTAAACAATGAGAAAATTGAAATTGAAGGAATTGATTATGGATTTTATAAAGAATTTAAATGGATACCACCAAAATTTTTTGAAGGGAAAGTAAAATTTTTATTTGATGGTAAAAATAATGGAAAGGAAATATTTGTATTTTTTTCTGAAAATAAACTTAAAACAAAAAATATAAATGGATTTGAAATCAATTATAAAAGTCCTTTCCCATTTTTTTTCTATGCAGAAATAAAGGATAATGAAATTAACATCTTCCCTGATTTTGCAATTTTTGACACACTTTTAATCAATAAAAATTTAAAGGAAAAGGAATATTTTGTTTACAATGGGAAAAAACTTGGGAAAAATGCCTTTTCTTTTAAAGGTGGAAAATTTGAAATAAAAATTGATACAATCCCACCATTTTTTAATGGTAACAAAATAATTTATTCAAAAGAAATTGTAAATCCAAAATTTTATATTTATGATAAAGAAAGTGGAATTGATGAAAAAAGCATAAAATTTTATATTGATGGAAAATTTTATCCCGTATACTATCATCCAATCTATGGAAGATTAACCCTTTTCAAAAAAATAAAACTTCAAAAAGGAGAACACAACTTCTCAATTTATGCAAATGATAAAGCAGGAAATTCATTAAAAATAGAAGGGAAAATAATAGTTAGAGATTAAAAAATTTTACTTATGTCATCCTGAGAGGGCAATATTTCCAATTTATTTTTATCTTCTATCATATATCTTCCTTCTTTTTTGTGTTTAAATATTCCAATAAATTTTACACTTATTTTGTTTTTCTTACAAAATTCATAAAACTTTTCTTCATATCCATTTTTTATTGCAACAAGAAGAGAGCCAGAAGAAATTGTTTTTAAAGGGTCAATATTAAAATAATTGAAAACTTTTTCAAATCCTTTTACAACATTTATTTTATCTTTAAAAACTATTATTCCTTTATTTAAAAATTCACAGAATTCCCATATTCCATTTATTATTCCTCCTTCTGTTGGGTCATGCATTGCAAGTGTTCCTTCAAAATCTGATATTAAATTTGCTTCTTCAATAATGCTTATACCTGGTTTTTTATTGAAATTTGAAAACATTTTTAATTTTTTCTCACCAACAAAATTTTTTACAATTTCACTTTTTTCTTTTGCAATTATTGAAACCCCTTCTATTGGAACTTCTTTTATTAAAAATAGAAGGTCATTTTTTGAAACCTTTTTTGGAAAAAATCCCTTTTCTTTTTTCCTAATACCAATCATAGTTCCTGAAAAAATTACTCTATCAATATTTGGCGTTATTTCTGTATGTCCTCCAACAACAATTATATCAAATTTTTTACATGTTTTTTTCACCTCCTTAAAAATTTCTTCAATCCTATTTTCATTTATATTTTTTGGTAAAAATAATGTAAATAAAAAATAAGTGGGTTTTGCTCCCATAACTGAAACATCATTTCCATTAACAATTACACCATAATATCCAATTTCCTTTTCAGTAAATGTAATCGGGTCTTGTGAAACTATTAAATAAAAATTTTCTAATTCAATTATTCCTGCATCACCACCTATTTGAGGACCAACTTTAACTTCTTTTTTTAAGGGAGGTAAAATTTTTAAAATTTTTTTTAAAAGGTCTGGAGGTAATTTACCTTCGTTTAAATCCATATTTTTAATTATAAGGTAATTTATTTTATAATTTAAACCTTAAAAGGAGAAAAAATGAAAGTTTTGCTATCTGGAAATGAAGCAGTTGCAAGGGGGGCATATGAAGCAGGAGTAAAAGTTGCAAGTGGATATCCCGGAACACCATCAACAGAAATAATTGAAAATTTAGCAAAGTATGAGGAAATTTATGCTGAATGGTCCCCAAACGAAAAAGTTGCATTTGAAGTAGCACTTGGTGCTGCAATTGCTGGTGCAAGAAGTATTGTTTCAATGAAGCATGTTGGTTTAAATGTCGCTGCTGACCCGCTTTTTTCTTCAGCATATACAGGAGTTAAAGGTGGATTTGTAATAGTTACATGTGATGACCCGGGTATGCATTCTTCTCAAAATGAGCAGGATAACAGGCGTTATGCAAAATTTGCAAAAATTCCATTAATAGAACCATCTGACCCGAAGGAAGCCTATGAATTCATTAAAATTGCCTTTGAGATATCTGAAAAATTTGAAATTCCTGTTTTATTTAGAATGACAACAAGGATATCACATACAAAGGGAATTGTTGAAATTTCAGAAAGAAAAGAATTTGGATTAAAAGAATATAAAAAGAACCCTTCACAATTTCTTTTACTTCCATCAAATGCAAGAATAAGACATAAGATACTTGAAGAAAAATTAAACAAAATTAAAGAATTTTCAAATGAAACAATTTTAAACAAAATTTTTGAAGGGAAAAGTAAAATTGGGATTGTCACATCAGGCATTTCTTATAATTATGCAAGAGAAGTATTTGAGGATGCATGGATTTTAAAAATTGGAATGCCCTTTCCATTTCCAGACAAAATTTTAAAAGAATTCGGAGAAAAAGTGAAAGAAATAATAGTTATTGAAGAAAATGAACCATTTCTTGAAGAAGAAATTAAAATACTTGGTTTTAAAGTTAAGGGTAAAGAATATTTACCTTTATGTGATGAATTAACACCGGAAATTGTAAGAAAGGCATTTAAAAATGAAGAACTTCCTCATCCTAATGAAATACAAACTGTTAAAAGACCTCCTCAACTTTGCCCCGGATGTCCTCATACAGGTGTGTTTTATTCACTTTCACGCCTAAAAGTAACAGTTCTTGGAGATATTGGATGTTATACACTTGGTGCACTACCACCTTTTAATGCAATGGATACATGCATATGTATGGGAGCATCAATTGGAAATGCACTTGGTTTTGAAAAAGCAAACGAAAATTTTAAAAGGAAAATTGTTGCTGTAATAGGTGATTCAACATTTCTCCATTCGGGAATAGAAGGTCTTATGAATGTGGTTTATAATAAAGGGAGTGTAACAGTTATAATACTTGATAATAGAACAACTGCAATGACAGGTCATCAAAATCATCCAGGAACTGGAATAACTGTAAAAGGAGAAAAAACAAAGGAAGTAAATATAAAAGATATATGTAAGGCAATTGGAGTTATGAATGTTTATGAAATTAATCCATATGATTTAAAGGAAACACTTAAAACAATAAAAAGTGCAATAGAAAGTGACAATCCTTCTGTTGTTATTTCAAAAGCACCATGTGCTTTATTAAAGGAGTCAAGGGAAAGATTTAAAAAAGAGAAAAAGAAAAGAATTAACGAGGAAAAATGCCTTGGAGAGAAATGCAAAGCATGTATAAGATTGGGATGTCCTGCAATTTCAATTTTAAATGGAAAAGCATATATTTCAGAAATGCTTTGTGTTGGATGTGGTTTATGTTTACAAGTTTGTCGTGTGGGAGCAATATATGAAAGAGATTAATATTATAATATGTGGAGTTGGTGGACAAGGAATAATTCTTTCTTCTGAAATTCTTGCACTTGTTTCTATGGAATCAGGATATGATGTTAAAAAAAGTGAGGTTCATGGAATGGCTCAAAGAGGAGGGAGTGTTGTATCCTTTGTAAGAATTGGTGAAAAAGTTTATTCTCCACTTATTGAAAAAGGTAAATGTGATTTTCTCCTTTCTTTTGAAAAGGCAGAAACATTGAGATGGATTTCTTATTTAAAAAAGGATAATCCAGTTATAATTGTTAATGACATTTGTATTATACCTCCACTTGTTTCTCTTGGTCTTGATAAATATCCTGAAAATATTGAAGAAAAATTAAAAAATATAACAAAAAATATTTATTTTGTTCCTGCAATCCAAATTGCAGAAAGTTTAGGCGAAATAATCACTTTTAACATTCTTCTTCTTGGAACCCTATCAAAATTTTTACCATTTAAAGAAGAAACATGGGAAAAGGTAATAAAAAATAATGTTCCTGTAAATAAAATTGAAATAAATTTGATTGCTTTTAGAAAAGGTAGAGAATTTTTAAAACTTTAACTCTTTAATTGATAAATAGAAAAAATATAAAGAACTTAAAGAGAATAAAATTGCCCATGGTAAAAATCCATAAAGTTCAAATTTTAAAATAAATGGTATTAAAAAAATATAATAAATGATTCCAATTATTTCCATATGTCTTTTAGGTGAAATTGTATAATTTTTCTTTCGGACGCCTTTTTTTGGTGTTCTTACAAAAGGTGTTTTCTTTTTAATGAGCACTTCTAAAACAGCAACTGCTCCCTTAAAACAAAAACCTGTAAATATAACGATTAAATAAATTAAATCAAATATTCTTTCCTTTAAACTCCTATTTTTTGAAATTATCTTATCAGTTAAAAATATATTGTAAAGATTTGACATACCAAAAAATAGAGCAAGCAATCCAAACAAAATTGGTGAAAAATGTGAAAGTGGCCATAATATGAAAAAGAAAAATAAATTCGCAAGATATAAAATTGGAGAAAATAAATGAAAAATTATGTTTAATTTATCTTCAAATTTTATTTTTGAATTTATTATATGGTTAAACAATTTTAATCCAACTTCAAATGTTCCTTTTGTCCATCTGAATTGCTGTGCTACAAAAGAATTAAAATCTGATGGGAGTTCTGAAGGACATATTACATCATTTAAAAATACAAATTTCCATCCCCTCAAATACGCTCTTACTGATAAATCAAGGTCTTCTGCAAGTGTATCACATTGCCAGTTCCCGGATGTTATTATTGCTTCTTTTCTCCATATTCCTGCTGTCCCATTAAAATTAAAGAAATATCCATTTTTAAATTTTGAATTATGCTCAATTTCAAAATGTGTATTAAGGGAAAGTTTTTGAATCTTTGTCAATCTATTTTCTTCTTCATTTATAAATCCCCATCTTGTTTGAACAAGTGCAACATCTTTATTTTTAAAAAATGGTAATGTTTTTTTAAGGAAATCGGGAGGAATAATAAAGTCGGCATCAAAAATTGCAATAAATTCTCCATTTGCATATTTTAAACCATTTTTTAAGGCACCTGCCTTAAATCCCTGCCTTTTATTTCTTCTTATAACTTCTATATTAAATCCCTCTTTTTTCTTTTTTTCCACAATCGTATCAATTAAATATTTTGTTTCATCATCCGAATCATCAAGTATATGAATTTCAAATTTATCTTTTGGATAATCTAACGAAACTGCGCTTTCAATGCATCTTTCAATAACATTGTATTCATTGTAAACAGGAATTTGAATTGTAACAAATGGATAAAAATCTAATTCATCAAATTCAATTTTTCTATCTTTTGATTTTTTATAAAGATGAAGGAGCCATAATTTATATGCCCCAAAAATTATAAAAAGAAAAAGAAGTGGAACAAAAAAAATTTCATAAAGATAATACATTTATTTTCCTCGTTTAATTTAAAAAGAACTATAATTTTAAAATAAAAAAAATTGATTTTTCAAATAAAAAAGATATATAATTACCACTTTCAAATTGGAGGGAAAAATGAAATGTGGTGTTTTAAAGGAAAGTTTAAATGAAAATATGGTGGCATTGATTCCTGATTCAATACCACTTTTAAAAAAAGCAGGGTTATCAGTTTATATAGAAAAAGGAGCAGGTGAAAAATCCTTTTTAAAAGATGAAATTTATATTAAAAATGGTGGTGAAATAACTGATAGGGAAAAGATTTATGAAGAATGTGATATAATCCTGTGTGTCAGAAAACCTTTTGATTTAAATCTTTTAAGGGAAAAACAAACAATAATTGGAATGCTTGACCCTTTTAAAAATTTTGAAGAGATAAAAAAAATTATAAAAAATAAAGCAAATTTATTTTCTCTTGAACTTCTTCCAAGAATAACAAGAGCACAAAGTATGGATGTTCTTTCTTCACTTGCAATGATAACAGGTTATAAGGCGGTTTTAATGGCTGCAAACTTTCTTCCAAAAATGTTTCCAATGTCAATGACAGCAGCAGGAACAATTACACCTGCAAAAGTTTTTGTAATAGGAGCAGGTGTTGCAGGTTTAACGGCAATAGCAACAAGTAAAAGACTTGGAGCAGTTGTATATGCTTATGATATAAGACCAAAAGTAAAAGAAGAAGTGGAAAGTATTGGAGCAAAATTTGTTGAAATTGGGCTTGAAGCAAAAGAAGCAGAAGATAAAAGTGGATATGCAAAGAAAATGGATGAAGAATTTTACAAAAAACAAAGGGAATTATTAAAAAAAATGGTTATAGAAAGTGATGTAGTAATAGGAGCAGCAGCAGTTCCTGGAAAAAGAGCACCTATTCTTATAACACAAGATATGGTTAAAGAAATGAAAGAGGGTTCAGTAATAGTTGACCTTGCTGCTTCAACAGGTGGAAATTGTGAATTAACAGAAATTGGCAAGATAGTAAAAAAGTATGGAACCATAATAATTGGTGAAACAGATATTCCTTCAAAAGTTCCTTATCATGCAAGCCAGATGTATTCAAAAAACATAACAAATTTTGTTTTAAATCTTGTAAAAGATGGAAAGTTATATATAAATTTAGAAGATGAAATAATAAGGGATACACTTCTTATAAAAGATGGTGAATTATATAGTCCAAGATTTAAAGAAATTATGAATATATAGGGGGCAAAATGGAGAACTTTGTGATTATTTTAACTATTTTTGTTCTTGCAATATTTGTAGGATTTGAAGTCATAACAAAGGTTCCCCCAATTCTTCATACTCCACTTATGTCAGGTTCAAATGCAATTTCAGGAATTACTATAATAGGGGCATTAATTTCAGCAGGCTCAAAACAAACAACTTTAACAACAATTCTTGCATTTATAGCAGTTGTTTTTGCTACAATAAATGTTGTTGGTGGATATCTTGTAACTCATAGAATGCTTCAAATGTTTAAAAGAAAGGAGTAAAAATGGGGGTAAATTGGCTTATAAATCTTTTTTATTTAATTTCTGCTACTTTATTTATATTTGGATTAAAAATGCTTTCCCATCCAAAACAGGCAGTAAAGGGAAATTTTATAAGTGCAATTGGAATGCTTTTAGCAATAATTGTTACCCTTTTAGATAAAAGAATAGTAAGTTTTGAAGTCATAATTCTTGGTCTTATTACAGGAAGTGCAATTGGTGCTTTTTTTGCTTTAAAAGTTCCAATGACTGCAATGCCTCAAATGGTTGGAATTCTGAATGGATTTGGGGGTGGAGCATCTTTTCTTGTTGCTGGAAATGCTCTTTTTGAAGGGATTTATCTTAAACAAATTTTGACAAATCAATTTTTAATAGCAACAGTTGCGTCAGGTTTGATAGGTTCAATAACTTTCTGGGGAAGTATGGTTGCAGCAGGAAAACTTCAAGGAATTATAGAGGAGAAACCAATAATTTATAAAGGACACCATATAGTAAATATTTTTCTCCTTTTAATCTCTCTTTTTATCGGAATCATATTAGTTATAAAACCTCAACTTACTTATCTTTATTACATTCTTGTATTTTTCTCAGGAGTTTTAGGGGTTCTGCTTGTAACTCCAATTGGTGGGGCTGATATGCCTGTTGTTATTTGCTTATTAAATTCTTATTCAGGACTTGCAGCAGCAGCAACAGGTTTTGTTTTAAACAATAATGTTTTAATAATTTCAGGTTCACTTGTTGGAGCATCAGGTATAATCCTGACAAATCTTATGTGCAAGGCAATGAATCGTTCCCTTACAAATGTTTTATTTGGTGGATTTGGAGCAGTAAGAGTTTCTGAAGAAGAAGATATATATGCGGGAAAAATAAAATCAACAACACCTGAAGAAGTAGCAATTTTGCTTGATTCATCAAAAAGGGTTTGCATTATTCCTGGATATGGAATGGCTGTTGCACAAGCACAATATGCAGTAAGGGATTTGATGAATCTTTTAGAACAAAGGGGGGTGCAAGTTGAATTTGGAATACATCCTGTTGCAGGAAGAATGCCAGGACATATGAATGTTTTACTTGCAGAAGCAGACATACCATATGAGAAATTAAAGGAAATGGATGAAATAAATCCTGTTATGCCACAGGTTGATGTCGCAATTGTTCTTGGAGCAAATGATGTTGTTAATCCATTAGCGAGAACAGACCCAAAATCCCCAATAGCAGGAATGCCAATAATTGATGCTGATAAAGCAAAAACTGTTGTCGTTATAAAAAGAAGTTTAAGCCCTGGATTTGCTGGAATACCAAACCCTTTATTTGCTGCACCAAACACCTTAATGCTTTTTGCTGATGGGAAAAAAGCAATTCTTGAAATTATTTCTGCATTAAAAGAATTATAATTATTAGATCAAAATTGAGTGTCCGTGAAATTCTTTAATGGATAGTTCATAATTTTGTCCGTAAAATTTTTTCTTCCTTTTCGGCTTATACTTTTTATTTTCATGAGTTTTTCCATTGTTATATTC
>Ga0272445_1001641_pt1 | contig 16902 bp, 12 predicted proteins | sample YNPCB0031_FD_194404 | JGI IMG/M metagenome (GOLD analysis project Ga0272445, IMG submission 194404) | Hot spring sediment microbial communities from Yellowstone National Park, WY, United States - YNP-CB-003-1 | ecosystem: Environmental > Aquatic > Thermal springs > Hot (42-90C) > Sediment... | reverse complement strand
GCCACTCGCACAGGGAGCAGGGGAAAAGGGCGTCCTCGGGCTTTTTAACGCCGATGGTTTTCCAGATAACGCCCTGGGTGGTCAGCTCGGCTGGAAGGGCATCTCAAATGCGCGAAAGATAGCTTTCTCGAAGGTGGGGGACCTGCGCCCCCGGCGGAGGGGGCGTCCGGGAGGCCTCCTCCCTTTTGAGGCACCAGCCCCAAATGAACCGCCGGGGGCAAGGGCAGGATCCCCCCTTTCAGAGCAGGGCCTCCCTCAGGATGGCCAGGGTGGAGCCATCGAAGTAGCACACGGAGGGATTTCTTATCAGAAGCCCAGGCCCAGCCTCCACCACCGCATGGGCCAGCCCTTGGGGGCCATCTCCCAGGTTCGCAGCTCATTTCCCAGACTGACTTCCACCTTGAGGGGGACCAGGGCCTTGGGGACTGCGAGAGCGCCATCCCCCTTTGCCAGGGTTTCGCCGATGAAGGCCTCGCCTACCCAAACCCGCAGGCGAACGGGTAGCCCTAAGGGGTCGGTGCGCACGTGGAGGCCCTCTTCGGAAACCCAAATCTCCATGCCTGGCTCCACCTCTACCGGCAGGATGGCCAGGCGGCGCCACCCGTCGCTATGGCCGTCTACCCTCACCTCCACGATGAGCTCGTCCTTATAGGGGCCTTTGCCGTGGAGGGCCTCGAGGTCGGGCTTCAGGTCCTCGGGGCTTGTCACAAACCCTCCTCCGGAGGCCAGATAGAACCGGAGGGGGTAGCGCTCCTGGTCAAACCCCAAGGTCCGGTAGGGCAGGCGTTCTCCTAGCCGCCATCTGGCCACACCGAAGCGCAGGCCGAAGGCCTTGTGGTGGAGGCGGAAGCGGACCTCTTCGCCTTCGGGGAAGACCAACCTCACCTCCTCAGGCAGGGGCTCCCCTTCCCGGCTGTAGCGGGGCGTCCAGTAAAAGCGCCGGAAGCGGCCGTCCTCCAAAACCACCTTCCCGTAGACCCGCCAGCCCTCCACCAGTGGCCCTGGCTCCAGCGCGGCCTGGATCTCGGAAAGCTCTCTGGGTGCCGAAAGCACCTCCACCCGTACCTGAGGGTGCCGGAAGCGCTTCTTTGAAGAAGGTCTTCCCTTGAGCTTCTGAGAAAGGTCCCGTAGAGCCCCTGGAGAGCGGTAAAAAAGAAGCCTCACGGGATTGGGTTCCCCTAGGTGAAGGCCCGCTTCCCGTAGGAAGCCGAGGACGGCCTCCTGGTCCTCCAGGCCCGGCGGCTCCTCTTCGGCGAGAAGAAGGTCCAGCGCTTGGCTCAGGCGCTCCAGGATCTTCTGATACGGCTTTGCCTCCTCCGGCACCTGGCCTGTCTCCCTGTACTGCAACAGGGCGCTCTTCAAGGCCGCCAAGCGAAGGGCCCGGAAGTGGAAGACGGCGTCCAAAGTGCCCACGAAGTCCCGAGACCCATCGGCGAAGAACTTTAGCTTCGGGCGGGTTTCTGGGTGCCAATTAAGGGCGTCCCAGAGCCGGTTGTACTGGTCCAGGGAGGGAAGCCGCTTTCCCCGAAGGCCCAGGTCCTCCAGAAAGTGGGGCCAGAAGGCCTGGTCGTTCTCGGGGATGTCCCGGTAAAGGAAGTACCCCCGCAGGTACCCAAGGAGCACCCGGGCTGGCACCACCTCTTCGCCACGGGAGCGAACGGTTTCTCTCAGGTTCTTTCCCCATTCCCCGAGCCAGATCCTCTGTACCAATCCCTTTGCGCCTTCGTAGTCCTCGAGGGCTACCCGGGCCTGGGCCACACCATCAGTCCGCACCGCCTGGTCCAGGCGAACAGCGTGGGTCCAGAGATCAGCCATCCTCCAGCCCCTCCAGCCAGCCCAAGAGGGCCCACTCCAGAAGGAGCCCGGTGCGAAGACGCTTCCAATCCGGTTCTTCGCCCACAAGAAGAAGGTTTAGGGCTTCCTTACGCTCACGCCAACGCTCCCCCATCCATTCCAGCAGGCGTTCCCCGGTTAGCTTCTGCGCCTCCTGGAGAAGGGCCTGGTCCCAGAGGGCAAGCTCCTTGGAGAGATGGCGAAAAAATCCCTCACCCAGCGGGGACCGGCCCTGCGCTTGCTGAAGCGCCCTGCTTAGAGTCTCTATCTGCGAGCTGAGCTCTGATTCCCGCTCCCGCCACCGGCTGCGCTCGCGCTTTAGGGCCAGCGCCTCCTCGCTTTGCTCCTCCAGGAGCCTTTTGAGCTCCTCCATTTCCTTCCTGAGGCGACCGACGTCTTCCTCCCACCTCTTCTCGTACCAGCGAAGCTCTTCGTCGCAGTCCTTCACTCCTCCACCTCCCTTAGCCTGGGCGACGGCGAGGTGCGCTCGGGCACAAGAAAGGCCTCCACGGCCATGCCGTGTGTGCGGAGCCAGCGGTGAAGGGGAAAGGAAGCCAGGTCCCTTAGCAGGAGCTCCACCCCCAGGACCACAATTCCCTCGGGCTCACCCTTGAGGAAGGCCCGGTTCGTGGCCTCCAAGGCGGGGTGATCCTCGCCCCTAAGCAGGGCCCGGTAGCCCTCCATGAGCCCGATAAGCCTGTCCTGAGGCTTGGTCCCCAGGTTTGGGTAGTCAAGGACCAGGACCCGGAAGAGAGCCTCTTGGGGGAAAGGTTCGGGGAGGCGCTGGCCTAGGGCCTCCACAGCCTCCCAGGCTTCCAGCCTTTTTTGCGCCGCCTCGAGGGCCCCCTCCAGCTCCGCCAGCCGGCCTTGGAGCTTCGCCAGCTCCCTTTCCTTGAGGCGTAGCGCCTCCTCTAGAGGCCTCTGGGCTTCCTCCAGCGCCGCCTTTTCCCGCCAGAGGCGGTCGCGCTCCTCTTCCAGGGCGCTGGCCCGGGCCTCTAGCTGGCTGACTTTTCCGCGAAAATTCTCCAACTCGCGGGCCAAGCGGGCCAGCTCCTGCGCCTTCCTGCCCAACTCAGACTCCACCTTCTCCCTGGCCTTGCTTTCCCGGGTGAGCTTGTCTTGGAGAGCTTGGACCTCGTGGGCTTTTTTCTGAAGGCGGTTCTTCAGCTCCCTTACTTCTTTGGCTTCCCTGGGGGCCTCCGGCTGGTCCAGTTCCTTCGCCTGGGAAACCTTCGGACCAAAGGAGTCCCCCCCTTGGTTCACCGCCCCTTTTCGCTCGGGTTTAGCCGGCTCCCCAAAACCGGCAACCCAGGGGCCTAGGGCCTTCTTGAGGCCGGGCAGCGAAGGGGGCGTTTCCGGGGGAAGCCCCAGGGCCGCCCGGATGGCCTCCTCAAACTTGCGCCTGGAGTCTTCCACTGCGGACCTCCCTGCCCTTACGGCGCACCCGGGCCCAGCCCTTTGCCGTTAGCCCAAACATCGGATGCCCCTCGTAGTTGGCCTTAACCTCCAGATAGCCCTCCTTCAAAGCCAGATCAAAGGCCTTCTCCAGCTCTTTCTGTTTTATGAAGGACAGATGGCCGAACAAGGGATTGTCGGTGTACTTCCTGGAAAGCGGGCCGCTTGGACCCCGGTCCTTTCCTCTTAGGGCCATCAGGACGCTGCTTTTCCCGAGGTATCTGTGCTCTGAAGCCAGGGAGCGGTTATTGTCCTCTGCGTGGGCGAAAAAGGCCAGAAGCGTGTCAAGGGGGCGGTAAGCCCGCTCCAGCTCATCGTCCTCCAAGCCCTCGAGGCCACTCCAGGGGCCTAGGTCTCCCCGGCACACGTCGCAGGACCCACAGGCCTCCCGCTTCTCGCCTAGGTGGTGAAGGAGGGTTTGGGTGCGGCACTGGCTCCGGTCCACGTAAGCCAGAACCTGGTCCAGGCGCTTTCTGGCGTTCCGGCTTAGCTCCATCTGTTCCTTGTCCCAGGCCATGTAGCCCTCGGTGAGCTTGGGTCCGGCTCGGATCACCAGAAGGGGTTCGCGGTAGTGGTAGAAGGGGACCTTGCCTTCCCGGTAAGCCTGGTAGAGGGCCTCGTCCAAACGTTGGGCCGATTCCTCGTCCAGGCGGGCGTAGTCCAGAAGATCCCCCCTTTCGCTACCCCTGTAGCCTGCCCGGCGGAGCGAGGTTAGGTCCTCTTGGCTAAGGCAATCTTGAGGAACCCCTTCGGGGCACTGGATGAAGACCTTTCCCGGCTGATACTCGTATTCCAGCACTCCCACCCGCTCCAGGCTGGCCAGGATCCGCTCCAGGCTTTCCAGGCCCAGTTCCCTTCGGGAGGGCTGGAAGGTGGCTTCCTCTTCTTCCTCTACCTCGAGGGCTTCCTCATCAACCCCCTCCTCCTGGTAGACGCTTTCGTAGATCTCTTTTCGGAAGCCGCGCAAGGAGGACCCTTGCTTTAGCTTTTCTATCAACCTAAGGGCGAAGTCCTTACGGGAGTCGGCGTTCCTTACCCCCGCCATAAAGCTCAAGATGCCTTGGTCCGCCTTGGTGTAGAGCATCAGGCAGTAGGCCTCCTTGCCATCCCGGCCGGCCCGGCCCGCCTGCTGGATGTACTCCTCCAAGCTGAGGGGTGGGCGCCAGTGCACTACCAGGCGGATGTTGGCCTTGTCCACGCCCATACCGAAGGCGGTAGTCGCCACCATCACTTGGGTCTGGCCGCTCATAAAGCGCTCCTGGATCTCCCGCCGCACCAGGGGGGCCAAGCCCGCGTGGTAGGCTTCCACGGTCAGGTCGGGGAAGATGCGGCCCAAAGCCCAGGCGAGGCGCTCGGCCTCGGCGCGGGTGGTCACGTAGACCACGGCCCCGTCCCCTTTGGCCTCCTCGCGGAGCCACATGAGGGCTCTGGACAGAACCTTAAGCTTGGAGAGGTCGCCCCGGACTTTGCTGACCACAAAGCGAAGGTTAGGCCGGTAAAAGGTGGGCGGCCTGATGGGTTCTGCGTCCAGATCCGCAGTTTCCCGGAGCTTATGCAGGTCTTTAGGGGAAAGGGTGGCCGTGAAAAAGCTCCTCGGCACCCCCGCCAAGCCCTTCAAGCGCTCCAGGGCCCTCAGGTAGTCGGGCCGGAAGTCAAAGCCCCACTCCACCAGGCAGTGGGCCTCGTCAAAGACCACGCGCTCAAGCCCTCCCTCTTGCCACTTTTCCTGGAGGAGCTTCCAGAGGCTTTCGCTGCGGTTCAGTCTTTCCGGGCTCACGTAGAGGAGCCTGACTCGGCCCGCCCGGACCTCGTCCAGGACGCTCCTTTGGTCTGCGGGGGACATGAGGGAGTGCACGGCGCCCGCGGGCAGCCCCAGCTCCAGCAGGCGGTCCACCTGGTCCTTCATGAGGGCCACCAGGGGGGAGACCACCAGGGTAAGGCCTTCCTGCATGAGGGCGGGGATCTGGAAGGCTAGGCTCTTGCCATAGCCCGTGGGCAAAAGGGCCACCAGGTCCTTCCCCTCCAAGGCGGCTCGGATGGCCTCCAGCTGTTTGTTCCACCGGTCCTCTTGGAGGGTGAGGCCGAAGATCTCGGTGGCGATGCGCCGGGCCACCTCTTCCGGGTCCAGCCCTGCTTGGCGTAGGGCCCGGAGGCGTTTTAAAGCCTCCTCCTCCAGCTCCTCCTGAGGGAGGCTTTCCCGGTTTAGGCCCAGGATTTCTGCCAGGCGGTCGTAGAACTCCTTCCTGGTGAGGGGGAAGTGGCGGTGGACCCCAGGGGGCAGGACCCGGTAGAAGACCTCCTGGTAAGGGGCGTTGAGGAGCTTTTTGTCCCACAGGACGAAGGCCCCGTCCCCGACCCCTTCCCGCTGGTCCCGGATCAGGCGGCCAAAGGCCTGGGCGAAGGCCAGGGCTGACTTGGGCAGGTAGTAGTCCCACCAGGGGTCCAGGCCCTGCTCGTAAACCCAGTCCTTGCGGCGGTTGAGGAGTGGGGAGGGAAGCTCAAAGGGAATCCGCTCCAGGTTGACCAGGTTGAGGGCGGGGAAGTCCACCCCCTCCATGTAGCTCCGGGAGCCCAAGGCGGCCACCGGCTCCTGGGGATTGGCCTTGATGCGCCCGGCCACGTCCTCCCGCTCCCGCCTCGTGAGCGGTGCCAGGAGGTGGGGGTGGCCTTCGAGAGCCTTCTTAGCCGCCTCCAGGCGCTTCAGACTGGTGAAAAGGGTGAGGCTCCTTCTGGTGTGACCCAGGAGAGTGTGGAGTTCTTGGTGGAGCATCCGCTGGAAGCGGGGCAGGGTGCTTTCCCTGGCCTCGGGAAGGTGCCGGGGGACGATCAGGTGGGCCTTTTCGTAGGGCAAAGAGGGGGGAAGCCTCTGCCCTTCTGCGCCTTCAATCCCAAGAACCTTCTTCAGCAGGGCGAAGCCCTCGGGGTCCTTTTCCGTGGGCACGCTGAGCGTGGCGCTGGTGAGGACCACGCTCTGGAAGCGGGGCCAGAGGCCCGCCTTGAGGTCGCTGGCCACCTCCACCGGCTGGGCCAGGTGCATCCAGCTCTTGGTTACGGGGTCCAGTTTGGTCACATGGAGGAGGTTAGAGTTCAAGGCCTCTTTCCCGAAAAGAACCCGCCTACGTTCATGGAGCAAATCTAAAGCCCCTCTGAGATACTCCCCGATGGGGGCTAGGTCTCTAGCCATGAGGGTCCGGGGGTCCTCGGCGATGGTTTTGAGGGCTTCGCGAAGCTCCCTAAGGTCCTCCATCAGGCCCCTCTCCTCCCGATCCAGGTAGGGCCAGTCCTCCAGGCGCTTCCAGTGGGGGCTGAGGCCCAGGATCAGGCCGTACTGGGGGTCTCCCGTGCCCAGTTGGCTTACCAGGGCTACCATGCGCTTGGTGTAACCCTCCAGCCGCTCCCTGAGGCGGGGAAGGAGTTCCTCCCGTACCTCCTTGGCCCTTTCCCGAGCCCCGGAGGAAAGCTCCTTCAGGCGGCGGCTGTCCCTAAGAAGGCCGCTTTCCTTGGAGGGGTGGGCCAAGCGGTTGAGCTTGTGGGTAAGCTCCTCGTGGTTCAGAACCCATGTGAGGGCTTCCGTGGCCACGTCCTCCAGGTGGTGGGCCTCGTCCACCACCAGATGGGGGTCAGGAGGGGTCTTTGGCTCCGCCTCCTCTTCCTCGGGCGCATCGAGGGGCTCCTCCCGCAAGAAGTGAGCCAGGAGATAAGCCTGGTTGGTCACCAGGATTTGGGCCCCCTTCCTGTGGGCCAGCAGCTTCTGGTAAGCGCAGGTCTGAAAGAAGGGGCAAACAGGGCGGCAGCGCCTAGGGTTGGTGCCCACGTGCTCCCGGACCTCGCGGAAGCCACGGGAAAAGTGCCAGTAGGCGGGAAGGGCCTCCAGGTCGCTTTCGCCCAAAGCGGCGTAATGGATGAGGACGCCCACGGCGGCCCGGAGCTCCTCGTCCTCGCTCTTGCGGGCATCCAGAAAGAGTTCCAGAAGAGCCTCGGGGCAGAGGGTGTCCTTGGGGCTCTTTACCAGAGCGGCGTTAACGGCGTACCCGGCCTCGGCAAGCCCCTTCAGCTCCTCCAGAAGCTGCGCTTGAAGCACCTTGGTGTGGGTGGCTATCCAGATACGCTGGTCTTTGCCAAGGCGCAAAGCGGGGTAGAGGTAGCCCTTGGTTTTGCCGGTCCCGGTGGGCGCCTCCAGGCATACCCTCTTGCCCCCTCGCAGGGCCTCGTCCACTAAGCGGAGCATCTCCTCCTGGGCCGGGCGGCGGGTGGGCAGCAGGGTCCGGTCCTGAAGTAGCTCTTCCAAAGAGGGCATGGGCCGACCCTGGCTGTGAAGAGGTTCCACTCGGGCTGGGGCCTGGAGAAGGTCCTTGACGCGCTGGGAGGCGACCTCCTCTGTTTCCGCCCCTCCGCTAGGGGAAAAGAGCTGCCCCTCGAGGAGCCCCAGCTCCACCCAGGCCTGGGCGACCCCAGGAGGTATCTGGACCTGGGAAAGCGCCTCCAGGATCCGCCAGGTGGCCCCCACATCCGTGGCGGCCCGGTGGGCGCCTTCAAGCTCTTCCTGGGTCAGGTAGTGGTACAGGTCGCCAAGCCGGTACCCAGCCAGGCCGTCTTTGGGAATGGGGAAAACCAGGTGGGCTAGCCGCAGGGTGTCCAGGGCACGATAGGCCTCTGGCGGGAGGTTGAGCCCCACCTCCCCCAAGGCCCGCTCTAGAAGGGGGAGGTCATAGCGCAGGAGGTTGTGCCCCAGGAGGGAACGGCCTCCCAGGAAGTCCAAAAACTCCTGGAGCGCCCTTTCTGGAGGCACCTTCTCGCGCTCGTACTCCTCGAAGGGGATTTGCGTGATCTGAAAGGCTTCGTGGTCCTTAGAAAGGGGCTTCCGAGTGGCCAAGTAACGGTGGAAGGTGCGCCCCTGGCTGTCCTGGGCGGCCAGTTCCAGGATCTCCGCCTCTTTTGGATCTGGGGAGGTGGCCTCGAGGTCCAGGGCCACAAAGAAACTGGGGGCGTTCATACCGAGCTCCCTTAGGCCTGATTGTAGTAGACTCCGCACTCCGGGGCCTGTTCATTTGACGCAAGAGGAAAAGACCACTGGACATCCATTGGGGAGTGTTGGCTCACTCCGGGCTATCCGGTCGTGTCAAGATGTATGTGTAAGCGTTTGTGTACGGGGGGCATACCGCTCCTGAAGCATCTTCTCTAGCACCTCTTTCACGTCGCCAAAGCCCTTAAGCCTCCTCTCCGCCCACCTCCCTTCTTGCCTCTCCGACTCCAGGTACAGGAGCTTGTACACCGCCTCCTCGCTGGGAAACTTGTGGCCAAGATAGGCCTTCGGCCTGACCCCTCACCTTCGTCCCCCGCCGAATCTCCCGAATGAACCTCTCCATCAGGTTGGTGCTCCGCAAGTACGGCCAAAGCACCTTGGGGTATCCGTAGAACCGCAAAAAGGCCCCCGAGTCCCCAGCCCACAGGGCCACCACCCCCGGGTACCGCGAACCCCAGGCCTCCCTCAAAGCCTCCAGGGCCTCAAGAGCCTCCCCCCGGCTCTCCGCCCCGTACACCCGCCTGAGGTCTTCCGCCAAGAGGGTCCGGTCTCTGGCCCGCACCTGCCCCAGACTCCACCGCACCCCGTGCACCACGCACCGCTGCCACTCCGCCTGAGGGTAGACCCGTCGGATGGCTTCGGGTAGACCCGGAAGCCCATCGGTGATGAAGAGCAGCACCCGCCTGAGCCCCCGCTGCCACAGCTCCCCCAGGACCCCCTCCCACCCCAAGGCGCTCTCCGCCGGCAGAAGCCAGTAGTCCAGGACCCGCCTCTCCCCGGAAGGCGCAATCCCCAGGGCCACGTACACCACTTCCCTGACCACGCCTTCCCCTTCCCTCAGAAGCTTCAGGTACAAGCCGTCCAGGTAGACGAAGGCCATCTCCTCGGGCAAGGGCCGCCTGCGGAAGGCCTCCACTGCCTGGAGCACCTCCTCGGTCATGGCGCTGATGGTCTCGTGGGAGTAGCGGTGGCCCAGGAGGCGGTTCATTTGGGGCAGGGGCCCCAAAGAGGCTCATCACTTCGGCGGCTTTGCGCTGGCTGACCCCGGCGGCGTACGTCAGCCCCGAAGGGGCTATCTTGTGGGCTACGGCCACCGGAACGTAGCCTTCGGCTGACCCCCCACGTCCACCAGGCGGCGGGCGTAGGGCTTGAGAAAAGCCGGGTAATACTGGCCCTCCCGGTCCCTAGGGACCTTCAAGTCCACCTGGCCGAAGGTGGTCTCCAGCCTCCTGGGGTAGTAGCCGTTCCTGCGGCCTCCGTGTGCCTGTAGGAACGCCGTCCGGTCCAATTCCAGGACGGTTTGTAGGACCTCGGTCACCGTTTCCCGCACCGCTTCCCTCAGCAAGAACCGCAAGGTATCCTGGTCCATGGGGCACCTCCTCGTTCTAAGGTGTGCCGCCCTATTAGACGCGGACCCTACACATAAATCCTTACACGACCCCCTACCCCTCTAAAACAGCGACAAAGTCTGCTTCCCTGACGGGCGGCTGGCGGTTTTCTTGGAGGAACTGGACGGACTGGCGCCTCCTATCCGGTACCATCTCCACCCTCACCAACCGCCAGGGGGTTCCCTGTAATGAGTCAGCGAAAAGCTCCAAAGGGTCGGCATCCCGCCTTAGGCTTCCCAAGCGCACCACAAGCTTAGCCCCAGGAACGCTCGCCTTCGCCACCCCGAGCCAAACACTTTTCAGCTCAGCTACGTACCGTTCCCTGGAGGTATAGGCCAGCTGATCCTTGTAGGCGTACTCCGGCCTGGGAGGTCCCCCTAAAAACCATCCCCTGAGCCACTGATCAGGCACGTAGGTTCGCATACCTGGGTAAGGAGGCGAGGTGACCACCGCCCGGAAGTTCTTCCCTAGGGCAGCGTAATCAAGCCTCCGGGCGTCCGCCTGGATGACAGCGCCTTCGATCTCCGGTGGAAGGGCACCAGCAAGGTAACGTCTCACCGCCCTCTGAAGCACGTCTAAAACTGGTGCCCTAGGGGGGCGAAGACCTCGCCTGCGCCAAAAGCCTACGGCATAATCAGGCTTTGGAGCGTACGTTCTCGGCATCTGATTGGAGAAGTAGGAGACGGTCTTCCTAATGGGCCCATGGAGCCTTCCAAGGATAAAGAGGCGCAACAGGTCAGCCACACCGCTTGCTTCTCCAAGTTCCAAGAGTCCCCTCCGAAGCGCAAGGATTTCACGGAGGGTCTCGGGGTGGTAGGCCAGCTCCCAGAACTCGCCCTCTGGTGGGGGTTCGGCAGGCTTTTGGAGGAGCTCCTCGGCCAATCCTAGCACCTCCTCTGCCCTAGCCTGCGCCAAAAGCGCCCTGGCCTGAGCAGCCCCCACGCGGGAAACCTCAACCCCTACGACCCGCAGGCCCAGAATCCTGGAGGCCCATACGGTCGTTCCCCGCCCGACAAATGGGTCAAGGACCCAGCTTCCAGCGGGGAGGCCCCGTAGGTGGGTGAGGGGGTACTCCAGGGGGAACATCGTAAAGTAGGGAGCCGCTTGGTGGAGAGGGGGTACGTTCACGGCTGCCCCCCTATGCGTGTGAGGTCAACCTTGGTGAAGTCAAAGGACTTCACCTGTCTGTCGTAGTACCAGTTACCACCCTCGGGACCCAAAACGCGTTTCAGAACCCTGAAAAGAAGGTCAACAAACTCCTTCTGGCGGGGATTGTAACCGCTTTGACCCATAAGGCCTTGAACGACGTTCACCAGCTCCCGGTAACCTACTACCTTCCCCAGTAGATCTAAGAACTCCTTGCTCTTTGGCAAGGTAGCCACGAGGTGTTCCTCCTTAGAAGACCAGAAGTCTTTGCTGTCGTCCCCTTCGCTCGGGAAACCCTCTCGTAGCCTAGGGACGTATTGGCTACCCTGGCGGTTCTCCTTGTGTACCTCCTCCCTGTACAGGTCCTCGAAGGAGAGGATACGGGCAGAGACCGGATAGGGCCTCCGGCTGGCGCTAGACCAGAGAACGCACTGCCCCTCTATTGGCTCATTGAGAAGGGAACCCAGGATGTCGTCGCTGTAGTGGGCGTTGGCCCGCTTCAGGGCCTTTAGGTCCTCGGCGGAAAGGAGATGGAAGACGAACCAGTTATCCCCCTGGGACAAAATCTCCTCCGAGATGCTCCCCGGCTGCTGGGTGATGAGCACAGCCCCCAGGTCGTACTTCCTCCCTTCCTTGACCCAGGAAATGTAGGGGCCATACCCGGCTTTCTCCTCCCTGAGAACACTTTGGGCTTCCTCGATTACGGCGATGACAGGAATGGTGTCTGCGGAAGGACTGGTAAACTTCCGCTGATTGTGGTTGAAGAGCTCCTGTAGCACGAGTCCGGAGAGGATAAGAGCGGTCTCGGAGGTAAACAGCGAAAGGTCAACCACGCAAAGCTTGCCGTCAGACAGGGCTTGCTTGAGCTTTTCCAGAGTTCGGCTCCTGGGGTCATGAAGCGTCTGCACCAGATAGTGCACGTTACTGAGAGCCGCCATAGCCTCGGCGTCGGACGTCTGCCCTGGCTGCAAACCCAGCAAACCTTTGATTTCATCTAGGGGGGTCTGAAGGCCTCTCTCGTACACCAAACGGACCAACTGGGCCCAGTTCTCGGAGGAAAGACCCCTGAGCTTGCGAACGTTCTGCTGCTCCTGCCTCTCCGGCGAAAGGCCGATCCCCACCACAAGGCTTGGCGGAAGAAGGCCCAGGTTGAGCTTCACGCCACCCGCAATAAAGGAGCCATAGTAAGGGTTTGGCGCCTGCCTTTGGGTGAAGATCACCAACTTGTCGCGGAGGTGGGGTACGTCCGCTAGCCCTGGCCGTCCCTTGTGGTCAGGGAAAAAGTACTCACCGTCCCTATCGAAGATTAGCGTGCCCACCGGCGCCGTTTGCCCTCCCTGACGCTGAACCAGCGGGTCCTGGCGGTAGAGCTCAGCGAAGAGAAGCTTGACAAGGTTGGACTTGCCAAAGCCCGCCCGTGCAAACACAAAGGTCCTCCGGGATACAAGGTGCCGGATAACGAAGCGGACGTAGGTCGTAGGCGACTGAAGCCGCATCCAAGCTTCCTTGCGAAAGTTTTGCTCTCCCCCGGCCCAGACGAACTCGCCCAGGGCGTAGAAGCCAACACGGGTACCTTCCTCGCCGGTTTCAGGATCTCGCTCAAAATGTCCCACCAACCACTGGAGGAGTTCATCCGGGGGCAGAGCTACGCGGCTGCCCACATGGGGTATGCGCCGATTGGAGGGGACATAGATAGGTTGACCGTTTTCCAGGCGCACTATCCCAAGGACCCGCATGTCTACTCTGTACTTCAAAAAGCCTTCCTTAACGTTTTCGGGGGGGGACATCCCCCGCCGAACGGCGTTCACCAGGTAGTCCTCGCCTTGGTCGGAAACCAAGCTTCCTTGAGATACGACCGAGGTGATCCGCCCCAAGATGGCTTCAGCGACCCCCTCTAGCTCCACAAGAAGAAAGGCGCCATGGAGAGGCTTGCGGTGGAAGTCGCGGGTGTATGGCAGAACAATGTCGGCGCGAAACTCCAAACCTCCTTCGATGATGCTCCTGAAGGCCCCTACCACCCGCTCTGGGACGATCAAGCTACTTAAACCCATAATGGTTTCAGCCATTATCTGCCCCTTGTCTGCAGTAGGAGAAGCTCGTCAAGGTCCCCACTCTTTTCTAACGCAGCCCGCAAGGCCTCATAGAGAACCCCCTCGGTCACTTCCCTATCGAAGTCCGACATGGAAGCCCAGCGATGTGCTTGTTGCAAGGCTAGAGGATAGTCCTTAATGGGAAACCCCGCTCTGGCGTTCGCTAAAAGGTAGCCCATGATCTGGTCCACCTCGTGCTCTTGGTCTGACCACACGTCAATGGGCCAGACAGGGGCATAGGGCCCTTCACCAAACTTGGCGAAGTACAGCCTCCCCCGGGAGAAGTGCTCCCACGAACCTCCTTCATTGCCTTGAGCATACTCTCCCCACCGGTAGACCTGCCTCTCCACTTCTGGAGGAACGGGGAGATAAAGAGGGTCTGGGGAGTCAAACACGCCCTCGAGGTGGAAGGCTAAGCGGTAACGGTCCAAGACCTTGCTCTTCTTGGCCACCCCAACGATGTATACCTTTCGCTCCTTACGTTCAGCAGCGCTCACCGCCTCGCGGATCCTGTCCCACATGGACTCAAAAAGTCCTGGCCGGAAAATCTTACTGCGCAAAAACCCGTCCCGCAGAATAAGGGCGTGTGAAAAGGAGCTAGCGGTTGCGCTGATGACGAACTCGTAAAGGGAAGCCCACTCGACCAGATCCCGGTACACCTTGACCCAAGAAGGCGAGCGCTCCTCCTTGGGAACCTCGGGGCTTGGAATCATCGGGGAGATGGCCCAAAGGGTCTTCAAGCCCAGGTCTTGGGCTAGCCTTGCCAGGGGGTTGTTGCCCGAAAGGGTTTCGTCCGATAATGCCCCTATGTCCGCGTGGTGGGAAACCACGTCAAGGAACTTCACCTCCCCGAAGTTGTCTACGACCCGGATAGGGTAAAGGATGAAAGGGTCGAAGCGAGCCACGCCCTCCCCTGCATCCGTCGCTACAATGGCCACGGTAGTGGTCTCCCTGGACCCTATGACTCTTACGCTTTGCTTCAGCGTCCTGGCGCAGCTTAAGAACTCCTCGAGGACCTCCTGTTCAGTGCTATCCCTAATGCGCTTCGTGGCCTTGTCGCGAAGCTGGGCGATTTCTTCTTCCCTCAACACCTTTCTCCCCCCTTCCATATGTGTTCACCTTGACTGTAGGAGCCTCGGCCTCGGGCTCGGCCACCAAAGCCCCGCGGAAGCCCCGGTGGAGCCCCGCCCGCACGAAGGCCTTCACCCCCAGCATCATCCCCTCCTCGTCGGCCAGGGCGGCCAGGCGCAGGGGGCGAGGGAGCCGGCCGAAGGCCCGCTTCACCGCCAGCATGGCTCCGACGAGGGCGGCCAGGCCCCCCTTCATGTCGCAGGCCCCCCGGCCGTAGAGCCTGCCCCCTTCCACCACGGCCCCGTAGGGCGGGTAGCGCCAGAGGCCCTCGTTCCCCGGGGTGACCACGTCGGTGTGCCCCTCGAGGATAAGCCCCCCTTCCCCCTCCCCTAGGTCGGCCACCAGGTTGGGGCGGCCCGGAGCGGCCTCCTGCCGCAAAGGTTTAAACCCCCTCTCCCCCAGGTAGGCCTCCAGGAAGGCCACCACCCCCTCTTCCCCGGGGCCAGGGTAGTGGCTAGGGATCCGTACCAGGGCCCTAAGGAGGCCCACCACCTTGGCAGAGTCCACCGCCTCCGCAGCCAGCAGGGCTTTATCCCTGTTGAGGCCCATGGGTCGTGTCAAGCATTATACCCAGGACTTTACCCAAAACTTCCTTCTTCCTCTTCCAAGGCCTCCTTGGTGACCTCGTAGTTGAGTAGGCGGACCAAGCCCTGCAACAGCAGGTAGGGACCATCCCGCTCACCGGCTATCCCCGGCTTGCCCTCAAGCCGCAAAAGGAGGCCCTCCAAAGCACCCCCAGACCGCCGCCCCGCGCCGCGATGGCCCGCTCCACCTCCCGGGGCAGGCTGGCAAAACCCCGCTCCCTGTAGGCCACCAGGTGGGCGTACCCTAGGGCCAGCCGCCCCTGGGCATCCATCCCCAGCGCGGTCAGGAGCTCGTACCCGGCCTCCCGCCTCCTTCCCACTCGGGCTATCCCCTCCAGGGCCCGGGCGTGGGGCTTGCGCACCGGGCTCAGGTCCAGGAAGACCAGGACCTCTTGCCCCTCCAGGGCCAGGGCGCTTTCCCGGCACACCCTCTCCAGGAGGGCCTCGGCCCCCACCCAGGGGTTGGCCAGGAAGCGGTAGAGGGCTTTGGCCTGGTGAAAGGGGTGCTGGAGGTGGGAGGGTAGGGTGGCCACCATCTCGCTTACCCGGGCGGAGCCCGCGGCCAAGATGCCCCGGCTCATCTCCTCCAAACGCCTGAAGGGCCGCCTATCGGGGGAAAAGGTCGGCGAACCGGGCCGTGAACTCGTGGAGCCTGCTCTCCGCGACCTTGAGCGCCTTCATGGCTCAGCCTCGGCTCCAAAATCTACTACGCAGGCAGGATGTGGGTAAAGTCCTGCGGCGCCTCTGGCCCCGCCTCTTAACTACCTCACGGGGGTAATACCCTTTTTTGCTGTATCCCACATTCCGCACCCCCTCGCTCCAGGAGGTAATATCGCCCTGCCCCCAGCAGGCGCACCGCAGTCTCGTGATGGGGGGCCAGGTTGGGGACTAGGAGCCTACCCTCCAACTCCACCAAACGCACTCAGATGAAGAGGTGGAAGGCCCAGGTGGCCCAGGTCGTGGACTTTCAGGTCGGGTTGGGCGCTCGCCCGAAAATCCAAAGGCATGGGGGGAGGAGTGCGGAATGTTGGTGGTAACTTCCCCAGAAACCTTTTGCCAGGGCCCCCATGCTGGCGCAAGCCAGCATGGGGTGGTATTAGACTCCTCTGCGCCCTTTTGGGGAAAGGCTACGGCGGGGTACTCAGCCCGCCTTGGAGTCCAGGACCACCGTGTAGCTTTCCAGCCGGTTGGGCCCCAGGAAGGCTTCCTTGGGGAGGGTGTGTCTGGCGTGTCCCTGGCGGAAGGCGGGGCTTTCCGTCCAGGCCAAAAAAGCGGCCTCGCTCTCCCAGAAGGTGAGGACGATGTAGGGGTCCTCGGGGTTCTTGGGCCTCAGGACCAGGTTGCGCAGGAACCCCGGCGCTTGGTCCACCAGGCGGGCCCGCTGGCGGAAGGCCTCCTCAAAGGCCTCGCGGTACTCCGGCCTCACGGGGATGCGGTTCATGGTCACGAACACTTCACCACCTCCAAAACCCCTCAGGGCAGGCTAAGCTCCAGGGCCTCGAGGACCCTCTCCCCCCGCAGGAGCCGGGCCAGAAGGCCCACCCCTTCCACCACCAAGGGGGTGAGGGCCTGGAAGGGGGCGGCGTCCAGGAGGTAGCCCCTCTTCCCCTTTAGGTACTCCCCCAGCCAGCCGCCCCGGGCCAGGTGGGCCTCCACCGCTTCCCGGGCCGCCTCCAGGCCGTAGCCGCAGAAGGCCAGGAAGACCACCTGGGCCTGGGGAAGGTCCTCTGGGCTCGCCCTCCGGCTCGCCTCCCCCGGGCCCGGGCCCAGGTAGGCCCCACCCGCCAGGGCCACCATCTCGGGCACCCAGTGGCCTCCCAAATAGGGGGGGTCCAGCCATTCCAGGAAGACCACCCGGGGCCTGGGGGAAGGGGGCGGGGGGAGGGCCGCAAGCCTCTCCTCTAAGGCCCTCGCCAGGGCCAAGGCCTCGTCCTCCCGGCCCAGGGCCCGGCCCAGGGCCTCCAGGTCCCGGAAAAGGTCCTCCAAGCGCGTTCCCCGAAGCTCCAGCACCTTGGGGGCCTGGGTCAGGAAACCCAGGGCCAGGCCCACCTCCTTGGGGGTGGGGGCGCAGACCTCGCAGACCCCCTGGGTCAAGAGGAGGTCGGGGGCCAGGGCGGAGAGCACCCGTTTGGGAGGGTGTTTTTCCCTCCGAGGGAGGTGATCGTGCGGGAGACGCGCATGGTCTACCCCGTTTTCCCCGGGGAGACCAACCACTACGGAACCTTGTTCGGCGGAACGGTCCTGGCCTGGAT
>Ga0272445_1001639_pt1 | contig 16968 bp, 24 predicted proteins | sample YNPCB0031_FD_194404 | JGI IMG/M metagenome (GOLD analysis project Ga0272445, IMG submission 194404) | Hot spring sediment microbial communities from Yellowstone National Park, WY, United States - YNP-CB-003-1 | ecosystem: Environmental > Aquatic > Thermal springs > Hot (42-90C) > Sediment... | reverse complement strand
GCCTCCGTCCCCCCGCCGTAGTATCCACCATACTTCTCCCCAGCGGTCAGCCAGACTCGAACGTCATACCATCCTCCACCGTAGGAACCGCCTAGATTCTCAACGCATACGTAGAATCTCTCAGTCTTCTCCCTCCAGTCTCCCCTTTGTTTGAGGCTTACTGGCTCACCCCTAACCATGCTCTTCCCACTCTTGAGGGTGAATCCATCCCAAGCTTTGAGGAGGACTATCAGCCATGAATTACCCTCTGGGACTGCTTCAACGTTCACCTCCAACCCAGGCTTCAACTCTACGTCCAACGAGTAGCAGTCTGAGAAGTCTTCCCCGTATTCCCTGTCTGAGATGTATCCCCTGAAGACTACTGGCTCACCTTCGGAGACTCTACCCACGTACATGGCTCCCTCTATGGATGGCTCCGCATCCGTCTCCGAGCCTGCGTCGAAGAAGGTTTCAGTAGTAACCTTCAGCTCGTATTGTATCTTGCCGTCTGCCTTACCCACCCTGAGGTATAGTTTTACCTCTCCTTCATGGGGTTTCGCAGGCAGGTATCTTAGACTAACGTCTTTCGTCTGACCAGACCCGACGATCTGGTCTACGCCAGTTATCCTAGCATGCTGGTAAGAGTAGAGTGAGACTGTGGTGAGTGCACTCTCAACCCCCCTCACCCAACCCTCAACCCTCACTTCTACACCAGGCTTCAAACCCTTTAGAAGGTAGAACCTGTTACCACTGAAGACCGAGGATAAATTCCCAGAGAGGGTTACAACGGAACCGTTTGAGATGTCTACTGGGATGGCGTTCTCGAAGCTTCCACCTTCTTCTCCCGCATCGCCAGAAACCCGTATAGGCGAGAGGGTGAGGAGAACCAGTAGGGAGAGGGCGAGGGTTGAGATAAGCTTAGCAGACTTCATCCCTAGTCCATCAAGACATGTAAGCCACGGATTCATAAATATTAACCTTAAAAGTGGTTGTTGGTCAATAGTAGGAGGTTTGGCAGAAAACTAAAAGGTGTTAAACAAAACAAAGCGTAGTAATATGATACTTGGGTATCACAAAATAAAAACGTATGGGTTTCCTCTCTTTTTAACCTCTTAACTAAGCCTCCTCTAAGGTTGCCTGTTTATGTGTAACTTCTTCGTTTCTGGGGTTGTATTGGTATCTTAGCTTCCCGTCACGGCATAGCCAGACCCTCACCTTCCCAGTCTTGACAGCCTTGACTAGAGCCTTCTTCATCGAGATGTCGCAGTCTTCCTTCTCCATTATCAGCTTTACTGCTTCGTCTACGTTTAGGGGTTTGCCGACTCCTGATTTGGGAGGGGGCTTGCTCATGCTTCCCCAGCCTCTATCATCTTCATCGTGGAGAAGTAGGCTTGCGTCAGTTCAGCTATCTTCGGTCTTAGTTCGAGAAGCCTGTTCATTGTTTGGTGGAATGCTTGGTATGGCTCCCTACCGTATTTGTAAGCCCTGAAGGCGGCTAGGAGGGCTATGAGCGAGGCTACTGCCTGCTCCAAGGTTTCTGGTTCGTAGAACTTGCTAGGGTTGTAGAACTCCTTCCCCCCACCAGACTTGCTCACTTCCAAGCACCCAGCCGTTACGCAGGGCTCCAGACCGTTCTTCGGTGGCAGGAAGCTTACACTGAAGTATCGCTCATACTCCCTACCCTCATCACATTTTATGCTGTGTATCAGCCTTGCTTTCAAACCTACGTGAGTCTTCTTAACCGTCACCATCCTCCAACCCCTCATCCATGATTGGTCGCATTTATTATGCCTAGCCGTTCAGCGCATTCTGGACAGAAGTCCAGCTCACTCCCCATTTCTTTGATGAGTACTATTATCGGCGTCCCCACGATCAGCCTTCCACATTCTAGGCAGGGGACTACGTTTGACCTCACCACTATCGGGTAGTACATCTTTCTCCCACCGCTCGGCAGGGCTATGGTTACGGGTTCGTCGCTAAGCTCCCAGCCCGCTCCCTCGACATCCCAGTCTAAACCCTTCTCTTCTTCATCGTATACTGGGTTCTCTGGGCAGTCTGGCTTATGGGTTATGCTCCACTCGACCATGCCGAATAAACCGTCCTCATCCACGTCTATGACTTCCACCATGAACTTCGCTCCACAGGATTCACATCCATCTGCCGCTTCAAACGGCTTGCCCATCGGGTAGTCTTTTAAGAGTTTGCGGAAGGCATCCTCCATTCACGGTTCACCCCCACGGTTTGCACCGTATGATTGGGTGAGGAATCTCACAGCTTCTTCTACTACTTCTTCAAACCCTATCATCTTCTCTATACTGAAGCCCTTGGCTTTATCTACCTCATCTCTCATCTGCATATCTACCACTTCCATCATGTCTTGCGAGTACCACTCAGCAGTCACGCTTATCTTACCTGTGGGCAGATGCTTATCCACATATACTAGGCTCGGTCTCCCGTAGACCTTGGAGAGGGAGAGGATCTCAACCGCCACGATACCTAAGATGTTTTCTAAGCTATCCCAGAAGCTTACGAGGGATGCGAGCCAGCCTCCGCTAGGAGTGAAAGCGTTCGTCTCGAAGACTTCGACGGATTGGTTGCGGAAGGATGCAGTCCAGTGTTTCAGAACCCAGACGTCACCGCTTCTATGCGTTCGTTTAATCTGCCAATGCTCCGATACCACGACTTCTTCGGAGAACTTCTTCAAGTAGTCTTCCAATCGCTCTGAGGCTTCGTCCACCGTCTCCATCCCCACGCCCCCCTCCTACCCCTCAACCGCTTCCATGATGCTCACTATCCAATCGTCTCCCCTGAGCTTCTTCTGGAGGTACGAGTAGTCTCCCACGAACTTGAGTATCGAAGTCCTGAGTATTTCGGAGAGGTTTCTGCTCCCCATATGCTTTGCGAAGGCTTGGAGGAGTATGTAGAGACCAGTCGGGCACTTGAACGCTACCAACTGGCAAGCCTTCTCGGGGTTCCTGGATCTATGCTTGGGGGCTTTCATGTTCAGGGGTTGCACTGGCCACGGGTTTCCAGTCGTGTTGGAGAGTATCTCATCCAAGGGGGTGACGAGCTTCTCCACGACTTCTGGCATGCTGGCTAGCAGTATCTCCCTTATGGCTGAGGAGACGTTCTGGAATAGCTTCTTATCTACTAGGAAGCGCAGCGTATCGTAGACTTCTATCGGTAGGTTCACCGTGACAACCCTCTTCGCCATCCTCCCACCTCCTACCCGTACCCCAGCCAACTGTAACTCCACCCAAGGTATGTGAACTGGATCTTGAACCCGCATTCGGGGCATCTCCAAACAGTCCCCTCACACACGTATCCCACGTCTCCATCTACGTAACCGCATCTACACACTACCTTCTCCACGAGAGCCTTCTCAGAATCATGCATCCCAAACTCCACCGTTATGCCTGTTACTAGTTTCTTAGACTCCCCCCCTAGCGACCCTAACCCACTCTCCCAACGCTCCTGCACTACCCACTTCCCTCACCTCTTCTTCATCCGTAGTAGGATTGCCGTTACGTCAACCCTCACCCTCACCATCAAAACCACTACCCAACATACAATACACCAGTATATAAGCAAATAAAACCAAAACAAATACACAAGAAACAACAAGATACCCAAGTATCAAACAAACAAGCAGAAGACGACACAGAGGAGCCCCGTCAGGTCATCTCTACGGTTTCGTGAAACATGAAACACCCCTCTAGAATAATCTGAGAAAAACGGATGCTCCAGCGTCTTCTAGTATTATATTATTGATTGCTTCAAGGGTTTTTCTCGGGAGTGTGTTGTATGTTTCAAGCCGTTTATAATAAGGTTGGAGAGTGTGTGGGGAGAGTGTGATACCGTATATATGTTTGTGTCTTCATCGATACTTAGGTATCAGTCTAGGTTCTGGTTTAGCCATTTGGCCACAGTCATTTTGTGGAGGGGGCATCTACTATCATGCGGGTCAAAGCCTATTACGGCGTTACAAAACGGACATTTCAAGTTGTCTACTCCAGACCCAGAGTAGGGGATGAAGAGTAAACGCCCCCTACTGCTCAGGCAAGCGGCAAACCCTTCCAAGAGCATGTTCTTGATACGTTGTACCACTTCCTCGAAACTCCCGATTACAGTGAAGCATTCACCCCTCAGGGAGCGGTGTCCAGACCCGTCCAGCTCTTGTATGAGGAGCTTCACCTTCCCAGACTTTGTTTGGATGGGGGGCTTCGAAGCCCTACCCCTGACCACCCTCTTCACAACCCTGTGGAGATGTTTTCTTATCCTCCTAGCAGGCTTCCTCCTCAGCCTAAACCTTAGGAGCTTCCCCTTCCTGAGACCACTAGGTTTATGCCTTCTCTTTGCCATCTTCTTCCTAGACTTAACCATAACGCTCACCCAATAAAGCACCAAACAGCCAAATTAATATAAAGAACGTGATGGTGGTTGCCAATACTTCGTTATCAACTAGCTTAGCTATAAGGAAGACCGATACAGTAAGGATGGCTACACCCATCAAGTTTGAAGTTAAGAAGCGTCTGGAGGGTCTCACCTTCCTACCTCTTTGAGAGCTCGCTTAGAAGTCTTATCAAGCCTATCTTGGGCGGTCTATACCTCTCGTGTACGTATGCCTTCAGCTCGCTACTCCCATACTTATCAACAACCCATCTCCAGTCTCCAGTAGACTGCTCCATCCTATCTATCTCATCCTTTGGAACACCCGTGAAGAAGCCACCGCTTATCGGCGGTTCCTCCTCGCCATAGCAGACTGCTAAGACTTTGTCGTCGTCCCACCTCGCTCCAGCAAACCTCGTTCGGAACATTGGGAGACCACCGCTCCTTATACACTTCTCGATCCATTCTCCTATCTTCTCCTTCCAGTTTCCTATCACATGACCCCTCACAGTTATGACTTGGCGGATGACTTCGCCAACAAGCCTGTCTTGGGCTTTCTCTACTTCCGCCTCCTTCCTGACTCCACTGAGGGGTGAGCATGAAAGTGAAAGCTTTATGGACCCTTTTCCAGACTCCGTGTCCTCCACTTCTATCGTGCAGGTATAGCCTGTCTCAATCCACTCCCTCGGAATCTCGATCGTTGGCTTCTTCTCATCCACCATAAAACCACTACCAGTTATTGTCGTATGGCTTGACATATATAAGTTTTAGGCTGTTAGGGAGGGAGTAACTCCTTCTTCATCTTTTCGTAGAGGGAGTCGAAGAAGTTTTTCGTGCACATCCACCCCTCCCCTCCAGCAGATATTACGCAATACCGTTTAAGCATTTCATCAACCTCCCTGTCAATCGGTTCACCAGTCTTCTTGACTGGGTATAGAAGGGCTTCATCCCCCATCTCGGCAACCCACTCGATGCATGCATACCTGTATGCTGGGGAGAGCTTGGTGACGGAGCTTACGGATACCTCAACGCTGACTCCTCCCCACTCGAACTCAACCACCTTCCTCTCTCCAGCATCCTCCCTGAAGACTGGGGCTCCGCAGAAGCCTATGACAGACTTCTTCTTCCTAGACCTCGCCAAACCCTATGGATAGGTTGAAGAAAGAATTATAAAAATATGAAGTATCCTACCTACTCGAAGCCTCCGAAACCTTCTTCGACGTCACCACTACCAGCTTCTTCTCCCCCAATGGAGATTATGGACTTGAGTTTCCTAAGAACAGTCTTCTCCACGGCATGCTGGTCTCCCCTTATCTTCTTTCCACAGTATGGACAACGCATATTGTAGAAGTAGGCTTGGAATGGGGGTATAGGCTTAGAACAGCCAGAACAATAACCATAACCCTCATCATAACTCCAGTGGGGCATCACAAATACATATCCAAGGTTATTTATATGGTTTTCAGAGTAGCGAGAGGGCGACCTCGGACGGAGAGGGGGTAGGTCGATAGGCGGGTCATGCATCTCTCTTTGAGATTCTGCAATTCTGTAACCAGGGGTCGAACCTCTTTCTTTCAATCCTCTCTTTGAGATTCGCCCCCACCCCGCCCGAGGCCATTATATTTATTGTCATAGTTCCTAATAAACATATTTTATGTTTCCCTGACACGGATCTGTCTACGCTTCCTAGGTGCGTAGCGGAACTCGTATGTGCATGAGTATATATTCTTGTCAACTTCTTTGAACTCCCTGAACTCGTCGTCTGGCGTCGGCTCAGGCTTGAAGGCCTCCGCTAGTTTGTTGCATGTGTGTTCAGCCTCCTCCTTACTCGTTGATTCGATTATCCAAGTTGCGCCAGCCTGACCATAGATATAGTATATCTTGGTCTTAGTTGCCATGCCCGTCACCCCAAGGATTCCAAGAGCTTCTTCACGTACCTAACTTTATCCTTCTCCCTGCCGTACTTCTCAACCTTCGAGTTTATCGTAGCCAAGGTTTCCATCAGCATCCTGAACTTCTCATCCTTCTCCAAGAGTGTTACAAGCCATGTAAGGGTAGCCAAGTTAGATTCTTTCTCAACTTCTCGCCTAATTATGTCTCTGCATTCCTTGGCAGACATCATGGTTGTGAATATGTCTGCTAAGTCTGGGAAAAGGAGGCTTGAGAAACCTATGAAGAAGGGTAGCTCACTGTTATGGTATACTATCACCTTGGAGCCGTGGGGGAAAAAGGGGATGGAGTTCACATGCACTTCTACCTTAGAGCAGTTTACGCTCTTCCTCTTACACGTCACTATCAACACCTTGGACTTCGCATTGTTCAGCAAGCGGATGAGCTCGGCTACCGCTTCTTCAGGCTTCTCCATCTTGCTTTCAAGCTCAGCCTTGGACTGCACTTTCCCGTTCTCCACTATCCCCGTCCCCCAGCTTCTTTAAATTCTTTCATTATCTTGGCCATCTCCTTCAACGCCTTCCTCATATCGTCTAACACGGCTAGGTGTGTCCTGAGCTGTGAAGCAAACTCGTGCAGGGCGTCTCTCATCTCAACGTTCATTCGCAGAGAATCGTGGAGTATTTTTATAATCTCCGAGAGGCTCGCACCCTCGAATAGCACTTGACCCAGAGGCTTCTCAGTCGGGTTTCTCTCAACCCTTTCAAGCCTAACCCTGCCCTCAGCCCTAGACTTCAGGTATAGCCTCACGTAGCCATCGTGGAAGTCCCTGAGGGTTATGTTGGCTGGGATGCCAGACAACTCTGATATGCCTAGAGCGTCCTTCCCGAAGTGCCACTGCGTGATAACCCATGAAGCGGGCGACGGCACTATCCCAGCCTCCCTCTGGGTTAGACCAGCTAGGACTTGGAGTTTGAAGAGGAGCCAGTTCCTGAAGTCGCCTAGAACGTTTATCAGGTTTAAGACTTCTTGGATGTCAAGCTTTATCGGGTCGTCGCTCGACTGAACCACGACCTGTACTACGCCAGTCGGGTTGAGCCTTGCGAAGACCCATCTCCTATGACCGTGCCACCTGAACTTCGGAGTCTGCCACTGCTTATTCTCCTCCGTGAAGCTCCACCCATCGCTCTTAAACCGCTCTGGATTCCTGTTTACCGCTTCAACGATCTCTGGGCAGACGAACATGCATTGTATATCGTGTATCGTGAAGGGTTCGTCGAGCATCTTCTCCAATACTTCTTCGATGATGCTCCAAGGGGATGGGGGGGCTTTCTTGGGCTGTGGGATCTCTGGGCTCTCCCTACGGGTTGGGACGTACTCGGCTGGGTATGAGTTCGGGATCTTCTCTATCAGACCCATCCTCCTAAGCTTGGAGAAGACATGCCGTATCCAGTCGTGGGATGCTAAGCCCTCGAAGTCTTTGTAGGTTGCACCCCTACCCTCCTTCTCGTATATCTCCAGTATACGCTTATAGTAGTCTTGTAGGTTTTTCGCTTCCCCCCACCCCCCAGAAGCTGGGAGAAGACTCAGAGCTCAGAGAAGCTTCCCAAAAACTTCTAGAAAAAAGATTTTTAAATACATTCATAGTCTTCTCCCACCGATGCCTAGAACTATGGATTTTCGGCGTTAATTAAGCTTACCCGCTTAGTTATGGGGAAATATTCCCGTAGTATTACCTTGATAGCTTCAAATCGTTTGAATTTTGGCTTTCTACTCGGAAAGATACTTAAGTATCAAACTTAATATATGGGTATGGCCATACATTCTATAGGAGAAATGCCGATAATAACGTTGTGTGCAGACTGCGGGAAGCTGGTCAAGGTGACGCCTACCATAGACCAAAAGGTACGCAGGGTTCTCTGGGGTTACTGTGACGAGTGTCTGAAAAAGAGGGTTGCAGAGGCTAGGGTTGAGAGAGCGAAGAGGATGATCCAGTTGACTATTCCAAGCTAGCTAGCCTTCTATCTTCTGGTCGCATACACCACATCTCCCATTCTTGATTATCAGGCTTCCGCATCTTGGACATCTCGGTAGTTTCCTCTCAACCAAGTTTGAGAGGGCTAGTATTCCGAGACCTACCAGTATGGTCAGTATAGGGCTTCTGCCAACCCTGAACGAGAACATCATTATGCCAGCCAGTATGAAAGCAGTCCCCAGCCCCTGCAAGACGAACCAGACGCTATTCCATATCTTCGAAGCCAAACCCATATCCTCACCCAAAGACTCATCGGTCTACCAAGCCAACGGTCTTGTCTACTATCGGCTCGCTAGCCTTCAGATGATACGTCCTCCACCCTCGACCGTCTATCCAGCTATTCTTCCCGTCGTCTATCAGGAAGACGTTCACCCTAGCTTTGCCTGATAGCTCCTGCAATAGATCCAGCACCCTGCCCCTCTCTACTGGGTCGCTTATCTCTGCATCCGTTATCACGAACATTGTTTCCGACTCCGTCTTGGAGGCTTCCTCGAGGGCGGAGTGCAAGTCAGTATCCCCGCTGATTATCACTGAAGCTATATCGTCTACTGCGTCTCCGTAGCTGTAGCCGTATGTCTTGAGTAGGTGTGAAGCATTGAAGAAGCATATGGATAAGCGTGTCCTCCTACTCTTCAGCTCCTCAACCAAGCCCATGGCTCCAGCCTTCGCATTAACCGCTTTACTCGGTGGGAAGAGCATACTACTGGAGACGTCCAAGACTATGCATAGGCTTGAGGAGGAAGTCTCCGACACACCCTCTCCATCGACTAGCTTGAGGCTGTAGAGCGGTGGAGCCACTACACCGAAGGCTCGCAGGGTATCCCTAACCAGTAGCTTCGAGGGGTCGTCGCCTATAGTCCAAGTCCCATAGTACCTGCCAGACTCTGAGAGACCTATAGACTTCCTAGCTGATAGGATCTTATCATGCAGGGAGATCTTTATCGCTTGCACCAACACCCTGTCTGGCTTGAAGGATATCGTATTCCCAGAGCCCTTGGAGTAAAGCGAGGAGGCCGCATTCTCAAGCACCTCGACTGGTATCTCGGAGAGCATGGTGAGGGGTTTGTCCGTCTCGAAACTGCTGAGTGGGAATATCTCTGGCAGTCTCCTCAGATCCTCAACGTTCTTGAACTCCTTGTTCAGTAAGTCGGCTAGGAGGTCTGCTAGTCTAACCAGCTTGAATGCTATGCTTGAAGAGGATAGCAACGTGTCCACAACCTTCTTGGCAAGATCTACAAGCCCCCCAGCCTCCACGCTCATAAACCCGTAGGCTGGGATGCCTGAGAGCATCGATAGGACGTAGCATTTGAGTAGCCAGACGGTCTTCGGGTCCACTCTCTCCGACTCCGAGAGGACGGCTTCGACGTAGGTCTTCTTGGATTCTCCATCCAAGCCCTCGTTCAAGAGTATGTTCAAGGCTGTGAAGAAGTCTGAGCAGAGGTATGCGAAGCACTGGGGAGCCATGACGCCCTTCCCAGAAGCTACTATCATGGCTACCTTCTCAAGCTCATGACTTCCTGGAAAGTAGACCCTGTACCCCAGCTTGTGTCTTATAAGCATCCTGAGATGCTCCCTGCTTGGGAGGTAGAGGGCTCTCTGGGAGAGCTTCAGCCAACCCCATGTAAAGACAGTCTGGGGGGATTGGACTATGTCGAAGTTTACCTGAACGCCGTATCTAGCGGCTTCCTCGGAGAAGAGCCTCCAAGCCTCTCCAGAGTATATCACTGGCTTGACGGGAACGGGATTTGAACCCCTCTCCCCTCCAGCTCTCCGACCAGCTTTCTCACTGCGTTGTCTCTTTGGGATAGGTTTCTCAACGTAGAGAGTGCTTCTGTATCCCCCCTCACATACCTTGCCCAGAGCCTGCCCACCTCACTCCAAGTCCTACCCACAGTCCTGATCATGCTTGGCAGGTAGAGACGTATAAACGTGAATGAGTTAGGGTAACTGCTCGGGTTCTTCAAGACGAGCCTGTGGTTCAGGGTGTAGGGTATCGTGAAGAGGAGGTGGCTGAGGGAGACTGTGTGGGAGCCGTCAACCCAAGCAAGAGCCTTGGCTATCTTTACGCTACTATTCAGCCACCTGACTCCCCAGACGTCTTCAAGCCTACTGCAAAGGCTACCGTTGTACTGGCATTTGTCACACTGTAGCATGAAGTAGGGCTCCGTTACCGTCCTGTCTACGGTTACCTTCACAGCCCCAGACCCCATGGATTGGGAGTCGTACTCCCTCACGCATTGCATGGCTCCGTGGAGTAGGGAGAGGAACATGAGGACGTGGTTTGGCACCTTCACGTTGGCAACGTCCCGCCAGACGGATGCAATCTCCTTCGAGTCCATGGCTGGCGTAAGGCTCTCCACGATATCGGCATACTCTATGGAGCCTCCGTCGAACTTCTGCCTAAGCATCGTGTAGACGCCTGTCACACCTAGGGCGTTGAAGAAGACTCTAGCATCTATCCTATCTATCAAGGCTTTCGGTACCTCGACGCTCGCAGTATCCTTCGGGTTGCTGTCCAAGAAGCAGAGGTAACTACTGCTCTTGTAGACCCTGCCCTTGTATTCTAGCTCGCCCTCAGCCAGCAGGGATAGGAGTGTCTGGTAGACTTTCGGCGAGCCCCTCCTTATCTCGTTTATAAACTTGAACGGTGATGTGACTATGGGTCTAGGTCTAACCTCCCTCTCCTCATCCCCCCTCTGCATAGCCGCTATGTCAACATACCAGAATACGTCGAATTCCGTAAGCGTCTCCCTGAGCTTGGCTATGGGTTTGACTGGCATCTCCCATATATCGTTGAAGAGAGTCTTCATAACCGAGAAAGCGAAGGTTGACTTGGCAACGCCATACGTACCAGTAAGCTCGACGACGGAGTTCTCAGCCAAGATGCATGCTGAGAGGATGCGTCTAGTATCGCTTGGCAGGATGATCCGCTTGAATATCTCGGAGAGAGCGTCAAGGTATATCTCTCTGTAAGCGAAGGAAGGCGTTGCCACGTCACATAACCTCCATACCCCCGTGGAAGATGGATATAATCCCTAGCAAGTTTATCCCTATGAAGAATCCGCCCAATATCAGTCCGCTCAGAACCGATGCGAGGAGCTCAGACCAAGCCTTCTCCCTGAACCTCATGCTCGGGGAAGATTGGAGAGTCCTAGTCAAAGATGGGGTCACGGTTACCGAGAAGATCGATGAGAGAGTGAAGACCGTAACCAAGAGTCCGCCAAGCTTATCCCGTAGAGCAACGGTCACCGCTACGGTGATGATGAGCAGGGTTACGAAGAATGCTACGGCCACGCTCCTACCAGTCGGGGTAATCGTGCGTAGATACCTCCTCCTACCACCGTAAGCCATGGAGTAGGATGAGAGCGAGGCTGGGAGACCCAAGAATAGTAGGATGAAGGCTAGCCTCAAATCTACTAGTGCAGATATGAGAAACGCTATGAGTATTGGGAGGGCTGGTTGCCAGAGCTTCACGTAGGAAGTCTCACCGTCTACCTAGGAGACTCTGCCCAGCCCCTATAAAATCTTATACAGTCTGGAAGAGTCTACCTGAACGTCGTCACCCTTCTAGCAGTCTTGTCTATGAGACCAGCCATCTCGGTTACGCATGCCTCGAACTTCGAGAAGTCTCCAGAAGATTCTTCCGAGCATGCCTTGAAGAGTTTGGAGAGTAGTTCGGCTGGCTTCCTACCCTTCTTCGTGCATGCAGGGGGGTCTATGCATCCAGTAGTCCCCACCGCATACTTGTAGAGCTCTTGGTACGTCATGGCCAAGCATGCGAAGTCGTTGGGGTCGCATTTCCCTGGCGGTTGGAGACTCGTAGACACTGCTTGTTGCTGGTTCTTCTGCTGACTCCCCCTCACTTCCTGAGCACCTCCCTAGCGTGGCTCAAGGCTTCGTTAACCAAGTCCCTCATGTCGAGGAGGCAGTTCACAAACCTCTCTGCATCCCCGCCTGCTTCCTCGTTGCAGGCTTTGAATACTTCGTAGAGCACCTCGGAGGGGAGGAGACCCTTCTGAGTGCATGCTTGGTCTCTGCATGAATGACCTACCAAGAAGGAGTATAGCTCTTCATCCCTCATGGCTTGGCATTCAAAGTCGGTGGGTTGGCACTGCCTAGACAGGTTGCATTGCTTATCCCACGGCTGACAGCTCATCCCTCTCCCCCGAATATTTATCCTTGAAATTTAAAAAGGTTTCACTAAGCCCGTCGGAGGACTCTGCGTGCTAGCCTGTGTTTCTCGTCGACGTCCGAGCCCTCCAATACCTCGAATATGAGACCGTTGTCAACGTAGCCGTTGCTGTACTCATACCTCCTGATAGCCCTTCTGCTAGGCTTCAGGACTGTCGCAACAGCTTTCTTACCCCTCCTAACGGCGATCACCATGATTGATGCAATGACCGCTACTACTCCTATCACGATCCATGTCTGGAGTGGTAGACCGAGTATATATCCTGGCGACTCATACTCTATCTTCACGCTTGCTACGTTGACATCTATCGATATCTGGGTGTTGTTGGTGTACTTGACCGTTCCATTGGTGAAGGTTATCGTCACGTTCTTCAAGCCAACCTTCATGAGCATGACGCTGGCTTTCTCTGGAATCTTGACGGTGACGATAGCCCCAGACTCGGTCTTGGGTACGTAAACGTCCCTCGGGATGGATAGGTCTGTCCTAGAAGCTTCCAAGGAGCTGGTCTTGAAAGTCATGTTGGCTTTCACTGTTATGCTCTGAGCTCCAGCGTAGACCGTTACATTGACCCTGCCCCATTTACTAGTATCGTTGAGCCAGAACTTCGCTTCTACGGTATCGTTCAAGACTATGTCTAGCTTCTGCCAAGAGATGGGTCCAGTCGTTATGATTACTGCTGAAGCATTCTTGTCCGTTGTCAAGCTTATCGTAGCCCAGCCAGTCGAGTTTGTCGTAGCTGAAGCCAGCTTCGAAGTCCCGTTGATTATCTCAACCGCTACGCCTGAGAGAGCTGAGCCTTTGCTATCCCTGACGTTCACGTTTATCTTACTCCATCCCTGACCAGATATAGTAACGGCTCCGACTACCATAGCTCCAGCCAGCAGGATGGCTAGGAGTAGGGGTATGAAGGGGGTGGAGATGTCCCTCGCAATCTTTCCAAACATCATTTTCTGTCTGGTGAGAGTCTGCGGGGATATGATATAAAGTTTTCCTGTCTAGCCTTTAAATCGACTTTAAGACTCCGAGCCCGCTTATGAAGTCCTTGTAGTGGGGGTTGTACCTAGTGACCAAGGCCTCTTGGAATTTCAGGAAGCTTTCAACTAGGTTTCTACCGAGTGGAGCTTCAAACATAGCCCAGTATTCTGCATATTCAGCTCCTATACCGCTTGCAACGGCTGTGGCCATGCTCGTACCCGAAAGGTAGGTGAGCCTCGAATCCCCCTTCCAAGGCTTCAGGCCCGATGCATTACTCCTCGCCGATACTATCGAGACGCCGGCGGTAACGAAGTCTGGCTTCATCCTCAAGTCTACGGTCGTGCCCCAGCTTGAAAAGGGAGCTATCTGCCCAGTCTCAGGGTCTACGGCTCCTATGGCGAGAACCTTCGGGTGGACTGCTGGGCTAAGTATCTTGAAGGGCATGTTACCCTCGTTTCCCGCCGCTGCAAAGACGAGGACGCCTTTCTTTGCTATCTCGCCCGCTGCAACGCTTATCGGGTCTGAGCCGTCGCTATTCAGGAGTGCACCCCAGCTCAGGTTGAGGACTTTTACGCTAAGCCTCTCAACGTTGTCGTACACTATCTTTAAAGCGTCTAAGACCATGTCCATGCTGGCCGTCCCGTTCTTTAGGAAGGCTTTGACTATGAAGAGCTTAGCGTTCGGGGCGAAGCCGACGAAACCGTCTACTGGTCTACCAGCTATTATTCCTGCGACGTGAGTCCCGTGACCGTTCTCATCCATGAAGGCGTACTCTCCGTGGATTGCCCTCAAGCCCCTATCCAAGGTAACCAAGTCTGTCATGGAGCCGTTCACACCGAATACCCAGTGTAGGAACTGACCCGACTCGCCAGACCTGTACAGGACAGTCCACATCTCGATTATAGCGTCGCCCTCGAAGGCTGGGTGCATGTAGTCTATCCCAGTATCGACTACTGCTACGACGACTCCCTGACCAGTGTAAGACCCCTTTCCATGGGGCTTGAAGTTCACGTCTGGTGAGCTCGGCTCCGAGCCGTAGCCCAAGACTGGTATGAACGCTGTCGCAGACTCCCAATACCTTACGCCGACTGGCAAGGGTTGTGAAAGCGTAGACTTGCATAATGTGGTCTCGCCGAAGACCCAAGTCTTGGAGCAAACGTCTATGCTCGGCGGGTTTACGAGGTAGGCAACGCCTTGTTTTTCATAGGACGTGGGGGGGTTTGCTATCGTTGAGAGGGTGACCCAAGCTATGAGTATTGCAGAGGCTAACGCTAAAGCTCTGCTAAACCCTCCTGAGCGTTCTCCTCCTATACTCCTTAAAACCCTCCTCAAGGCTTAAAACACCTCCCCTTCCACCGTAACCATACTTGCCAGAGAATATCATCGAGATGTCGTAGAGGGATGAGAAGGCTACCATGAGACCTGCTAGCATAGTCAGGTAGGGCATAATAGTATTCTCAAGCCTGCCTACGTAGGAAGCGCCTAGGACGAAGATTGCTACGGCTATCGTGAACTGGAGTATCTCTGCACCGAGGTCTAGACCCGCCATAACCCTCGGAAAGACGCTCCTACCAGTCACGTAGAAGTATACGTCTTCAAACTGGTCGAATGATGCGAGTAGGAGGATTAAAGTCGCCAAGACCGAGATCCTGAACCAGACCACGCTAAGCAGTAAGAGGATGAAACCTGATATCATGTTGGTTACAACTAATATCGCTCTTATCATCCCATGCTAGAACATACTGTGAGAGGACTGTATTTTAATCTTTCAGTGGTTGAGCTGAGTGTTAGGGACTTTTTTTGAAAGTATGCGTCTAAGCGGTTCGGGGCTACAGGCATGATTATCACGCCTTCATGAGTGTCACCCACCTCAACGTACGCTCCTCTGAGGAATAAAACGCCTATAAAACTACATGTCACAGCGTCCAGTTCGTCGCCCGTTTCATTGCCTCTTAAACCCTTAACGCCTATCTTGAGCAACCACTCCCTGAGTAGGCTGAGTCCCATATTCTTCCTCGGTATCCCCAAGAAGTCTTGTGCACCGCCAGGATAAACTTCGATTACACGGTATCCCAACGCTTCCAGCCTCTCCCTAAGCTTGATAGCCCTCTCAGTAAGAAGTCTCATGCCTGAGAAGGTTGGCGGGAATATTCGAATACCAATCTTCATTAGCTTTCTCTCGCATTCTCTTAAGGCTTGGTTGTTCTTCGGCAGGCTCAGGGGAGCGTCGATAGCCACCACTTCTGGACATGACTCGCCTACATATTTTATTATCTCCTCGTCCTCCTTGACAGTACACGCTTCACAATACAAGTCCCCCGTCATCCTAGAAACCCCAGTCTGTCTCTTAGGCGTTCCAGCCAAGTCAACTCCTACTGAAACCCATTTATGCAACTGGTCTCTCACCACTCAAGGCTGACCTAAGATCCTTGGTTTTAACCTGTATCCCGCTCGCTTCCAGGAGTCTAATCAGGGTGATTGTCTTCTCTAAGCTGGGTTCGGGGAGTCTCACTAGGTTTGGTTTACTATTATACCCTATCCATACGTATTCTGGCTCCACCTCGCTGATCATCCTGAAGAACGGGTCTAGGTCGAAGTCCAGTATAGGCTCCACCGTCACCACCTTTCTTTCATAGGCTACTTCTCTGAAGGCTTTATGCCTGAGAGTTGGTCTGGGAGCAATGGAGACCGAGCCGTACGACTCATCCCTGTTCGTCTCCAATGTCTCGAGGATTACAGCATTCTCCAAACCGTATTCTTCGAGGAAAGGTATTACACGACTCGCCGAAACCCAGTCCTTGCTCTGGAAATAATACGTCTTGTATGGACTGCGCCGATTGTGCATGCTGACGGCTTGCATGATAGCTTCTAAGAAATCGGTGTCGCAGAAGGCTATGTCCCCGTCTCCACAACAGAAGACTATCCTTGAGCTTGGAATACGGTTGAGCCTTTCTGGATGACGGTGTGGGGCGTAGTCGTAGCAATCCCGACAGTTGCCCTTCCCCCACCTCTTCAGTTGCCTTTGGAATGAGACTCTACAGTAGATGCATTGGAAACGGCATCCTACAAAAGGATTCCACGTTTTAGTATCCGCATACATGTTGCTAGTCGTAGCCTTGCCCTCCGACTTATACAACTAGAGTCTCCCACCACTCAATATCCCGCTCCTAGCAATGTTTCTTGCGGAATTTAAGTCTTTATTGTAATCTTTGTACCCGCAAGTTTCACATGCTACTAGCCTTCCGTGCTTCCCGTATATCATGATTGGGTTTCCGCATCTGTGGCATAGCTTACTAGTATCCTTCGGGTCAACTTCAATCACGTTGAACCCTTTGGCCATAGCTCTCAGAGCGAATTGTCTTAGAGCAGTCTTAGAGTAGAGCCGGTTGTTTATCACCCTACTATCCTTCTCTGTAAGCTTGTAGATTGTCTCGATGTCTTCTATCGCCAAGTTGCATACTCCATATCTCTCCATGATCCTAGCTAGGAAGTTCCCGTGAGCAAGCTT
>Ga0272445_1001636_pt1 | contig 16980 bp, 19 predicted proteins | sample YNPCB0031_FD_194404 | JGI IMG/M metagenome (GOLD analysis project Ga0272445, IMG submission 194404) | Hot spring sediment microbial communities from Yellowstone National Park, WY, United States - YNP-CB-003-1 | ecosystem: Environmental > Aquatic > Thermal springs > Hot (42-90C) > Sediment... | reverse complement strand
TTCTTCTCCGTTTAATCTTGCAGAAACTAAGTTTGGAACTCCTATTGAATCAAATACATCGGCAAAAAGAAGAAAAATTCCAAGCAAAGACAAAGCCATAAATACCGCATCAGTTTTATAGCTAAAGCCAAGAAGAATAGCAATAGCTAAATGTTTTAGATATCCGGCTCCTCTTGCGAGAAGATTGAGAAAAGAAGACCTTATAAGGGCATGTCTTATAGCTTCGGGCTTGCTACTTAGGTTAAACAGATTTTTCAAAGGTGCCAAAAGGTTTGTCTCAATTTTGTTCATTTTTGTCTCAATAAGTTCAATTCCTCTAAAACCTCTTTTGGGGTTCTTCTGCCAAGCTCTGTTTTATCGAAATCTGAATCAAAACTAATAATTGTTAAACTGTATTTCTCTGCTACTACATATTGATAGGCATCGTCAAAATCAAAATTATACGTCTAACCATACATTAGTATCAACTAAATACTTCATTAGTCCACCATTCTAAAGCCTTTTTTGTAACTCTAAGGATGTAAATCTATCACGATAATCCTTAAGCCCACCTGCCCATGTTAAAAGTAACTTTTTTGTTCGGGACTTTGCTTAAATTTCTTCTCCCATAAAAACTGAGCAAAGTCCTCAAGCTCTTTTCTCAAGTCTTCTGGTAATTCTTTTATAATATCTTCAAGCCTTTTTCTCTCCTGCATCTCTATTGCCTCCTCTACAACTTGATCCGAGACCATTGGGATTCTTTAAGAAAATTTCTAAACTTTCCTCTTGTAGCCCCTTCTTCATTGCCCTTTTAATTTATAATTTTACCACAAAAATTGAAACTTAGAAGAGCTTGATAAAAGTCTAGGCAAAGGAGATAAGCCCAAATTATACGTGCCAAAAGGCTTGAACATTTTTTCAGATTTTTTCAAAGTCTTCTTTTATAAATCTTTTGTACCATTGTTGAAACTCTTCTGGGGTAGCCAAGTGAATTTGAAATGGAGAAAAAGGATCAATGCGTGATTTGAGTAAAGTTCTTAGATATCACTTTGAGGGGTAAAAGAACCTTCAACTACAGAGCCAAAGACTAAAACTTCAACAGAGCCCAAAAGTTTTTGTTTCACAATTTGCATAAGTGTTTTACTCATTAAAAACTCTTAAAGACTCTTCTTAAATTATATTTAAAACTTTAGCGGGTGAGTAAAGTGAGGCCTTCTTTTAGGATCTCTTTAAAATTTTCTTTTTCTTCGGGGGTTATCACGATAAGGTCTATAGCGATTTTGAGCCTTTCGGTGAAGAGATCAAAATAAGGTTTCATCCTTCAGTTCTTCAGAAATTTCAATTTTTGAGGCGATAATATTTAAAATCTCACTTAAAGAATGTCCCCAAACATTGAACCCAAGTTTTAAAGCGAGAGCTTTTAAAACTTTTTCTGCAGATTGCTGAGCAGTGAAACAGCCCCATTCGTAGTACTTATATTCGTAATCCAATTTTGCTCTCTCAAAATCCCTTATTCCCTGTTCGTACCAGTCTTTCCACCTGTTCATCCTTTCATCTTGTTGATCCGTAAATTTTTTCGTAGTACTCCAGGTATTCTCCGCTTATCACGCTTTCGACCCAATCTTGGTTTTCCAAATACCAATTGACCGTCCGTCTTAAGCCCTCTTCAAATTTCGTCTGGGGCTCCCAACCGAGTTCTTCCTTTATTTTGGTGCAGTCAAGGGCATAGCGAAAGTCATGGGCGGGGCCACGGGGGTCCTTTATGAATTGGATTTTGGGCCTTAAGCCTCGGATTTCCCTTAAAATGTCACAGATCATTCTTACGACCTCGATGTTTTTCTTTTCGCAACCGCCGCCGATATTGTAAATCTCCCCTACTCTTCCTCGCTCAAGGACTAAAGTTATCGCCCTGCAGTTGTCCTCCACATAAAGCCAATCGCGGATGTGTTCGCCTTTTCCGTATACGGGGAGTTCCTTTCCCAAAAGGGCGTTTCGGATCATCAAGGGGATGAGCTTCTCGGGGAATTGATAGGGGCCATAGTTGTTGGAGCTTCGGGTGATGATAATCGGGATTCCATAGGCCTTCCAATAGGCCCGACAGAGAAGATCGGCCGAGGCTTTACTGGCCGAATAAGGGTTATTGGGCCTTAAGGGAGACTCTTCGGTGAATTTACCCGTTGGGCCAAGGGATCCGTAAACCTCATCGGTGGAGATCTGGATGAACCTTTCCACCGGATATTGTCTTGCGGCCTCAAGGAGCACCTGAACGCCCTTGACGTTGGTCTCGATGAAAGGGGAGGGATCGAGGATGCTTCGGTCCACATGGGATTCAGCGGCGAAGTTCAAGACCGCGTCAAACCTTTCGGTTTTAAAAAGCCGATTGATCAATTCTCGATCGGCGATATCGCCCCGGATGAATCGATAATTGGGGTGGTTTTCGAGGTCCCTCAGGTTGGCCAAATTGCCACAATAAGTGAGCTTATCCAGGTTCACCACCTTCCAATCGGGGTGGGTTTTGAGGATAAACCTTATGAAATTGCTCCCTATGAAGCCACATCCACCGGTGACAAGAAGTTTCATCTTAAGCCCTCATAGACGAACTCATTCCAGGCTTCTTTCAAGGGAGGCCATTTTTTGTCCTTTTCGGACAAGATGGGTTCTTTAATGGGCCACTCTATACCTATTTCGGGATCGTTCCAGATTATGCCTGCCTCATGTTGAGGCGAATACTCCTCGGTGGTTTTATAGATGATTTCGGCCACCCTACTTAAGACACAAAAGCCGTGGGCAAAGCCCGGAGGGATATAAAGCATCCTCTTGTTTTGAGCCGAAAGTACTAGCCCAACCCATTTTCCATAATAGGGAGAGCCCTTTCTTATATCGACGGCCACATCAAAGATCTTTCCCACCACCACCCGAATGAGCTTCCCTTGGGCCTTAGGAGGGTTTTGATAATGAAGTCCTCGAAGGACTCCCTTAAGCGAACGGGAATGGTTGTCTTGAAGGAAGCTTTCCGAGATCCCGAAGGCCTTAAAGTCCGACTGCTTATAGAGCTCCATGAAGAAGCCCCTTTCGTCCTTGAAGACCTTGGGCTCGATGAGGATGAGATCGGGTATCTCCAGCCTTTTGAACTCAAAGCCCATTAAAGCCTTACCTCCGCGTCGTCTCCGATCATTAATCTTAAAGCCCGGGAGTTCTCGCGGGCTCTTCCCACCTTGGCATTTCGGCCAATGACGCTATCCTCGAGCCTTTCCACGTCCACGATCTCGGCTCCATCGAGGATCACCGAGTGTTCGATGACCGAATTGACGATGAGGCAATTTCTTCCGATGCTCGTATAGGGTCCTATGAAGGAGTTTTCGATGAGGCTTCCCTCTCCTATGACCACCGGTCCACGGATGGTGCTATTTTTCACCCTCGAATCCCTTGAGCATTTCACGCGACCGACGATCTTACTTTGTGAATCCACCTCTCCTTGGACGGATTCCTTTATGAGCTCATCTAACACCACTCGGTTGGCCTCAAGAAGGTCGTCCTTTTTCCCAGTGTCAAGCCACCATCCCTTTAAGATGTGGCTTTTCACCCTCTTCCCCTCGTCCAAAAGGACTTGAATGGCATCGGTTATCTCCAGCTCCCCTCTGAAGGAAGGACGGATCTTGGAGATGGCCTGGTGGATCTCGGGAGAAAAAAGATAAACACCAACCAGGGCAAACTTCGAAGGGGGTTCCTTGGGCTTTTCGATGAGCCTTTTCACCTCCCCCTTTTTATCGATAACTGCCACCCCAAAAAGCCGCGGATCCTCCACTTCCTTCAACAAGATAAGAGCCTCCACTTGGGTTTCTTTGAAAGCCTCAACAAAAGGAAGGATGCTCTCCCCGATGAGGTTGTCCCCGAGATACATCAAGAAGGGGGAATCCCCCAAAAAATCCCGGGCTACCTTCACCGCATGGGCCAAGCCCTTGGGTTCCTCTTGCAGGATGAACTCCAATTGGAAGTTCCAGGGGTTTTCCTTCAGGGCCTCCTTTATAAGGGGACCGGTCTCCGGGGCGATTATTACCCCCACCTCCTTTATACCCGTTTGGGCGATTTGATCCATCACGTAATGAAGAATGGGCCTATTGGCCACAGGCACAAGCTGTTTGGGAAGGGTATAGGTCAAAGGCCTAAGCCTTATGCCTTTTCCCCCGCTTAAAACCAGGGCCTTCATCCTTAGGATTCTCCTTCCAAGTTCGAAAGGATCCTCGGAAGCTCCCGTTTAAGGGATTCAAGCCACTCGGGCATTATATCAAATCCCTGGATTTTGAGCATGAAGTTCTCAAGGACCGAATTCGGAGGACGCTTGGCTAAAGTGGGGAACTCTGAGCTTTTAACCGGTATCACCTTGGTCTTTAAGCCACTCAGGCTTATGATCTGTTGGGCAAACTCAAACCGAGAACAGCTTCCCTGGCAGGTACAATGATAAAGGCCATAGGCCTCAGTATCCAAAAGAAGCTCGATCTGACGGGCCACATCTTTTGCCGAGGTGGGCGTTCCCCATTGGTCGTCCACGACCCTTATCTCCTCCTTTTCCTTGGCTAGTCTCAGGATGGTCTTAACGAAGTTTCTTCTATAAGGGCTATAAAGCCAGGCCACCCGAAGGATAAAAAAACGGTGGGTTTGTTCCTTCACCATCTCTTCCCCTAAGAGCTTGGAACATCCGTAAACGTTAATGGGGGAAGGCGGATCGTACTCGTAATAAGGGCCTTCCTTTTTCCCATCAAACACGTAATCGGTACTTATATGGAAAAGCTTAGCCTTAACCTCCTCAGCCCCAATGGCGAGGTTTCGGGGGCCTATGGCGTTAATGAGAAAGGCCTTTTCCCTTTGAACTTCACAAAGGTCGACCTCCGTAAAAGCCGCACCATTTATTATGAGCTGGGGTGAATTCTCCTTTATGACCTTTAAGACCCTATCAAGATCGGTGATATCAACTTGTGAGCGGGTTAGGGGGATCAGGTGGTGTTTTTCGCTTAAAACCTCACACAATTCCCTTCCAAGCTGACCTTGAGCCCCAAAGACCAAAATCCGTAATCTCACGGCTAAAAATTATAACTGGGGATGGCTTTGTTCGCCATCCCCAGTTACTAAGGAGGAGGTGGCTAATGGGAGGAATTAACGCATCACGAATCTTCCACAACCTCTCCAGGGCCCATAAAGGGAGAGTTTTTCCCGCTGTTCGGGCGTGAGGACCTTAGAGATTTCGAGCCTTAATTCACCAGCCTTTTGGGCGATTTTCGTTTGAAGGTCGATGATCTCCCTTTGAAGCGCATTGATTTTCCTCTCATCAAGATCGCGGGAAAGCCAAAGGGACCTTAGTTCCATCCTTTTGGCAAAAAGCTTTTCCTGAAGTGGCGCTATTTCCTTCAGGAACTTCTCCCTTAAGTCCCCAATCTTCCTAATTTGCTCTTGCGTCAAGTCCGAAAGAGGAGGATTTAAGTAATAGGGCCCATACCCACGAGAGGGCCAATACCCACGAGGTCCCCACGCAAAGCCGAGCGAGAAAGTGAGAAACAACGTGAGAAAAAGTACCGCCAAAATCCTTCCCTTTTTCATCTTATCACCTCCTTGAGTTTTTCTACCTAATTAGACTCGCTTTTTGGCAAAAGGTTTAATGGCAATTGTTCGATTTATTTGGAGACCAATTGGCCTAAAAAGCGGCTTTGGGGGAAGTTTTCCCTCAATAGTTTAAGATATTCCTCAAACCCCTCTTTATCGCCCGATTTTTGAGCGGTATAAGCCAAAAGAAAAAGGGCTTCCTCCTCCTTACCCGAACCCTTTAGGCTTAAAGCCTCCTCAAACCGGGAAAGGGCTGCTTGGTATTTCCCCTTCTTTAGGTAATACTTGCCTATGTAAATTTCGTGTTCCGCAAGCCTCTTTTTACAAAAACCGATCTTATCGCGGGCTCTTTCCGCAAAAAGGGTATGGGGGTATTTTCTCACCACCTCTTCAAAGGCCTCCAAGGCTTTTCTCGTATTTTCCTGATCCCTCTCCTTGGAGGGGATCTGTTTGAAATAGCTCATCCCTATCTGAAACTCCACATAAGGGATGTCCGGATGGAAGGGGTAACGTTTTTTGAACTCACTATATCGCTCGATGGCCTCGGGGTATTCCTTCTTCATGAAAGCACAGTCCGCCATCTTAAGCTCGGCCCGAGCCACCAACTCCTTCTCCTCGGGGAAATAACTTATAAACCGGGAAAAGACCTCCTTGGCTTCTGTGAATTTGCCCTCGTTGAAAAGAAGAAGCCCCCTCTGAAATAGGGCCAAGGGCTCCGAAGGGGCTCTCTTGACTTCCTTGGAACAGGAGAAAAGGAAAAGAAGGGAAAAAACAAAGATCTTAAGAGCATATCCTTTCATCATCGGAAAATAATAGGGGAGAAGCCCTTTAAAACTCAAGTCCTCATTTGGGCTTCTCCCCTCAAAGGCTTAACCTTGGGATTGCTCCTTCTTCATGGCCTCAAGGGCGGGTTTGACGTAAATCTCCCGGAGTTTGGGCTTGTCGATCTTTCCAGCTGGGTTCCTCGGGACTTCAGCGAACACGATCTTTTCAGGCCATTTGTACTTAGCAAGCCCACCTTCTTCACAGAACTTAAGGACTTCCTCAGGACTCATGCTCTCACCGGGCTTGAGCTCGATTACAGCCATGGCGATCTCCACAAGCCTCGGATGAGGATAGCCTATGACTGCCACATCCTTTATCTTGGGATGCTTCCTCAAAAAGTCCTCGATCTCTGCTGGAAAGATGTTCTCTCCACCTCGGATGATCAAGTCCTTCTTCCGGTCGGCAAAGAAGATATAGCCCTCTTCATCCATGTAGGCAAGGTCTCCGGTGTAAAGCCATCCGTCTCTGATGGTCTGTTGGGTCATCTCGGGGTTAAAGGCGTATTCCTTCATCAAACGAGGTCCCCTAAGGATCAATTCGCCCACAACCCCTGGAGGCACCTCTTTTCCTTCGTTATCGACCACTTTAGCCTCCATAAAGGCCGTGGCCTTCCCGATGGACCCCGGCTTTCGGAAGACATCCTCATCGTAAAGATGGGTGAGCCCACCACCACCACCTTCGGTTATGCCGTAGATGTTGCCCATCTTTATGTGAGGGAAGATCCTCTTGCTCTTTTCAAATATGACCTGTGGAACGGGTTGAGCCCCTATCTCTATGTTCCTCAGTTCAGAAAGGTCATACTGGGAAGGGTCGATCTCACCTTTCTCTATGGCGTTTAAAAGATCTGACCAAGTGGGAACCGTAAGCCATCCTCTTGTGCATTTTTCCTCGGCCAAGGTCTTTATGAGGGAAGCGGGTTGAAGCTCCATGGGCATGACGATCTTGCCGGCTGCCAAATAACAGGGGAAGGACAAGAAGAGACTACCACTGTGATAGAAGGGATGAGCCGCTATGTAGACGCTTTCGTAACCGAGGCTATAAGTCAAAGCATTACCCATGGCTATATAGAAAAGCGACTTATGGGTGTGACAAACGGGCTTAGGAGGCCCAGTGGTCCCGGAGGTGAACATCAGCTCAGCCATATCATCCGGCTCCACCTCTTCGAGAATGGGTTCTGGATCTCCCTTCTCCATTATCTCCTCATAGGAGACCATACTGGGCGGTACCGTCTGACCCACACAGATGTACTTTTCGATATAAGGCATCTCGGGCATTATGGGCTCCACCTTCGGCAAGAACCCATCGCCTAAGATGAAAACCTTGCACTTGGTGGCATCGGCCGAATACTTTATGTCGGCCGAAGCAAAACGGAAGTTCAAAGGAGCAACAGCTGCCCCCGTTTTCAATACCGCCATATAGGCTATATACCATTCCAAACTGTTCATCATCAGGTGAAGCACGATATCACCCTTCTTGACGCCACATTCCTTTTTGAGAAAGTTGGCAAGCTTATTGGTCTTTTCCTCCAGATCCTTCCAAGTCAAAACCCTTCTCAACCCCTTGGAAGGCCAGCTCTCGATAAGAAATTCCCGGTTAGGAAACTTACTCGCATTAAGGGGACAAAACCTAGCAAAATTCCAATTCTCCTTCATCCTTCCCTCCTTAAAGATGTTCTCATGGGTTGAAAAATTTGATATCATCAAAATAAAATTTTGTCAACAGGAGGGGGGAGATGGGGATCTGTATTCATATAGGGGAGATGTTGGCGAGAAACGCCAGGATGTATCCCGATGAAATAGCGCTTGTGGAGAGGTGGGTGGAGACGGGAAAAAGAAGGGAGATAACCTGGAAGGAGTTCGATCGGATGGCCAATAAGTTCGCAAATGCCCTTTTAAAACGAGGGGTGGTGAAGGGTGATAAGGTCCTTCACATAATGATGAATTCCATCGATTGGCTCATCGCCTATTTTGGGGTCATAAAGACGGGGGCCTGGGTGGTGCCCCTCAATTTTAGGTTCTCCAGCGAGGAGATAAAGTATTGCATAGATGTATCGGAGCCCAAGGTGGTGATCTTTGGGCCGGAATTTACCGAAAGGATCGAGGCCATAAAGGACGAATGCCCCACGGTAAGACATTATGTCTTTGTGGGAGAAGGGGAAAGACCCTCCTGGGCGGAGTCCTTTGAGGACTTCATAGAAGGGGTTTCTGAGGATGAGCCTTCTGTTGAGATAAGTTACGAGGACGAGGCTGCTCTTTATTTCACCTCGGGGACCACGGGAAGGCCCAAACCCATTCTTTTGACTCACAAGAACCTTTCCGCCTCGGCCATTTACGAGAGCGTAAGGCAAAAGGCGAAACACACCGATTGTTTCCTCCTCATACCCCCCCTTTATCACACGGGGGCCAAGATGCATTGGTTTGGCCATTTCATAGTGGGAGGGAAAGGGGTTTTATTGAGGGGGATCTCACCTCAGGGAATATTTGAGGCCATAAGCCAGGAAGGGGTTACGGTGGTCTTTCTGCTTGTGCCTTGGGCCAACGATATATTACTGGCCCTTGACTCGGGCGATCTAAAGCTTGATCAGTATGACCTTTCCAGGTGGCGCTTGATGTACATCGGAGCTCAGCCCGTTCCTCCCTCGTTGGTGAAGAGGTGGAAGGAGTATTTCCCCAAGATGGCCTATCATACGGTTTATGGCTTAAGCGAAGCCACTGGTCCTGGATGCCTTTATCTGCCGGAGGAGTACGAGCACAAGATCGGCTCCATAGGGCTTCCCGGTTTCAACTGGGAGGCAAGGATCGTAGATGAGGCGGGTCAACCGGTTAAGCGAGGTGAGATCGGGGAGCTGGTGGTAAGGGGTGATGGAGTGATGAAGTGCTATTACAAAAATCCAGAGGCTACCTCTCAAGCCATAAGAAACGGTTGGCTCCATACAGGCGATATGGCCCGACAGGATGAGGATGGGTTCTTTTGGCTTGTGGATCGGAAAAAGGACATAATAATCGTGGGTGGGGAGAACGTATTCCCCGTCGAGGTGGAGGAGTTCCTCCATACCCATCCCAAGATAAAGGACGTGGCAGCCATAGGGTATCCCGATCCGAGGCTGGGAGAGGTGGTGGCGGTGGTGATTGAGCTCAAACCCGGGGAGACCATGACCGAGGAAGAGGTCTTTAAGTTCTGTGAGGTTCTCCCGCGATACAAGAGGCCAAGGAAGGTCTTCTTCGGCAATGTGCCCAGGAACCCCACGGGCAAGATCGAGAAACCCAAGCTAAGGCAGAAATACATTGGCACCGAGGCCGCCTTCAAGGTCGAGTGAGGAGTTTATTAAGGCCTTAAGGGAGGGGGAGAAGGGTATAGGCATCCTTTTGGATAGGGAGAAAGAGGAGGCTTTAGTCAGGTACTTTTTGGAACTGGAGAAGTGGAATGCGAAGAAGAATTTGACCTCTTTACAAGATCCGAAGGAAATTGCCATAAAACATTTCGTGGACTCCTTGACCCTCCTTCCCCTTCTCAAAAAGGAGGATAGAATCCTCGACATAGGCACAGGGGCAGGCTTTCCGGGGTTGGTGCTTAAAATCGCGAAAGATGACTTAAGGGTCACTTTACTTGAAGCCTCCTTCAAGAAGGTGGCCTTTTTGAAGCACCTTAAAAGAGTCCTCAAGCTTGAAGGCCTCGAAGTGATTCACGGAAGGGCGGAGGATCCGGAGCTTGTGGAAAAGGAAAAGGAAGGGTTTTCCGTGGTGGTCTCAAGGGCCCTAAGGGCTTTGGGGGATTTTTTAAAATTGGCCCTCCCCTATCTTCCCAAGGGAGGAAGGGCGATCGCCATGAAGGGTCCTAAAGGGAGGTTAGAGCTTGAAGGGCTTGAGTTAGTCTCTTTTAATTTTAAAGAACGGTTGGAGTTGGAACTTCCCTTCCGAATGGGTAAAAGGCTTATACTTGTCTTTGAGAAAAAGTAGGCCCATGGGAAAAGTGATAGCCATAGCCAACCAGAAGGGAGGGGTTGGGAAGACCACCACGGCCGTTAATTTGTCGGCCTCCTTGGCTTTGGAAGGGAAAAGTGTCCTTCTCATTGACCTTGATCCTCAGGGCAATGCCACTACGGCCTTTGGCTTCGATAAGGAAAAACTGGAGAGGACGGTCTATCATTTGCTGCTTGGCCTTTCGGATTTGAAGGAGGTGATGCTGAGGACAGAGATCGATAAGCTTGAACTTATCCCTTCCAACATTCACCTGATAGGGGCCGAGGTGGAGCTCATGGACCACCCTCAGCGGGAAAGAAGGCTTAAGGAAGCCCTTGGGGGGAGGCTTGACCTTTACGATTTCGTCTTGATAGATTGTCCGCCCTCCTTAGGCCTTTTGACCCTTAATGCGCTTGTGGCTTCGGATTCGGTGCTTCTTCCTCTTCAATGCGAATTTTATGCCATGGAAGGTCTGACTCAACTTTTGAGGACTATAAAGCTCGTAAAGAAGCGTTATAATTTTAACCTTCAAATAGAAGGGATCCTTCTCACCATGTACGATGGTAGAAACAATTTATCCCGACAGATTTACAAGGAGGTGATCGAGCACTTCGGTTCCACTGTCTTTCAGACCATCATCCCTCGAAACGTAAGGCTCTCGGAGGCTCCAAGCTTCGGTAAGCCCGTTTTGCTTTATGACCGAACTTGTGTGGGCTCAAGGAGCTATTTGGAACTAGCTAAGGAGATCATGAGGAGGAATGGCGCCTAAAAAGAGCGGACTGGGAAAGGGTTTAGAGGCCCTTCTTGGTGAGAGTTTCAACGAGGGGGAGATCATCTTCTGCGATCTTGAGTCCTTAAAGCCCAACCCCTTTCAACCGAGAAAGTCCATTGACGAAAAGGCCATAGAGGAGTTGGCCCTCTCCATAAAGGAAAAGGGGATCTTACAGCCCCTTTTGGTCAGGCCAAAGGACGGAGGATACGAGATCATAGCCGGTGAAAGAAGATGGCGAGCGGCGCAAAGGGCTGGTCTTAAAAAGGTTCCGGTGATAGTGAAGGAGGTCTCCGATCGGGAGCTTCTTGAGCTTGCCCTCATCGAGAACTTACAGCGTCAGGACTTAAACCCCTTGGAAGAGGCCGAGGCTTACAGGACCTTGATGGAGCAGTACGGCTATACCCAGGAGGAGATAGGCCAAAAAGTGGGGAAGGACCGATCTTCCATAGCCAATGCCCTGAGGCTCTTGAAGCTACCCGAGGAGGCGAAGGAGGCCTTGAGGGAAGGCCGAATAACGCGAGGTCATGCCATGGCGATCCTTTCCCTTCGCTCCGAAAAGGAACAGCTCCGACTTCTAAGGGAGATCCTTAAGGGAGAGCTTTCGGTAAGGGAAAGTGAGAGCCTTTCGAGGCGCTTAAAGAGAGAAGGTCCTTCCTCTTATCCCGAGCTCGAACTTTTACTCGAGGATCTCCGAAGAAGGCTTGAAGCTCCGGTTAAGATCCAATATCGAAAAGGGCGCGGTCGGATAGAGATAGAGTTCTTCTCGCTGGACGATCTGGAGAGGATCGTCGGAATAATCCTTAAAGGGGGAAAAGATGGGGAAGATTAAGGACCCCTCGGAGATAAACGGTTATCTTGGAAAGGAGACGAACTTTGAGGGAAGGCTGGATTTTAAAGGGGCGGTGAGGATCGAGGGGAATTTTAAGGGGGAGATCCGTACGCCCGATCTTCTCATCGTGGGAGAAGGAGGGAAGGTGGAGGGAGAGATCGAGGCGGGGACCGCTATAATCCAAGGGATAGTGGTGGGGAACCTTAAGGTCTTAAAGAAGCTCGAGCTCAGGTCTTCAGCTCGGGTCAATGGTGATATAATCACACCGGTTTTGGTAGTGGAAGAAGGGGCGATTTTCATCGGCAACTGTAAAATGCAGTTGAGAGGGGATGATGGAAGTTACGGAGATCAAAAAAAGACTCATTGAGGTCTTCTCCAAGTATGTGCCCCAAAGGATTGAAGATATGAAGGGATGCGTCCGGGCAGCCGTGCTTGTCCCCCTTTTTTTGAAGGATGGCTGTCTTCACGTGCTTTTGATAAAGAGGGCCGAAGACCTGGAGCACCATCCAGGGGAGATCGCCTTTCCGGGAGGGATAATCGAGGTCTCCGATAAAACGCCCCAGGAGGCCGCTTTAAGGGAGGCCTTTGAAGAGGTGGGGCTTGACCCTCAACGGGTTGAACTTTTGGGGAAACTCGATGAGGTGTTGACGAGTACCAATTTCATAATAACCCCTTTCGTGGGGTTCATTCCCTATCCTTATCCTTTCAAGATAGACGGGAAGGAGACCAAGGCCCTGTTTATTTTGCCCTTAAAGGAATTCAAAAAAGAAAAGGCCACTCCCATAACGGTCGAGGGAAGGGCCTTTCTTTCTTATGACATCGGAGAAGGCGTGGTATGGGGAGCAACCGCCAAAATCCTCAGCGAGCTGGTGGAGCTTTTGTCTTCCTCCAAGATTTTATGTACTGCGTGACCTCTTCGGGATCATCCAAAACATTAAGTAGATGAAGGTCAGAAGGTGAGATACACCCTTCCCTTAACACCTTGTCCCTTAACCACTCAAAAAGGCCATTCCAATAAGCCCTTTCCACCAGAATTAACGGTAAAGGCCTTGTCTTTTTGGTCTGAACCAAGGTGAGGATCTCGAAGAGTTCGTCAAGGGTCCCGTAACCTCCCGGGAAGAAGACAAAAGCTACGGAGTGTTTGGTGAACATGACCTTTCTGACGAAGAAGTGCTTGAAGTTTATCCTTATATTGCAATAGGGGTTTGGCGGCTCTTCGGTCGGAAGGTCTATATTAAGGCCTACGGATTTGCCTCCAGCCTCCAGGGCTCCCCGGTTCGCGGCTTCCATGATCCCGGGCCCACCTCCCGTGATGACGCTATAACCCTCTTTTACCAGTCTTTTCGCCAGCTGATAGGCCTTCTGATAAAGAGGGGAGTCCTCCTTAATGCGAGAGGATCCAAATATGCTTACCGCGGGTTCCACTTTGATAAGGGTCTCGAAGCCTTCCACGAATTCGGCTATGATCCGGAAAAGTCTCCAGGCCTCCTTAAGGCTCAAATAGTCGAAAAAATAACGATCAAAAGGCCTTTTTGCCATTCTTCCCTCCTCAAAAATAACGCCTTAATTTTCCCCTCGTTGATTTTCGTTGACAAGAAGAGGAGTGAATGCCAATATTAGATGCAAAAATATTTTAGTAAAAAAGACCAAGATGAAGCGCAAAACAGGGGCCCAAATTTTACTGGAGTGTTTGAAAAGGGAAGGAGTGGAGGTGATCTTCGGCTATCCGGGGGGGGCCATTCTGCCGTTGCTTGAGGAGATGTCCAAGTGGGACTTTCGATTCATTTTGGTGCGTCACGAACAAGCAGCGGTCCATGCTGCCGATGGCTATGCTCGGGCAAGCGGTAAGGTAGGGGTGTGTCTTGTCACTTCGGGCCCTGGGGCCACCAACACGGTAACCGGTATAGCTACTGCTTACATGGATTCGGTCCCCATTGTGGTTTTCACGGGTCAGGTACCTATCCACCTTATAGGGAATGATGCCTTCCAAGAGGCGGACATCGTGGGCATAACCAGGCCCTGTACCAAACACAATTACATAGTCACCGACGTGAAGGACCTTGCTCGGATAGTGAGGGAGGCCTTTTACATCGCTTCCACGGGAAGGCCCGGGCCGGTGCTTGTGGATCTGCCCAAGAATATATTGACCGCCCAAGCGGATTTCCATTATCCCGAGGAGGTAAAGTTAAGGGGTTATAAGGTCACCTTGGAAGGGCATGTTCAGCAGATAAAACGAGCGGCTCAGCTTATCCTCCGGTCTTCCCAGCCGGTCATATACGCGGGTGGTGGGGTGATAATCTCGGGGGCCTCCGAGGAGCTGATAAGGCTTTCGGAGCTTTTGCATATTCCGGTTACCACCACCCTAATGGGACTCGGGGGCTTTCCCGGGACTCATCCTCTGTTTTTGGGCATGTTGGGGATGCACGGGACTTATACGGCCAATATGGCTGTTACCGAGTGTGACCTTTTGATCGCCATAGGGGCCAGGTTCGACGACCGGGTGACCGGTAAGGTGGAGGAGTTTTCGCCCAAATCTAAAAAGATCCACATCGACATCGACCCCACCTCCATAAAGAAGAACGTTCACGTGGATATCCCCATAGTGGGGGATTGTAAGAGGGTTTTGAGGAAGCTCCTTGAGGTGATAGAGACAAGCGGAGTGGACCTTGAGGAATACCGAAAGAGGATGTCCCATTGGCTTTACCAGATAGAGGAGTGGCGAAGCCATCAGGAGACGCTTTATAATAACCTCTTCAACTCGTCCTCCAAGAGGATAAAACCCCAATTTGTAATTCAGAAGCTTTACGAACTCACCGGTGGAGAGGCCATAATAACCACCGAGGTCGGACAGAACCAGATGTGGGCGGCTCAGTACTTCAAGGTGAATAAGCCCCGAACCTTCCTCACTTCCGGCGGCCTTGGGACCATGGGGTATGGCTTTCCGGCGGCAATTGGGGCCCAGGTGGCCTTCCCCGATAAACTGGTCATCGACATAGCCGGCGACGGTAGCATCCAGATGAACATTCAGGAATTGGCAACTGCGGTTCAACATGACCTTCCTGTTAAGGTGGCCATCCTGAATAACGGCTACTTGGGAATGGTCAGACAATGGCAAGAGCTATTTCACGGGAAGATCTACTATGCCACAAGGCTTGGGGAATGGAATCCCGATTTCGTCAAGTTAGCCGAGGCCTATGGGGCAGTGGGTTTAAGGGCCACCAAGCCCGAGGAGGTGGAGCCCGTTATAAGGGAAGCCCTCCGGATAAGGAAACCCGTACTTATGGATTTTTGGATTGAGGAGGAGGAGAACGTGTATCCGATCGTTCCGGCGGGCGAGCCCTTGAAGAAGATGATCCTCCTTTGAGGAGGTTTTTCAAAGATGCGGCAAGTGCTCAACGTACTTGTGGAGAACCAATTCGGGGTTTTGGCTCGAGTGGCCGGTCTTTTTAGCGGAAGGGGTTTCAACATAAAGAGCCTCTCGGTGGCCGAGACCCTGGATCCCACTCTGTCCATAATGACCATTGTGACCGAAGGGGATGAAAGGGTCCTGGAGCAGATCACCAAGCAGTTGAACAGGCTCATCCCGGTCGTTAAGGTTATGGAGGTGGGGACAAAGCCTCATGTGGAGAGGGAGTTAATTTTGGTCAAGGTGGATGCCAAACCCGAAAACCGGGGTGAGATCCTCAGGATAGTGGAGATATTCCGAGGTAAGATCGTGGATGTGAGTCCTAAGACTTACACCATTGAGATGACAGGAGATGAGGAAAAAATCAACGCTTTTTTGGAGCTCCTTAAGCCCATAGGAATAAAAGAAATGGCCCGCTCAGGGCTAATAGCTTTGACAAGGGGGTGAAAGATGGCGCGCATTTTTTACGATCAAGACACTAAGCTCGAGCCCTTGAAGGACAAAACAATTGCCATAATAGGGTATGGGAGCCAAGGACATGCTCAAGCTCAGAACTTGAGGGATAGCGGTTTGAAGGTGATAGTGGCGGAACTTCCGGGGACTCCTAATTATGAGCTTGCCAAGTCCCATGGCTTTGAACCTCTTTCGGCGGAAGAGGCTTCCAAAAGGGGTGATTGGATCCAGATCCTCGTGCCCGATCAGGTTCAGCCTCAGGTTTATAAATCCTCCATCGAGCCCTACCTCCGAGAAGGGAAGGTCCTTGGGTTTTCTCATGGCTTTAACATTCACTATGGGCAGATCGTTCCTCCTCCCTTCGTGGATGTGGTGATGGTGGCCCCAAAGGGTCCCGGGCATTTGGTGAGGAGACAATTTGAGGAGGGCAAGGGCGTTCCAGCCCTGGTGGCGGTGCATCAGGATGCCTCGGGGAAGGCCCTGGAACTCGCCTTAGCTTATGCTAAGGGCATAGGGGCTACCAGGGCCGGAGTCATCGAGACCACCTTCAAAGAGGAGACCGAGACGGACCTTTTCGGAGAACAGGTGGTCTTATGCGGAGGGTTAACCGAGCTTATAAGAGCGGCCTTTGACACCCTTGTGGAGGCCGGGTATCAGCCGGAAGTGGCTTATTTTGAGTGTTTACACGAACTTAAGCTCATCGTGGACCTCATATACGAGGGTGGCATCAGTTACATGCGTTACTCCATAAGCGATACCGCCGAATACGGCGATATGACCAGGGGGCCTCGCGTAATAGATAAGCACGTCCGGGAGACTATGAAGGAGATCTTGAGGGAGATCCAGGATGGAAGGTTTGCCCGCGAATGGATCCTGGAAAACATGGCGGGAAGGCCGGTTTACAACGCCTTGAAGCGAGAACAATCTCAGCACTTGATCGAGGAAGTCGGAAAAAGGCTTAGGTCCATGATGAGTTGGATAAAGGAAAGGCGTTGAGGTTCTTAAGGGGCCTGCTTCCTCTAAAAGAGGGCTTGCCCCTCCTTTTGGTCTTTGGAGGGGGAGGAGTCATAAGTTTATACTTAGGGTTTTGGCGAGTGGGGGTTCTCCTTTTTGGGCTTTTCGTCTTTTTCCTCTTCTTTTTCCGCAACCCCCAAAGGATCCC
>Ga0272445_1001634_pt1 | contig 16987 bp, 21 predicted proteins | sample YNPCB0031_FD_194404 | JGI IMG/M metagenome (GOLD analysis project Ga0272445, IMG submission 194404) | Hot spring sediment microbial communities from Yellowstone National Park, WY, United States - YNP-CB-003-1 | ecosystem: Environmental > Aquatic > Thermal springs > Hot (42-90C) > Sediment... | reverse complement strand
ATCTAACAGGAATTTCAAGGGAAGAATGGGAAGTTCTGATGCTGAAATATATTTAGCTTCCCCAGCAACTGCCGCTATATCAGCTTTAGAGGGGAAGATAACTGATCCAAGAGTCTTATTGAAGAGATAAAGTTGGTGATTTAGTTGAGCGCCAAGATTATTGGTAGAGTTTGGAAGCTTGGCGACAACATAAACACGGATCTAATAATAGCTGGAAAGTATAAGCTGAGCATAACCGATATAAATGAGCTCTCTAAGCATGCTATGGAGACGCTTATACCAAACTTCGCCGAGAAAGTTAAGAGGGGCGATCTGATTGTTGCAGGAAAGAATTTTGGTTGCGGATCAAGCCGGGAGCAGGCGCCCCTAGTGCTTAAGCATTTAGGGGTGGGCGCAGTTATCGCTGAGTCGTTTGCGCGCATATTTTACAGGAATGCCATAAACATTGGGCTGCCAGCAGTTGAATGTAAAGAAGCCTCCAGAATAATAGATGGAGACGTGCTTGAAGTAAACTTGATGGAGGGATACATTAAGAACTTAACTAGAAGCGAAATCTACAGCATCAAACCGATCCCGCCAGCTCTGCTAGAGATTCTAGCAGAGGGCGGATTAGTAAACTACGTGAGGAAGCATGGTAAATTGCCATGGTAATCCCATAATCTTTTATGATTGAAGGGAACTATCCCGTAGAATCTTACAATAAGCCTTGACATTCCAGTTTCAGCCGTAGAGAGCGTTAAAATGCCAAGCGAGAATAGAATAATCGCAGCTATTATATATTGTTACAGAAAGGAGAATCGGAAGATAAAAGAAGCGGCACCTTCCGTATTAATTCCACTCTATTTTTTCGGCTTTAAATAGATCTTGCCCCCTATAATGGCGTTATTCGGTATCAGCACCCTTGTACCATCACCCTTTATAATCACTGTGAATAGTGTTGCAACATCATCTATAACACCTTCTTCTCCAGCTAAAACAACTACATCACCAATCCTGAAAGGTCTAGCTATCAACAGAAATAAACCTGCAATAGCTTGCCCTAACACCTGCTGGCAGGCGAAACCTATCACCATTCCTATAAAGCCCCCTAAAGCAACTCCAGCTGCGCCACCAGCTACGCCGCCAGATATAGAGGCAACTAGAGCTCCAACACCTATAATCTTTACAACATTTCTAACGGCGGCTGATGTAGCGTGATCATACTTAGCCCTTAAAGACCAGTAGAAGAAGGATGCAATGCTACTAACAATAAGATATCCGAATGCTACTGCAAGCAGTATCTGCACATAGCCAATGTAATCTGCGATATTTATTCCAAATTGCGGAAAAAAGCTGATGAAAATCCATTGAAATACAGCTGCAATAACAACATATAACACTGCGCATAAAATAATCTTCGCTAAGGCAGATGTCGTGTTTTTCGCAACATGAGATCTATTTATCTGCTCTTGTTGAATTGAAGAACTCATACTCTCACCAACATAAGAAAAAACTTAAACTAGAAGACAAATAAACCTTAGGTTTTTTCGCTCTTGAACGTGACAACTTAACGTATAAAGCCTTCACATATATTAAGTTGCCAGATCCGTATTTTCGGACGTGGCAACTTAAGCTCACCTCCTCATGTGGTTATAGTATAATGTGAATAGTTTTATTGTTAGGTTTTCAGCATGCCATTAACCTCATGAATCTCTCACTCCTATTAATTGGGTTTGATGTTATGCTATTGAAGAATACTTTTGTCCTCTGCTTGAATGGTGAGTATACTAATTCTACTCCGAAAGGATTCAGCATTGTACGTTAAGCCCATCTCCTCCAGCGCCTGCCTAAGCCATGAAGCATAATCAACTCGGCTTACCATCACAATACTTCAATACCTCGCGTATAAACTGCTCCGCAGCTAACGCATTCCTTGATGGGTAAACCTTATGGATCTCAGATAGGGCTCTAGCAGCCCTCCTAAGGCTTGAAAGCTGAACATAGAAAGCTAAGCCAAAAATCTTAAGCCTCTAATGGAACTCTATTCTCCTCAAAAACCCTCAACCAAAAAACCTAACACTCAACATAAGAAAAACTTGAACAAGAAAACACATAAACCTTAAGTTGCCACGTTCCCCAGGTTAGAGGAGAAACGAAAATGTTAGTTAAATTGAAAACTTAATGATTAAGATTCCAAAATTTAAAAAGCCCTTTAGATAGAGGTACTCTTGAGGTGAGAGTTAGTGAAAGTTAGTGTCTTTCGCTTTTTGGCAGCGTTTTCGTTAGCGCTCGCCATCCTAAACGCCGCGTTGCTCGCGCACTTCGCCGCAGAGAACGCTAAGCTTAGGGAAGCTGTTGAAGTGGAGCGGTTGCTCTGCGAGGAGGCCGCCCGGCTCCACGCTAAGGAGCGGGCTAGGTACGAGTCATTGTACAGGAACCTCACGAAGGCCCTTGAGGAGAACAGGGAGATTAATGATGCCCTCATGGAGGTGAGCGGTAAAGTTGTTGTCCCAAAGAATTACACGGTCATTTTGGAGCGTGAGGATCCATGAGAGCCGCGGTCCTAGCGTTGATTGCAGCCCTTCTGGCGGCCTCGAACCTCTACACCTACCTGTACTTCACGGCCCTAAACAGCCAGCTGAGGTCTGAGCTTCAGCAGCTAGCCTTCCAGAGGAGCCGGGAGCTCACGGAGTACTCAGCCATCAGCAAGATGTACATGCCTGCGCTGGAGGCCAGCTACTACAGTGTGGCTGAGGCAAACGGGCGGCTGAGGAAGGTTTTAAATAGCCTTCGGATGGATCTCGAGAGAATCCCGTACAACTACACGATGATGCCGTACGTGGAATTCGCGGAGAAATATACGTTCACGTACACTGACGAGATGAGGGAGTTCGTGCTCAACGTGACTGGAGGGTGGGATGGGACGGACGAAGACTTCAAGTCAGACCTCTACAAAATATATAGGGCGTGGCGGAGCATATTCACATATGTCAGCACAGCGGAGGACCCGCCGGCAGGAGGAATCCTCCTCATTAGCATAGGGATATTCGATTTCGGCTGGATTGAAGTGTACTCCCTTGAGGGGGAGAGGTGGGTTAGGATAGACTACCTCAGAGAGGTTCCGCTCGGCTACGAGATAAAGCCGATAACCGTGGGCGGGGCGCCTGAGATCTTCCACAGCAGGCAGGGCAAATGCCGGGACTACGCGGTTGCGCTCATCTCCCTATACAACGCCTACTACGATGCTTCAGGCAGGAGCCTACCGACAATATACCTATCGGTTGGGGGCAGGGACTTCCATCACGCCGTAGTCTTGATAAAGCTGGAGGGCGATAGGGTCGCCATAGTAGACTGGGATGTTGTAACCCCTGTAACCGGCGGAATGCTGGAATTCGTGCCCTTCCAGGAGGCTAAGAGACTTCATGAGGAGTATTGGGGCCGAAGCCTATCCTACGAGGGCTACATGAGGAGCAGACCGTATAAGGCGGGCCGCTTCAACTCAACCGAGGAATTCTACGAGTGGCTCGTCAACGAGCTGAGGTAGGTGTAAAGCCTACTCTAAACGCTGGAAGCCTCACTCTCGAGGGCAGGGTAGCTCACTCCCACTCTATTGTTGATGGAGGCTTATTTGTTATGTCATAGACGACTCTTACAACTTCAGGTATTTCGCTTGTTATTCTAGTTGATATTCTCTCTAGGGTTTCGTATGGTATTCTTGCGAAGTTAGCTGTCATAGCCTCTTTGCTCTCAACTATTCTCACAGCGACAACATATCCATATGCTCTAGCATCACCCTTTATCCCCGTCGTTAAAGTGTTTGTTAAGACAGCGAAGTACTGCCATAATTTGTTATGTAGTCCTGCTGCTTCAATCTCCTCTCTAACAATTTTATCCGCTTTTCGAACAATGTTAATCTTCTCAGGGGTGACTTCGCCTATAACCCTAACAGCTAATCCAGGTCCAGGAAAAGGCTGCCTAAAAACTACTTCTCTTGGCAAGTCAAGTTTTTCAGCTACTTCTCTAACTTCATCCTTATAGAGATCTCTTAGAGGCTCAATTATCCCCTTAAACTTTATCTTTAACGGTAGGCCTGCTACATTATGGTGACTCTTTATTTTATCTGAGAATCTTCTGAAGCCGGATTCTATCCTATCTGGATAAATTGTGCCCTGAATCAAATATTCCGCGCCGACTCTCTCAGCAACCTCCTCGAAGACTCTAATAAACTCTTCGCCAATAGTTTTCCTCTTAAGCTCCGGGTCGGTGATGCCCCTTAGCTTACTATAGAATCTCTCTCTGGCGTCTACAATTATGAGATTCATATCCATCTTTCCGAAGAAAACCCTAATATATTCTGGCTCACCCTCCCTCATAAATCCATGATCCACAAAGACCGCCGTAAGCTGTTTTCCAATGGCTCTCATGGCTAACACGGCGGCTGTACTTGAATCTATTCCTCCGCTTAGGGCTATTATAGCTTTGCCATCGCCAACTGAAGCCTTCACCTCCTCTATAGCCTTCTTAATGAAGTTCTCCATTCTCCAGTTCTGCCGGCAGCCGCAAATGCTAAAGATAAAGTTTCTTAACACTAGCATCCCATTTTCTGTATGGGCTACTTCAGGATGCCATTGAACACCGAAGAAGGGCTTACTTTTATGCTTAAAGGCTGCTACCGGACAGTTCTCTGTGTAAGCAAGCACTTCATATTCCTCTGGAAGAGTGTAGACTGAGTCGCTGTGGCTCATCCAAACCTTCTCCACTCGGCTTAGCCCCTCCAAAATTCCTACCGGCCTAGCAACAGTTACATAAGTCACGCCATATTCGCCACGCTCAGATGGCTTAACAACTCCCCCATGCATATAGGCTAAAAGCTGATGCCCATAACATATGCCCAAGATAGGTAAACCAATATCTAAAATTTTAGGATCAAGTTTAGGGGCGCCTTCCCTGTAAACACTTTGCGGTCCACCTGAAAGTATTAACCCCCTAATATTTAATCTCTTATTCAATTCATATATTTCGCTTGGCGTAATATCATGTGGAACTATCTCCGAGTAAACTCTATTCTCTCTTATTCTCCTAGCTATTAAATGGCAGTATTGACCACCAAAGTCAAGCACTAATATGGCATCATACCGCATAAGGCTCTATTCACCTCAACATGTAATTTTCCACATGGTATTGATGAAAATTGAAATTATTTTAGTGAGGACATTATCCGTAATCTTATTTGCGCTTTTATGCTTTGTGGCTTAATTAATTTCTTTGTTTATCTTTCTTTTATGGATTAGGGGTGCTGCTGATGAGAGGCTTATTAGGTGTGGTGAGCTCCTGCTCAGCCTAGATTTTCTTGACGGTTACTAGCTTAGTCTCCTGAATGATGGTAAAGTTGGGAGACCATTCAAGATTACGTATGGGTATATTATTTTTCCTAGCTGTTGTCCGATACCTATTCTCCATGCCCTATAGGTAGATTGAAGGTTTCACTAGAGCTCTTCATAGGCTTGTTTCAAGGGCTTCCAACAATAAACTACTCATGGGTTAAGAGGAGTATACTTAGGCTTGAATGATGGACCAGTTGTTATAGATGCTGGTTCGAGCGGGGTCAGCGTCCATAAGTGGATGGGTTGAGCGACTATATGGTGGGAAGAGGCGTTACATTAAGATACACTTCGCAGTTGACGTTAAAACAAAAGAGGTTTTAGCTATGAATGTGACTACAGATGACATACACAACTCTGCCAGGCATAATGGCGAATGCGTCAAGGCATAGGGCTACTATTGAGGCATATATGGATGGAGCGTACGATTCACCTAAGACGTATGCTCTGCTCAGAAATGGGAATAAACCCAATCATTAAGCCTAGAATAAATGCTAGGGTGGATAAAGGGCCCTCTTCAGCCATAATGTTCAAAACGTTTGGAGAGAAGAAGTGGGGTCAAGCGAAAGTGAAACTTTTATGAGGGCATTTGAGATACTTTATAACTTCTTCCGGCTGCATTCAGGCTTGCGCCACGCCGAAAAGGCGGATATTATGGATAATTTGAATATCCCCTGTAGTTCAAAAACTTTTTAAGAGGGCTTTCTTCTTCCTTTCACCTAAAAAGAAGGGCTTTCTCTTATTTGTGGAGGGTTTCCTTATGACCTTTGAGAGGGTCCGGTGTTGACGGGTTAGATGCTGCGGTAGAAGACAATCTTATCTCCGTCCTCAGGGAGATAGTTGAGCCTCAGTTTCAGCGCCTTAACAATTCTTTCATTCCCATTCTTCAGTATCTTATCACATTGTTGAATCATCCCTATCTTATGTCCTCATTCTTGAAATGGACGAAAAGATTGTCTTCTACACCTCGCTCCATATTCTTTAAGCCCAATTTTCGGATGGAAAAACTGGCCGAAAAGCAGACTTTCCCATTCATAACATTGTTATAACTGCCAGAGAAGCTGGAGACCTTATGAGCATTGTTGTTTCTGAAGAATGGATAGGGAAGCTGCCCAATTATAGCAGGGCGAAGGGCTACGTGTCAGCTTCCGTCTCCAAGCGTATATATTGCATCCCCAAATTCTCACAAGCCATGAAAGAGGGGGCTCGCTTCTGTTGATGGAGCAGAAGCGTTTCCATCTTCGGTTTCAGATGCGAGTCAACCACCGCAGACAATCTTAATGGCTTCCACCATATGGGAAAATAAAGAAGGCAGAACAGGATAAAGTTTATTTTAGAATATTGCTATTTCAAAGTTGACGGAAGATGAATCATAGGGAACGTTTCTTTAAAGCTTTAGAGTTGGAGGAGCCTGATCTAGTTCCAATAACGGATCTAGCTTTAGATCCTCCGATCGTAGATGCTATTTTAGGTCGTAAATTCTCCGGTACAGTTTTAACGATGGCTGGTGGAAGCGACAGTTGGGAGAATTCGTTAAACTATAGGCTTGCACTTATAGATGCATGTAGAAAACTGGATTTTGACGCTGTGCCAGCTTTATCAGACTACTCTCTCACAACGAAAGAGTATAGACCCAGATACTTAGACGGTAAAAGATACATCGACCACTGGGGTAGAATTATGCAGACCAGTATAGAGGCTAAGACGACGTATTTTATAGGTGGAACCGTAAACTCACCGGAAGACTTGGAATCCTACGAACCCCCAGACCCATTTCATCCAGACGTTGTTGAAATGGTTGATAAAATTATGAGGAGAGTTAAAGGTGGAGACATCGCTGTAATAGCCCAATGTCATAGTGGATGGCATATGGCTTTCCAAGTTAGAGGTGGAATAGATAAGATTTCAATAGATCTATACCGTAATCCCTATTTTGCAAGAAAGCTCATAGAGAAGGTTGCAAAAGCCTGCCGTGGATTTGCCGAACTAATGGCTGAAGCCAAGGTTGACGCTATCTTCGTAACAGACGATTATGCGGATAAGAGAGGCCCTATGATAAATCCTAAACTTTTTAGAGAGTATGAATTGCCCAATTTGAAGGAGATTGTGAGAATTGGAGAGAAGCATGGAATACCAGTGTTAAAACATTCCGATGGAAACCTCTACCCAATACTAGACGATATCATCGAAACTGGGATAAGAGCCCTCCATCCGATAGAGCCAGGCGTGATGGACTTGAAAGATGTGAAGGAAAAATACGGCTCTAAAATATGTCTAATTGGAAACGTCGATTGCAAGTATGTACTACCGTTTGGAGATGAAGATCATGTTAGAAGAGATGTTAGAAGGTGCATAGACTCTGCAGCTCAAGGTGGAGGGTTTATCTTAGCATCGAGCAACTCACTACATGCCAATGTTAAAGTCGAAAACATTTACGTGATGGTTGAAGAAGCTAGGAGATACGGCAAATATCCTTTAAAGTGATCATATCTTTATGGCTTAATTTTCTAGCTTAGGTTCTTCTCCCGGTTTCTAGCCGCCTACCCTCAATTTAGATTGTTATATGCGTATGCTTCAGCGCGTCAATTGATACATGCCCTAGACTTCTATGATCTCATTTGCATTTTTAAAATTTCATGTACCATGTCTTAACGGAGCCCTTATTTTTCTCGTAGACTTCAATTATCATCTCTTTCTTCCTCTCAATCGCGGACGTGGCAACTTAACATATATCTTTGAGGCTCTGTTAAATGCTGTCACGGTCAGCAAACATATTTCTCGGCGAAACCCATTTCTGATGGTTTAACATCTTTTAAGAGCACCCTCATCTTCTCAATCTCTTCCTTTAACTGAATTTTCCACGCGGGCTCTGATTCTAATGGCGGCTGATATGTTGATACCTGCCCTCTCAAGAATATCTTTAACCTCTCTCCTAGTACGCGTAGTTATAACAGTTGTCTGCGTCATGTAAAGCATATAATCAATATGATAACCACATAAGATTTATCCTAGCGTACTCCATGTGAGCTACCCCGCCCTTGAACATCAGGCAACCGCAGAAGCCAAACAAACGGAAAAATCAAGACCTGGCAACTTAACATGTAAAGGCTTCATATTTTAGGTTGCCACATCCGAAAAATCAAGCAGCAAAATTTTTGATCTACTATGAAGAGCGAGTTTTCCAGCGTTCCGCCTGAAGGCTTTACGCCCCAGCCACATCTGCTGTTTGAGTGCTCACGTTTCCCTCCATTTTATGCCCATGTTAAGGCATAGGCTATGTTGATGCATTCAGGTTTTTCTATCGCAGCTTAGCCTACATTTTGGGCAACGGCAAGCGTTAACAATAAATGAGGTCGATGCAAACCTTCCATACCCTTATCCATATCGCCGCCTCCAATCAGCTTTCAGCCGCCTCCGCCAAGGCTTCTTCACAAACCACATCCTCCAGTCGGTTGAACCTTTCCCAACGTACTTCACGTTCTCGAAGAAGTCGTCTATGCGCAGTCTCTCCCTATTTTTTGGGAGCTGTATGCCGAGGGCGGAGCAGCCTTCTTGCCACATCTCCTCAAGCTCTGGACTGTAGCCTGTAGCCGCATCCTTAGCCGTCTCGTAGACTATGCGCGCGCCGCAGGAGCACGCCTTCAAATACTTCATTATGAATGTCCTTACGTACCTTGCCCCGCAGAAGGGGCACGTAACTATGTCCTCTTCCTGTTCCCTCCGGAGCTCAAGTAATGTCTCCGCAAGCTCGTCAAGAGTCCCCTCGAAATCGAAGAGATAGGTGTTCGCTCCAACCCTCACCTTGATACCCCAGAAGTTTCTTGCGAATTGAACAAGTTCAATAACCTTCACGTCGAGGCCTGGAGGAGCATCTTTATTCAGGCGCTCCTCAAGCAGCCTAGCCATATTATCTTCCACCTCTATCCTCGCAACCTTCCTGTTCACTTCCTTCACAATTTCACCTACGGTTACATCGCTGGCTTCCCTAACAACTTCCATCACCTTCTCGACTGTGAACTCCCTGACCTGGCCGCTTGAATCCATATAAACGTATGTTGGAACTATTGCGGAGCGTGCACGCAACTCCTTTAGGGCTGAGAGAATATCCTCGCGGCTCTTAACCCTGCAGCCGCAGGCGTTGGCTATGAAGTCCGAAACGGATTCAATGATAAATTTTCTCTCACGTATAACCCGCTTCCTCTCACGCATAATTCGCCTATCCTCGTCTTTTCGGCTCTTGCTCCCATTCAAGGCGGCTCTCCCCTAAAGCATGATTTCATTAAAGTTATTAATAAAGAATTCATCTCTAAATTCCGTATCTTAGGTGGATTATTATTGATGCTATTGTTACTAGGGCTTTGTATGTTAATGCCAGCCTCTCATACCTTATAATTATCCCCCTTGAATGATTTCAGCCATCCGAAGAACCTCTCCATAGCGCTCCTCATCTTCCTATATAGCTCATATTGTAGGCTTCCTACAATTCCTAGGATTCACAGGTATGTTAGGCTCTATACCCATAGATTCTAAGCCTCTCCTTATATGTTCCGTATCGTATGATGCGTCCGCATATAGCTGTCTAAGCCTCCAATCCTTCCACAAGCTCTAGAAGCCTTCTAGAGTCATTCCCAGGCCATATAATTAGAGGCATGGAATCCCTGTTTACACATGTATGTATCTCCGTCTCCTTTCTATGCTTGAAACCATCATATCCTGCAATCTCTCCACCTTTTTAGCCTCAACCGTTGAGCTATCTACAGAAACAATTCCATGCCCCTAATAGATGCTAACACCTTTCCCATACCCCTGCCAGCGTTTAAGCCTCCTCCAAGCAGTCTTATATGAACCATACTCTAGAGGCATATCCATCCACCTACATCCAGTGGTGAAAACATATACTATGCCATTTATTACACGCCTATCATCAGCCCTAGGCCTACCAACCCTAGACTTAGGAGGAAGAAGAGGCTTAATAAGCTCCCACTCAAAATCACTAAGCTCACGAAACTCCATAAAGAAAACAAGGAAAAGAAACTTAAATAGTTTTGAGATGAGTTCAATATTAAAGGTGAAAAGCTTGGGCATAGTTAGAGAAAACCTGCTGGTTAAAGGCGAGAAAAAAGAAGAAAAGCTTAGCGTCTTATTCGACAGCGGCTCAGCAAGGTCTCTTATTAAAAGCGAGGTTGCCAAGGAGTTTACCACCCCAAGAGAATTACCAACTCCGATAGAAGTTACAGTGGCTGATGGACATAAGGTTGGTTGCAGGTATTACTGCAATTTAATAGTTGAGATTGGACAAAAGAGAATAGTTATCCAGCCTCTCTTAGTCGATGGTTTACCAGTTCCACTTGTCTTCGGAGCCTTGGATATGGAAGCCTACATGATTAAACTAGACTTAACTAAAAGAAGGCTTGACCTTTCAGAGTTCACAGGATACATGCTAGCCATATAGAGGATTAAAATCCTCTTTTTTATCTCAGAAAGGCGAGCGATAAACCTTAGAAAAAATTAAGGAAAGGCGGGGATGAAGAAATGCGCTGGTTAGCTATCTTTGGGCATGTCTGTCTTATCCTAGGTTGCTATTTGGTTGCATGGGGAATTAGCCTATTACTTGTAAGCTCTCCAGAACCTTCAGATATACTTACCAAGCCATTGTTCTGGGGCTTGATCTCAATATTGTGTGGAATATGTGCGAATATGTATTCAATCTGCAGATGTATCAGAAGCGAGTGAGTGAAGAAAAGTGAGCGTTAGCAGGCAGATATCTTTTCCATTTAAATTTTTAAGGTTCTATCTGCCCTCTTCTCCTTCTATGTTCTTTATATTTGCCTTAAACTCTAAAATAGCTTTGCCGATTTCTTCTTTCCTTTCACTATGATTGCTAATGAAGCTGAAGACGATTTTTCTATATGTTCCAGCAGACTCTATTTTTAAGTCTCCGAAGCCGAATACTCTTCCCAATATTCCGAATCTACAGGTTATGTCTTGAACCATGTCTGGGGGAATGAAGATTATTCTTTTGCCTATAATTTCCTCTCCTCTATAAATCTCAAGTTTGTCAGGTAGTAGTTCACACACAGCCAGTCAAGGAAAACCACAAGCATTGCAAAAGCTAAAGCGACGATGAATAAGGCTAGAATCCAGTAAGGCAGTGTGTGAGCAGTCCTCAGAAAGAGAAATCCCAAAATTATTAGGGCGATTTCTGGAACAGTAACATAAAGCCAGTGCGGATGAACCTTAAAAATTATTTTCTCTTCATTTTCTAGCCTCATATTTTCAACAGTTGACGATTTTCCACTCCTTGTTCAGAATCCAGAGCTATTTTCTCAACGCCCTTCGGGGTTTCGATGGATCTCAGCTTCTCCAACCCCCTCTTAAAATTGAACTTCCCAGTCTTAACCTGCAAAAGAAGAACCTTAGATTTTAAAATTGCAACTATGTCAAAAGGTGAATGCGAGGCTGCAAACCTGAAGACTACTTGAAAATTTCCTGAACCTCTCAGAATCCTCATAACCTCAAGCTCTCTTAAATAGCCCTTCCTGTATGGTGATTTCAGCCTCTTCCCTGCCATAATGGGTAAAGACTGCTTATGCTTCTCTGCCCAACTCTACCAGCCTTCCAAAGGTTGACGATGAAGTTTGAAAAGCATATGGATAGTGAAGCCCCGAACTTTTCGAAATGCTCAGAATTCAAATACCAGTCTATTAAGTCCCTAATCTCATTAAACGAATACTTCTTAAGCCTATTCTTGGCAAGCCTTCCATCTTTTCCGTAATCAATTTCAGGCTTAAAGCCTTTAAGCTCTCTTAATCTCCTCTTAAAATATTCAACTACGTCTACAGGGATGCTTCAGCATCCACTTTAGTGTTTTCTTTAATTTTATTTTCTTTAGTCTGAACCCCTTTCAGTACCCCCTCTGAACCTGCTACAGGAGGGGTCTGAACTTGGTTCATGTCTTCAATTTTGAGTAGTGTAACAAGGTTACACCTCCCCCTTCTCTTTTCAATCTTGATTAACCCGCTTTCTTAGAGTTTCTTGTTGTACTTAATTATCGTCTTTATACTTATCCCAAGCATTCTGGCTAAAGTCCTCTGAGATGGGAAGGCAACTCCTTTATTTCCAGCGTATGAGGCATAGGCACTGTACGGGGCAAAGCCGATAACTCCAATTTTTGATGCAAACCCTCCAAAATCTTCCTTGAAATCCAATACCAATACTATCTCGTGACGTGGAAACCTGAAGGTGCTTACAACCTGAGGCATGTCCAAATAATCCCTGAAAAACACTTTCAAAGCTTTCAAATAATTTGCGTAGGTGTAGGAGCTTTTATCCCTAAATCTTAATAAAAATCCCCTTAAATCTTCAGCGTTAGCATCCAAAGGATCTTTGCCTAAAAATTGCAAGAAACTCTTTATTTTTTTAGGAACATGCGATTCAACTATTCTCTCTTTTAGTTGAAGGTCTATTCTGCAAAAATTGGCAAAATTCTCAATCATTCTTTCAATTCTCCTATTCTCTTGTTTTTGTCGAAAGCTCTGATCTCGTAAGGCCTTTCGAGCCGGAGACCCGGGTTCAAATCCCGGCCGGAGCACCAAAAACACCTAAATTTAAGGCGCTTTCAGGGGCCGTTCCAAGTGTCAGGCTTTAGCGTAGACGACTTGATAAGGGCGTATAAGAGTTGCGGAGCGCATATTAAAGGGTTGGGGAGGACTCGTCAAGTAGATCCCTGAAATGAGGGAAGGCTACATAAAGTGGATGAGGGGGAAGGGTTCAGCGAAGAATATATAGCGCCTTCGCTTGCTGTTCCATCTATGTTAGGTGTGGTTTCTTTTGGATGGCCGTAGCAGGATATATTATCTGCTTACCTTCGCGTATCCATCACTATCAATAGTATGTATGTTAGACTTATCCAGATGAATCATCTGGAAAGGAATGAGGGGAGATGGATGCATCTACCGGTTGTAGCGGATTCATTCGCGGCTAGAGAGATAGCCATGGTTTTGTATGAATCTTCATATGGCGTACGCAATAATTTTCTATCTCTTGTCATCACGGCTTCGATGAATGCTTTATACATGTCGATCGTAGAATCTCTAAGTAACCTGTAGACTTCGCACTCCCTATTCTTACGGTATATTCTTGCCTCAGAGGGATGTATATAACGGATTAACATTTCCCTGCAAATTACGTCCATGGTCACAGAAGATTCTCTAGCATCCTCAATAGATTTATCCTCCACAGTTCTGAAGATGCTGGGATATAGCGCATATGTGCTATAAATGCAGCCTATAACATCGTTTTCAAACTTTAGGGATACTACGTAGCTAGCCCAATTGTCAAAGCCCATGGCTTTATCTTCCTTCATATTTCTACCCCTCTCTGTATAAACGGCATATACGCTTTCAACTTCACCTGCGAAGAACCTCGCTAAGTCTATCAAATGTATAGCTTGATCGACAATCTGCCCCCCACCTTGACTTCTAAGCCTAATCCAGCCAACTAAAGGTATGGTCCAATACCAGTAACCAGCTATCAAGGACAAAGTACCTTCATCTATAACCTCCTTAACCTTATCCACCACATTAGAATATCTTAGTTGGAAGCCCACAGCCACTATCCGATCGCTTTCTCCAACAACCTTTAAAAGCTTACTGGCCTCCTCAATATTTAGGGAAATAGGCTTTTCGAGTAAAACGTCAAGGCCCGATTTAAGACACCTAATGGTTTGGGATACATGTAATGGGGTAGGTGTCGATATGACAACGACATCCAACTTCTCCTTTTCCAGCATTTCATCAAGGGCTTTGTAGAACCTCATTTTATAGGTAGATGCAACCTCCTGAAGCCGCCTCTCATCTATGTCACATACAGCCTCTAAAGATACTTCCCTAAACTGACTAGCTACCTTTATGTGGTCGATTCCTCTTCTTCCTGCACCAATAAAACCGAACCTGATCTTCGACAAACTTTCATCTCCCTTCGCTAACATAAAGTAATACCCTATCCACTTCAGTGTTAAGACCGGGCTCCCTGCTTAAAATTGGATCCACAGCTTCTATCCACGTCAACCATCTATTGCTAAGCGGGTCATAAACTACATTACAATAAGTATGAATTGGATATTGAGGATGCTCGTACCGAGATTTGGGCTTCCACTCCGTAACAAATATGCTTTCTAAATTAAGACTTCTATAATCTATTACGTAGCTCGCAAAATGCCTAGTGAGAGCAGCTCCGTTTACCACATCTAACGTTTCAGTACCAATAAATATGGGACCTAGTGAACCAGCATGTATCGAACCGTTTAGAAGAAAGTAGTCTGGCTGATGCTTTCCATCAACTGTAGGGATGCCAAGCTTCGTCCAGTTCTTGCCGTCATTACTTATTGCTAAAGCTGTATGAACTACTTTTGTACCCGCCCTCCTAGCTTTATATAGGCAGACGTATCTTCCATCAACTATATCTATTGTACAGTCCCTGGCCTCACCACTATCATAATCTTTATCCCCTCTAAGTGCAAATCCATCCGCCTTCCAAGGTCCTGAAGGATCTTCTGCTGTGAGGAGGAAAGTTTCCCATTTACTCTCAAATATTTTCTTTTCATTACCAGCTATATTCTTTTCAGCAATATCTATTGAGAGGTAAAGATAATATTTACCGCTAAGAGGATCACGAAGTAGCTGCTGATTTTCGATGCTCTGAACAGTTTTTCCAGTCATTTCACTCAACTCCTCCTTTGTCAGCCATGTTATGAGACTGTAGTCTTCACCATTCCGCGATCTATATATTTCAACAGCGTAGCCACGCTTTTCAGACCCCATTCTAGGTCTACTCGTAAGCCAGTATTCCTCGTCATACTTATCTATCCAGAGCTTTCCAGCACCACACCAGGAACCCGGATCAAAGCATGGGGGATTTAGTAAAACCCTTCTAAACCTTCTACGCGCAAATATTGCCTGCGGAGGATATAGACCATTCCACACCCCCATACAACCACCACTCTCAACCTTTAGAATCTACATACTAAAAGATATTTAATAAATAGCTGAAGCCAAGTTTTCCTCTATTGGAGACGTTAAGTTTTGAAGGTAGGCTTCTCAGCAAACGTTCTGAAAACGATGCCGTTAAGCGAAATCGCTAATTGAGCTATCAATAGTGGCTTCGAATTCCTAGAGGTAGGGCCTCACGTGCCAGCTGATAAAAGTTCCTTTAAGAAAATAATCGAAAATATTTCATCACCTAAAAGGCTTTAACTTTGAACTCAATCTCTAAATTCTTCTCTTCTTTCATTTCATCGACTATTTTCTCTATCTCCTCTCTAATACTCACGTAGAAATCCGATCTAAAACCCTCCGTCACTCTTCTAAGCTCGCCTAGAACCCTTAAGGCATTCCTCGGCATCCCTTCAGCTTCGAGCTTTGAAAGTTCCTCTGCTATGTTTACTTCTTCAATCTTCTCCACATTTTCTATGCCAACAGTTTTCTGTATGAGCCCATAGGTTTTTCTCGCCATCTTCTCTATTTCCGCTAACCTCATCCCTATCCTTCTGTACCTGTTCAAAGATATGGCAATGCATATTGCTAACTTGTAGAATTCGAGATGTTTAAATGTGGCATCACTCGGTGACAGCAGCTCGTAAAGCGTTCTTAGCTTCCTAACTTTCCCCGCAAATTCTTTCTCTTTTCCGTTTAAAACTAAAATTTCTACTGCTTTGTCAACATCCTCCCACCCCTTTTATCTCAACCCCCTTAAGCATTTCCTTTAGCTCCTCTACGCATTTCTCAAATTCTTTCTCAGAAGCCGTTACATCCTTTATGAGGAGAAGGGCTTCGTCTATGAAGTCTTTCTTAAAGTGCTGTAATGCCCTTTCTAGATTCCTGGCTACCCCGATGTAATCTACTATTAGCCCATATTCCTTTTATCTCCATAAGGCCTATTAGTTCTCGCTATTGCTTGAAGAAGCCTACGCTCTTTTAGAGGCTTATAGAGGAATAGCACGAAAAGCCTTTTGGTATCAAATCCTGTTAATAACATGTCGCTTACTATCAATATCTTTGGATAATCCTGCTCCTTAAACCAATCCCTACTTATCCTATCAAAATCTGAATGCTCAAAAAGCTCTATAAGCTCTTTCTTATAGCTTTCGATTATGCTTGACTTTTCTCTTGCCTGATAAGTCATCACAATCTCAGAATAGTTTGAATCAAAATGCTTGTCCGATTCTCTCTTAAATAGAACGCAGCTGTTCTCCGATATGAGGCGGAAGTACATCGAGGATAGGGAGAAATTAAGGAGAAGCTGGCGAAAGAGGGAAATAAGTTGCTCTTCGTCCACGAGGGCGAAAATATGATTTGCCTCTTTGGCTTATTTTTAGATTATCATTGAGGTCGGCGGTATGTGCTTGAACTTTATCTCATCATTCTTAATGTAGATTCCGTATTTTTCCATTATGTTTAAACCAACTATCATATCTATGAGTAAATCATCGATAACCCCTATTGCCTCCTTCTCAGGTAAGATGAATCCTTCAACTTCCAAATCAACCACAGTCCATCCGATTAATTCAGCATACTTTCCCCTCACAGCTAAGGGTATTCTCCTCGGCTCCTTGAGAGGCTCGTACCCTA
>Ga0272445_1001632_pt1 | contig 16989 bp, 16 predicted proteins | sample YNPCB0031_FD_194404 | JGI IMG/M metagenome (GOLD analysis project Ga0272445, IMG submission 194404) | Hot spring sediment microbial communities from Yellowstone National Park, WY, United States - YNP-CB-003-1 | ecosystem: Environmental > Aquatic > Thermal springs > Hot (42-90C) > Sediment... | reverse complement strand
TAGATTGATATATTCTCTCACTATTTTCTCTACGCTGTATTTTTCTTCTGCCAACCTTCTACCCGCTTTGCCAAACTCTCTGAGCTTTTCATCCCCCAACTCAACCATTCTCTTCATCGCCAAATACAAACTCTCCACATCTTTTGACTTTACTAAAAATCCATTAACCCCATCAACGTATACATTTCTGCACCCAGGAGCATCCGTAGTTATTATGGGCTTTTCCATAGCCATAGCTTCAAGCAAAACTCTCGGAACACCTTCTCTGTATGATGGTAGAACTACACAATCCGCCATGCAATAAAAGGGTCGGACATCCTCTTGGAAACCATGCCATTCAATTAAACCTTCTTTCATCCATTTTTCAAGCTCTCCTTTACTAACTGAATTGGGATTTCCCTCATCCGGACTTCCAACGATAATAAGCTTTACCTTCGGCTTTTCTTTTTTCAGCTTTTCATAAGCTTTTATTAGTTCATAAATTCCTTTATCTGTTAAGAGCCTTCCCACAAAAAGGAAAGTAAATTCATCTTTTTTTGCTTCTCTGCATAATTCAGGGTCAAAATGTTTTATATCTATACCCTCGCTTTCAATTAGAAAACTTTTTTCTTTTGATATGTTCCTTAATGTGTTTAAGTCTTCAGAGTTTAGAAACACCACCGCCCTATTGAGTCTAAAAGCAAGCCAGTATAAAAGTTTTACCAGCTTAGTAAGCCAGCTTTCCCTTATAAACACATACCCAAGCCCGGTTATTACACTTATTGATGGGATACCCAGTAAGCCAGCGGATATGGAGCCATAGATGTTTGGCTTTATGGTAAAGTTAATAACAAGGTCTGGTTTTAGCCTTCTAAAAAGCAAAAAATACTCAAAAAACAGCTTAAGGTCTTTAATGGGATTTTTTCCCTTTCTGTCTAAGCTTTTCACTGGAAAAAAACTAAATTCCCTTCTCAACAACTCCGAATACTTCCCATCCTCCGGAGAAATTGCCATAACTTCATAACCTTTCTCTTTTAAAGCCCTCATCAAGTGAAGTCTAAAGTTGTATAGACTGAAAGCAGTGTTTGAAGATAAAACTATTCTTTTCCTTTCCTTCTTCTCCATAGTTCTACCGCAGTAGAATAGCTAATCGCAGACAATAGCATAACATAACCATATCTTTTTCTCACTATAGGTCCCACGTTTGGCTCCGCTACCACATGAAGCCATATAAAACCTAAACACATCAAAAATAAAAGCCAAAACCACAGCTTTTTCCTATGGAACCAAAGGGCTATAGGTAGCAAAAGCCATGCGAACCACAGATAGATTGCTTCAAAGGGCGTTATATACCTTGCTATTGTCCCACCGGTTGTGGAACCTTGTCCAAACCAAAACTTTGGAAAAGGAGAGAAGAATCCAACTGTTAAAGCCCTTGGAGTATATTTAATAAAATCCCCCACACTTCTAAACTTTATATCCTCATCAATAGCTCCCGGACGACCGCTCAAATGCATTGCCCAAATCTCATTTCTCAATACCGCAAGAGTGTAAAAGAGATTTTCTATTTTATCGGGTATGTAAGGGTTCCAATACCATTGTGTTTGTGTTTGTGTTTGTTCTTGTGTTTGTGGCTGAAGCAGTCCATAGGTTACGAAGATAACAAGAAATATAAGGGCAGTTTTTCCATACCTTAGAAATGCTTCCTTTCCTTTCCAAACCAAGTTTATGGTAGCTGTTAAAAGAGAAATTAACAAAAAGAGGGCATAGAAGTAATAGACAATCTCCAGAGCATACTCGCGACCCACTGTAAAAAATACAAAAGCACCTACTACGCCCACAACTATGGAAATTACGTTTTTCTTTATCTCATTGGAAAACGCCAAAGCTAAACTCAAGAAAGTTAAATACATTCCAAGTATGTATAGTCCATCTTTGTGTATTTGGGATACCCATGTCAGAGAAGTAGGGAAAATAATAAAGGGAATTGTAAAAATAAGGGCAGTTTTCTTAGAAATATCTAAAAGTCTGAGCAGTATGTATAAGATTAGTCCAGCGGAAGCATGCAAAAAGGCGTTAAAAGGTAGCAATACCCAAGGCTTGTGAATTCCCGTGAGGGCATAAAAAAGTCCCGCAATGCCAGACATGGCTTGCCCGCTAATTGGATGCCTTAAGGTCCATACACTCCATCCTTCTTGCTGTACTCTTTTTGCTATTTCTACTCCCTCTGTGTGAAACTGGACCCAGTCCCCACCCACCATAAGCCCATCTTTCCAGTGGGCAGATGGGAAAATTATTGTCAAAATCACAAACTGAACTAAAAGCCCTACGGTTAATGAGTATAGATAAAAGGCAAGCCAAAGCTTGATATGAAACTTATAATCTCCAGTATATAAAGCCCATTTCTTCCGCATCCTTCCTATCAAAAACCCCCTTTATGTCAAAAAGTACTGATGGCTCAAGGGATAACCTTTTAAACTCTTCTAAGTTAAATGTTTCAAGGAATACCCTATGCCTTACCGCATACAAAATAGCATCGTAAGGAGCTTTTTCTTTGTAATCCTTTTCAAGCTCTATATCAAACTCCTCCTTTATTTCTTCCTCCTTTGCTATTGGATCATAGACCACGGGTTCAATTCCAAACTCTTTAAGTTCTTTTATAACTTCAAAAACTTTGCTGTTTCTAACATCTGGCACATTCTCCTTAAAGGTTATCCCAAGCACTAAAACTTTTGCACCCTTTACCTGCCTTCCTGCTTTGATAAGCGTTTTTACAAGCTCATGGGCTACATAAATGGGAATTTCTTCGTTTATTCTCCTTCCTGCCAAGATGAGTTCAGGCACATAACCAACTTCTAAAGATTTATGGGCAAGGTAATATGGGTCCACCGGAATACAATGCCCTCCCACAAGCCCCGGCTCAAACCTCAAGAAGTTCCACTTGGTTCCTGCAGCTTTTAAAACCTCTTTTGTGTCAAGTCCAAGTCTATGGAATATAAGGGCTAACTCGTTTATAAGGGCTATGTTTATGTCCCTTTGAATGTTTTCTATCACCTTTGCCGCTTCCGCTGTCTTAATATCTGGTGCTTTATAAACTCCCGCTTTAACCACAGTTCCGTAAACCTCCGCAATTAACTCTAAAGTCTCTGGAGTATCCCCCGCAACCACTTTTATCACTCTTTCTATGGTATGCTCCTTATCTCCCGGATTTACCCTTTCTGGAGAGTATCCCACAAAAAAGTCCCGCTTCCACTTAAGACCGCTTTCCTTTTCCAATATTGGCACGCAGACCTCTTCTGTCGCCCCCGGATAGACGGTAGATTCATAAACCACCACGCTACCCTTTGTTAGATTTTTACCCACCACCTCCGAGGCAGACTTTAAAAAGGACAGGTCTGGGTTCTTTAGCTTATCCACGGGCGTAGGTACTGCCACAATTATGAACTTACACTCTCTTATTGCGGAAGGGTCGTCAGTAAAAGAAAGATTAGGGTTTAAAAGCTTTTCCCTGTTTTCCACCTCGCCCGTATAGTCTATTCCCTGCCTTAAAGCTTCCACCCTCTTTGAATTCTTGTCAAAGCCAACCACTTTAAAATGCTCCGCAAGATTAACCGCCAAAGGCAAACCTACATACCCAAGCCCCACAACGCAGATTTTTTCTTTGCCGGCTTTCAACCCTTCAAGGAGGCTATTCATCTCAGCATTTCATATTCTAACTCAACTTAGTTTCCTGTTGAGGTGCTCTGCAAGGCTAACTTTCATCTTTAACTATTTTTAGAAAAGCCTCAAAAATCATATCTACAGTTATTCCTTTAACTAGTTTTTCATCATAGTCTCTTCTATAAAATGCTTCCTTTAAGAATGGGTTTACTATTTTCACAACTCTACCATAGTCATATATTTCCCATGGACTAGTGCATAAAAATAAAGCGATGACTTTCTTTCTAAGATATATACCTAAATGCATAGCTAATGTATCACCACATATTAAAATATCAGCTTCATCTATATCTTTCATATACTCAAGTAGTGTATCTCTTCGTCTTAAAACAATTACCTCGTATCCTTCTCTTTCTATTCTAGCTTTCAGTTCATCATAATAAGGCCATACCTTCATTGGCCAAACTTCACCTGCACGCTTTTCTATGGCTACAACTTTTTTACGATCTTTTTTTTGTGTAGGTGAAATTTCGTAATTTAATAAATACTCTTCTCCCTCAAATCTTTTTCCTATCATCCCAAATAATATCTCTTGATATGATTTCCTGTTCTCCCACTTCAATAAGTCAGCCCTTTCTTTTCCGTATTTTGAAATTAAACTCATGTCATACCACTCTTTACTCTCATCAGAGTATGAAAGTTTATTACTTTCAAAATCGTAATAAACACCTATCAGTTTTCTGTATCTTAATTTTGTTAAAAATTTAGCCAATTCCACATCTTCCTCAAGGTTTAAGACTAAATCAAAATTTATATTTTTCAAGGCATCAATTTCGTTTGGTGTTAATATTTTTAAAGTCTTTAGTCTGGGTAATAACTCGGAAGCTTCTTTAGAAGTAAGCCAAAATATATTTTCATTTATCACTTTCAATATAGGAGTAGTCCTCACAACATCACCTAGTGCTCTTGTTTTACAAATCAAAATATTACTCATCCTCATAACCTCCTTTTTGTGTATAACTTTTATATAACATAATTGCTTTTCTCATTATACTACTCCATTTATATAATTCTCCTATCTCTTTTGCTTTTTGAGCCATTTCCATAACTAACCATTTATTTAGATAAAGAACTTTTATCTTCTCGGCTAAAGTCAAATAATCATCTACATCAATCAGAAAACCATTTACACCATTTTTGATATATTCACTAAAAGAACCTACATTGGTTGCTATTATGGGTACACCATACGCTAAAGCTACGCTGACCATTCCAGATTGCGTTGCATTTTTGTAGGGGGCAACTAAAACATCACAATTTTCAATTAACTGACATAGCTCTTCATTGGAAATCCAATAGTTTTTAAAAATAATACCAAGCTCATTAATTTTATTTTCTAAATCTTTATCAATTTTCCCTCTTCCAGCAATAGTTAATTTAATTTTCAAGTTTTCTTTTTTTAGGATCTCATAAGCTCTTATCAGTGTATCTATTCCTTTGTAGTTTTCTAATCTTCCAAAGAATAAAACATCTAAACTTTCTTTATTTGGATTGAATTTTTTTTCAAATTTAGGACAAAGGTCGTCATGAATTCCCAAAGGTAAAACTTCAATTGTTTTATTTGAAACATACTTTTTTATACTTTCTTTCATGAAATTGCTATAGGTCAAAATCAAGTCCGCCTTTTTGACAAAGAATTTTTCAAAAAAGCTCATCAAAAAAACAGGTTTTTCTTTGGGTTCAAAGGGATTATCATGCACTCCATAAAAAATTTTGTATTTAAAAATGGGACGAAGCAGATAAACAAAAATACACCATACATGAAAGTGAGTTATATGAACAATATCAGGTTTAATTTTTCTTAAAATTTGAATTAGCTTTATCCATCTAAAAAGCAAGAAAGTGTTTACTAAAAAACTAAAATAGTTTGAAGCAAAAGTTTTTATTTTAATAACTTTTCTGTATTCTGTATCTGTGAATCTATCGCTAAGCTCATTTCCTTCCGAGAATAAAATGTAGTGAAAAAATCTATTTTCCACCAAAGCATCTGACATTTCTAAAGAATCAATCGCTCCACCGCCAAATTTTTGTAAAGATAAAAGAAGAACTTTAGGAGAGGTATTTTTGGAGTAGGAGTTGTTGAAATTGAAGTCAACGAAGCCTGCTGTTCGGCACATGCTTAATCAATACCCTTTAAATCCTTAAAAAAGAAAGGTTTATATTCTGCATACTTCTTTTCTGTAGTTGTTTGTTTAAGCTCTAAAGCAATTTTGAGAATGAATGGCATTCTTAAATAATGTGCAAGCTTTACAACTTTTAATTTTTTCTTAAATATATCCGGAAATACTTCTTCAATATATGGACATTCTGCTATCTCTTTTAATAGTTGCCCAGAAGTTTTAAAATCCCCCTTTAAGATTGCAAGTTTTGCTAATTCCAACTTGGCCTGGACACCAGCACATCTTCTGAATTCTATATACTTATAATTCAGCTTATCTAAGATTTCTTTATGAAACTTCTCCCAAAAATACTCAGAAAATCGGATAGCATATCGCATCATATCTTCGTGATATTGCATAGTTATAGAATTAGTATGTCTTCTCCAAAAGTATAGGACCTTAGGTATGTACAACCACTCTCCTTCCAAAGCTAAAAAAGCCCATGTGCAATAATCAGCAGCTCTTAATTCTCTTAGTATTTGCTTAAAACCACCAATTTTAAGTAGCTTTTCTTTATTCAGTAGAACTGTGCTTGCTGGTATAAAACTGAACCCTTGAAGTAGCCAAATCAGAGCCATGCCAGCCGGAGTATTTCTAATAATGGGTGAGTACTTTGGATTTTCATAATATGGTATAGGTAGGTCTATACTTTTACTGTCCATCCATATCCTTCCATAGCGTCCGTAAACCATTGAAATATTCTTTCTTTTCTCTTCTGGGAGTTCGTTTAAAGCATTCACCCTTATTTCAAGCGATTTCTGGACAAAAACATCATCCCCTTCTAAATATCCTATCCATTCACCTTTAGCCTCTTTAAGTGCAAAGTTGTAATTTACATCCAAAAATAAGGGACCGTTATTTTTTTCGTTCCTTATAAATTTAATTCTGTTGTCCTTTTTAGCATATTGCTCTACTATGTAAGGTGTTTTATCCATAGAAGCGTCATCAACTATTATCATTTCCCAGTTTTCGTAAGTTTGACACAACACAGACTCTATACATTCTGCTATATAGTTTTCGTGGTTATAGGTTAGGGTAATTATTGAAATCAGTGGTTCGTATTTATATTGACCCATAGCATGCCTGAAAATACAAACCGGTTCCTTTTTCTTTTAGTTTTCCAACATATCCCAAAGCAGAGGGCAAAAGCATAGCATTCTTGATCAGTTTAAGCATCATAAATATCATCATAAGCATATAGGCTTTTCCCTTATTTGGACTAACTTTCGCAAGCTCCTCCACCGCATAAACTGTGGCTTTTCTTTCATCTCCAAACACCATACCCTTTAGCTTTATTTTAAGCTTGTCTAAGTTTCCAAAAAGCTTTTTTTCAAGGTATGGAAAAAGCCCAAGGTGATTACATCAAACCTTAGTCCTCTCTCTTTAGCGTATTCATAGAACTCTTCCAAGCTCATGGCAAAAACGGTGTAAATACGAAGGTTCCTTTTTACATTCTCTACAGATTTCTTGTCAAAGTCTATTCCCCACACTTCAGAGCCTTGTTCTTTAGCATGTCTTAAAAATCTTCCGTCTCCACAACCCACATCCAAAAGCTCACCTCTTACATTGGAAGGAAAGTGTTTAAAAAATGCTTTGTGGTTTTCATAAAGTCTTGTTCCTAAGCCTTCGTGAAATGCAATGTACATTTCGAGAAACTCGCTTTCGTAGAATTCTGGGATTATCTTTAATGGCTCCCACCAATGGACATCGCAGTTGGGACACTCGTAGCGTTTATACTCTTGATTGTTGTATGGAGAAACATAAGTTTCTTTGAAACTCCTTTCCTCAACTTCTGTGTAGCATAAGGGACATTTGATCTTATCCATTGCTTTTTATTTTAATCTGCTTTTAGCTTCCGCGTCAAGATACCGTGGAGGATGTTCTAAAAATACAAACTAAGGAAAAGCTTCTGAAAAGTGATATAATTCTTCCTATGCAAAGCTTTCAGAGCTTGCTGGGTATCTGTTTTGGGGCTAATGGAAGGAACTCTGAAGACGGGAAGGATTTTACCATCCCTGCTGCATAAAAGATTTTTAGAACAGTCTCAATTGGAGGCATAAAAATATGAAAGGGATTTTGCTTGCTGGGGGCTCGGGGACAAGGCTTTATCCAGTGACCCTTACGGTTAACAAGCACTTCTTGCCTATCTATAACAAACCAATGGTTTATTATTCCCTATCCTTACTTATGCTCGCAAAAATAAGAGATATAGTAATTGTGGTAAATCCCCAGGATGAAGAAGCGTTTAAAAAGCTCTTGGGAGATGGAAGTGAGCTTGGCATGAACATAAGCTATGTAAAACAAGAAAAACCCCTGGGGCTTTCTCATGCGGTGAAGACAGCTTGCGAAACTTTAGAAAAGGATTGCTCAGTAATGGTTGTTTTAGGGGACAACATTCTCTATGGACATGGGCTTCCAAAACTTTTAGAAGACATTAAAAGCCAAGTGTTAGATAAAGGCGGTGCCTATGTGCTTGCCTATCATGTGCCAGACCCGGAAAGGTTCGGCATTGTTGAGTTTGACGAAGAGGGCAAAGTGGTAAGCATAGAAGAAAAACCCAAGCATCCTAAGTCTAACTATGCGGTCATAGGGGTATATATGTTTGACTCAACGGTTTCGGAAAAGGTCTTAAGGGTAAAGCCCTCTGCACGGGGAGAGTATGAGATTACTTCTTTGCTTGAGGAATACTTGAAAGAAGGGAGCCTTAGGGTTAAGCTTTTGGGGAGAGGCTATGCTTGGTTTGATGCGGGAACTCACGATAGCTTTTTGGAGGCGGGAGAGTTTGTAGCTACCGTAGAAAAAAGGGCAGGCTTGATGATAGGGTGTGTGGAAGAGATTGCCTACAGGAACGGCTGGATAGACAGGGAGAGGCTTTTACACTTTGCTAGAAGGTATTCAAAAACAGAGTATGGAAAGTATTTAAAGGGTTTGGCAGAGGAATCGGTCCATGCCTTTTGAATTTATAAGACTTGAGATTTTGGAGACAATGCTCGTTAAGCTTAAGGTTTTTGAGGTAAATTGAATGGGAGAAGTTATAAAAACTGATTTTTTAATTATCGGAGCTGGCATTGTTGGACTTGCTGTAGCTAAGGCATTGAGGGAGGTTTATCCAGAAAAGGAGATATGTATTATAGAGAAAGAGAGCAGTCTTGGAGCTCATGCCAGTGGAAGAAATAGTGGAGTTTTACATGCAGGATTTTATTATACGCCTGATTCATTAAAAGCGAAATTTACGAGGCAAGGAAATCAAGAGCTTAAAGAATTTTGCGAAGAGAAAGGTCTAAGACTTAATAAATGTGGCAAAATAGTAGTAGTACAAAATGAAAGCGAACTTGAAGTTCTTTTTGAACTTAAAAAAAGAGGAGACATAAACGGAGTAGAGCTTTATATAATAACAGAAAAAGAGCTTAAAGATTTAGAGCCTAACGCTAAAACCTATAAGTATGCCCTCTTTAGTCCTAACACTGCTACGGTTGATCCTTTAGAAGTATTGAAAGCTTTAGGGAGTGAATTAAGAGAAAAAGGAGTAAGATTTTTCTTTAATTGTCCTTATGGGAAAAAGTTGAGCGATGACCTTGGAGTTATAGCAGGCGGTAAAATTTTTAAAGCTGAAAAAATTATAAATTGTGCGGGTTTGTATGCAGATAAAATTGCTAAAGATTTTGACTTTTCAAAAAATTATGAATTAATTCCTTTCAAAGGGATTTATTTAGAGTATAAAGGAAATGATCAGTTTATAAAAAGAAACATTTATCCTGTGCCAGATATTCGTTTTCCCTTTTTAGGAGTGCATTTTACTGTCCGGGTAGATGGAAAAATAAAAATAGGTCCTACTGCTATGCCGGCTTTTTGGAGAGAGAATTATGAAGGGTTTAATAGCTTTAACTTTAAAGAGTTGTTAGAAACTATAAAGTGGAATGCCTTAATGTTTATCAAAAAATCTGAGTTTAGAAGGCTTGCAATAGAAGAGATGAAAAAGTATAGTAAAAGCTATTTAATTGAACAGGCTAAAATGCTTGTTTATAATATTCCCTCAGCTGACCTATTTAAATGGGGTAAACCGGGTGTGAGAGCACAACTCATTGATAAAAGAAATTTAACCTTAATACAAGACTTTGTGGTAGAAGGAGATAAATACGGTGTTCATATTCTAAATGCTGTCTCTCCGGCTTTTACGGCAAGCTTTCCTTTTGCAAGATATGTCGTTGAAAAATATATTGCTAAAAATTTTTACAAAAAAGAGGTTAAAGATGGGGAAGTTTAGAAAGATTGAAACACCTTTAAAAGGTGTCTACATACTTGAACCTACTGTATTTGAAGATCATAGGGGATTTTTTATGGAGAGCTATAATAAAAAAGACTTTGAGGAGCTTGGTTTATATTTTAATTTTGTTCAAGATAATCATTCTCTTAGTGTTCATGCTGGAGTTTTAAGAGGGCTTCATTTTCAATTAAATCCTAAAGCTCAAACAAAGGTAGTAAGATGTCTTAAGGGTGCCATTTATGATGTAGTGGTTGATTTAAGAAAGGGAAGCCCAACCTATTTAAAATGGATTGGTGTAATACTTAGTGAATATAACAAAAGGCAGATCGTAGTTCCAAAGGGTTTTGCTCATGGAGTTTTAATTCTTGTGCCTAATACAGAAATTTTTTATAAAGTGGATGAGTATTACTCTCCAGAGCATGATATGTCAATACGTTGGGATGACCCTGATATAGGTATAGATTGGCCAGTTAATAATCCTATACTTTCAGAAAAAGACAAAAATGCTCCTTACTTGAGAGAAGTTGAAGATAAAATAAACTTTTATTACACGGAGGAAGAAAGATGAAGACAGTTCTTATTACTGGAGCTGGTGGATATATTGGATGTAGGCTTGTTGATTATTTGCAAAATAAGGGTTATAAAATAAAAGCCTTAGATAGATTTTTCTTTGGGAAAGAAAGACTTCAAAGTATATTAAAAAATTCCCAAGCAGAAGTTATTGAAGAAGATATAAGATTTTTTGATCTAGAAATATTTAAAGACGTGGATGTTGTAATAGATCTTGCTGCTTTATCAAATGATCCTGCTGGCGAACTTGATCCGGTAAAGACTTGGTCTATAAATTATTTAGGACGCTTTAGAGTAGCCACTCTTGCGAAATTTATGGGAGTAAAGAGATATATTTTCCCCTCATCTTGTAGCGTTTACGGTTTCCAAGAAGATGTTGTTTCTGAGACCTCACCGGTAAATCCATTAACCACTTATGCTAAGGCGAACTACAAAGCCGAAGTCGATATCAAGAGATTGGCTGATAAAAACTACTGTGTGGTTATTTTAAGATTTGCTACTGTTTACGGCTACTCTCCAAGAATGAGATTTGATTTAGCTATAAATGGTATGGTTAGGGGCTTTTTTAAAAATGGAAAGATTCCCATATTAAGGGACGGAACACAGTATAGACCTTTTGTGCATGTAATGGATGTTTGTAGAGCTATCCATCTTGCTATGGAAGCGGATGATGAAAAGGTAAATGGGGAAGTTTTCAATGTGGGTTCAAATGAACAAAACGTTCAAATATTTGAGTTGGCACAAAGGGTTGCTAGTGCGATAGGTGTTGAGTTTAACTACGAATGGTATGGATTTCCAGATCACAGGAGCTATAGAGTGAATTTTAACAAAATTAAGGAGGTTTTAAATTTCTATCCAGAATATACCATTGAAGATGGAGCAAGAGAAGTTTATGAAGCTTTAAAGAGTGGAAAATTGGACCCAGATGATCCGGCAACAATTACAGTAGAATGGTATAAGAGGTTAATTTCTGAAGGAGTTATGGTATGAAAAGACTTAAGTTTCTCATAACTGGTGCCAAGGGGCAGTTGGCAAAGGAGTTTGTAAAGGAGCTAACTAATAGAGGGCTTGAATTTACAGCTTTAACAAAGGAAGAGCTTGATATTTCAGATACTAACAAAGTCTTTAAAGTGATAAAAGAAATAAAACCAGACATAGTTATCAACTGTGCTGCTTACAATTTGGTAGATAAGGCAGAATCTTCCTCCGCAGAAGCTATAGCGGTAAATACTTTAGGGGTAGCTAATTTAACTTTTGCATGTGCAGACATTAAGGCAACTTTAGTTCATTACTCAACGGATTATGTGTTTGACGGGACAAAGGTAGGATTTTATACAGAGGAGGATCAGCCTAACCCTTTAAATGAATATGGAAAGAGTAAACTTTTTGGAGAATTCTTTATACAGAAAGTGCTTGAAAATTATCTAATCTTTCGGGTTAGCTGGGTTTATGGAGAAGGTACACAAAACTTTCTTTATAAGCTTGAAGAATGGGCTAAGAAGCAGGAAGTATTGAAAGTTGTGGTTGATGAATTTTCAGTGCCAACATCTACCAAAACGATCGTTGAGGTAACCCTTAAGGCTATTGATGCGGGATTGACTGGGCTTTATCATCTAACAAATTCTGGCTACGCCTCTCGTTATGAGTGGGCAAAAGAGTATTTTAAGTTAAAAGGAATAAATAAGCTTGTTTATCCAGCCTTGCAAGCTGATTTTAACCTTCCTGCTAAAAGACCAAAGTGGTCAGTAATGAGTAATGAAAAAATTAGCAAAGCTTTAGGAATTACTATCAGAGACTGGAAAGAGGAGTTAAAAAGTTTCTGCCTTTTTTTCTTGAATTAAGATATAGAGAAGACCGGTAGATGATGCAAGGTTTGAAGCTTTTGCTTCATTAAACCTGATGAAGAATTTCGCTCTTCAACCGAAGATGCCAACTTTTTAGCTTCCTGAATGATAATATGACCTTAAGTCATTTCTCAACTTTCACAAAAATTTTCTTCAGATCTTCTAAAAACTTTTTAGGCTCACTTTTGATGATATCCCTATAATATTCAAAATCCTTGTACCTCTCTTCAAAGTTTTTAAAACAATCTTTAATTTTATCTACAATTGCTGGAATATTTTCTTCGGTATCATCAAATTTGTATTCATCTGGTATGGGAGCATCTTCGAAAAAGGCAGCGGAACCCCTTTTACCTGTGACTACACAACAACCTAAAATTGCAGCTTCTCTTGGAAGGCGATCTTTACCAGGATGATTACCAAAATCAATATATACTTTTGCCCTTTGTAGAGTTTTAATCACCATATCTCTGCTCATATTTTCCAAAGGAATGAATTTTATATCTCTAGCAAAAGAAATTATTTTACGTGTGAATGAGTATCCTTTTTTTGGATTGTACACAACAATATTTTCCTTGCTAGATAAATCAGTATTCATTTCTAAAAATGCAGTATTTAAATAATCAGAAAGGTAGTATTTTGGATTTAATTTATCAAAATGCTTGAATGCGTACCAAGATTGAAATAAATAAAACTCTGCTGAACACAACAGAGCGTCCTTAGTATAATCAACTTTTTTCATCATGCGATCTATTACGGCTGGTGATGTAATATCAAAATCTAACAATGGTTTTTTTATTAGTATTTTGCTTATTTTATTTATTGCTCTTTTTAAAAAATAATCTTTTTTTTTTGAAAGTCTAGATAAATAGTAAAAATCTACACTTAAAAACCAAACACCCTTTCTAATACTCCTAAACTTTGCTAATTGTAACAATCCATTTTTCACCTCTGGTACTATTAGTATGTTTTTTCTGTCATCATCCTTATTATCTATTTCTAGCACATATTGATTATTATACTGAATATATTCCACGTGAACTGGAGAATTATCCTTTTGATTATGGTTGTAATAATACATAACAGCATTAACTTTTAGATTTTCCCTTAAATGATAACATAATTGATGCAATAACTCTGGTCCACCTGTTGCAACATTAGCTGGACATGCGATATAAACTTTTGTTTCAGGATAGATTTCAATCATCTTATTCTCTCCTCAAATACCTCCAGTGCCCTTTTTACTACATCATCCATATCATAATACCTATACTCCGCTAACCTACCTACAAGTACTAGATTCTCAAATTTATCTGCTTCTTCTTTGTATTTATTATACAGCTCCTGATTTTCTTTTGTAAAGACTGGATAGTATGGTATATCTACGTTTGGCTGATAAGCTTTTGGATACTCTTTTAAAATGGTTGTTTTGTCAGATTTTACAGGGTGAATATGTTTAAATTCTGTTATTCTTGTAAAATCATAATCGTTTGGATAGTTAACAACTGGTGCTTCCTGATAGTATTCTTGTTCTATCGTTTCAAATCTAAGGTCTAAACTCCTGTAGGGAAGAAATCCATATTTAAAATTGAATAATTCATCTATCATGCCAGTAAAAATTAATTTTCCTTTAAACTCCTGCCCTAAGAAATAGATTTTTTTATTTTCAAAGTCTATAGAAATTACCTCTTTGAAATCCGTATTTAGCATTATTTTTATGTTTGGATGATTTAGCATTCGCTCAAAAATTTTAGTATATCCGTCCTTAGGGATCGCCTGATATTTATCAGTGAAATATCTATTATCCCTGCTAACGTAAATGGGAACTCTTGCTGTTACCTGAGGGCTAATTTCTTCGGGCTTTAGCCCCCATTGTTTCATGGTGTAATTTTTATAAATTTTTTCATATACATAGTTTGCCAAAAACTTTAAATCTTGGTCTTCTTCCTTTAGAAGTTCAAGAATGGGAATTTTAGCTCCATAGCCATATTTTTCAATGAGTCTTACTTCTAACCTTTTGGCGAATTCTTGTGGAAAAACCTCATAAATGCTATTAAGGTTAAATGGTAGCGGTACTTTTTTCCCATCCACAAACGCTAATACTTTATGATGATATATACGCCAATCTGTAAAGTTTGATAGATAATCAAATACCTCTTTATAATCTGTATGAAAAAGATGAGGTCCATACTTATGTATTATTATATTGTTTTCATTTTTATAATCATAGCAATTTCCACCTATATGCTTTCTTTTTTCAATGATAAGCACCTTTTGGTTTAAAACATTTGCTACTCTTTCTGCTATTACAGAACCAGCAAAGCCTGCACCGACTATGATGTGGTTAAACATAGCTTAGCTTCCATAACATGAGTTATTCCTAATATAGGTTGTAAACAACGAACAGCTTATTACAGAGTTATTGAAAACATCCATGAATTTGAAAGGATATAGAATTATGCTTTTAATAACAAATGCATATTTATTTCGTACATCACCAAGCACATTATAATATAACCAACACCCTACATTTGCAAATAATCCTGTGTTGTATTTATATATAAGACGGTCGCAGTTAAATTTTTTAAATAAATTATCTAATTTATTTATATCATATCCATCTACCAAATGTCCTATTTTTTTGTGAAATTTTTCCCAAAAAATCTTAGGATATAGGGGAGTAGGTACAGAGACTAAAAAAATACCATTATCATTCATTTTCTCAATTGATAGTTTGATCACCTCTTCTGGATTTTCTACGTGTTCCAAAAAGTCTATATATAATATTATGTCAAATTTATAATTACCTAAATTATCAAGGAAAGAAATAGCATCTGAACAATGAAAAGAAAAATTTAGCTTACTATCATCTTGAAAAAAACTAGCTATTTTTTCTCCTATTTTTATAGATTCTTCTGAAATGTCTACTCCTACATAATTTAATGACTTCCCTAACTTATTGATTATTTTACCTATCTCAAACGCATTTATACCACTACCACATCCTAATTCTAAAATATTAAAAGTACTCTGTTTTGATGCGATAAAATATGATTTAATAAATTTTAACACGGGTTTTAATCTAATGTGAGTATGGAGATCTAACGTACCTAAACAGTTAAATAAAATTTTACCAATTTTGCTCTCACTAATGTTTGAATAAAAATCACCTATTGGCATAAGTAAACCTCTCTATTTCTTCAGGAGGAAAGTATTTAAAAAATGATTTGTGGTATTCGCGAAGCCTCGTTCCTGTATCCTCGGGAAACACAACATAATCTTCAAAAACTTCGCTTTCATAAAACTCCGGGATTATCTTCAACGGCTCCCACCAATGAACATTGCAGTTTGGGCACTCGTAGCGTTTATACTCTTGGTTGTTATAAGGAGAAACATAAGTTTCTTTGAAATTTCGTTCTTCAACTTCTGTGTAGCATATGGGACATTCGATTTTATCCATTGCTTTTTATTTTAATTTATTTTTCCATTTTTAGCCTCCATATCAGGATACCGTAGGAGACCCCACAAAGAAAGGAGTAAGCAAAAAAAGTTCCCAAGCAGATTCCCGCTATCCCAAGCTTATAAACCACTACGAACAGGTAGTTAAAAAATCCGTTAATTAATATACCAATCAAAGCAATAAAGAAAACAGGCAAAAGCCAGTTTATAATCTGAAAGGCTCTATAGAGGATTGTCCAAGCAAGAACTAAAAACAAGGAAATTTCGTAATATTTAGTAGCAGTTGCAGTTAGTTCCACATCAGTTAGTGTAAATTTTCCATGTCCAAAGAGTAGTTTTACGGGGATCTCTGGAAAGAAGAACAGAAAAAGCATAACTGGTAGAGAAACAACGAAGGAAAACCTTAAAAACTTGTTCAAAGTTTGAATGCTTGCCTTTGTTTCAGATAGGGATGTAATAGCCATATGTTCAAGTTTTAAAACACTTCCTAAAACAAAAGCCACCATTGAACCATAGGTCAATGCGGACACGCCCTTTTCTCCAAGCAGAGAGGCAAAAGCCCTATCTACCAAGATGAAAAGGTGGAAAACTCCATATAAGACAGAGAGAAAAACAAAGTGCTTTAGTATTTCCTTTACCCTTTTGTCTATAAAAAATCTAAAGTGTAAAAACTCTTTGCCAACGAAGATCATATACAGGGTTGCCACAAACTGCGAAAGGCTAAGGCTTATCGGGAGAACCAAGGGACTGTGGAAAAGGTAAAGCCCAAACGCAATAAAAAGAAAAGAGAAGAAAGAAAATATAAACTCTCCAATAAAGTAGGGGGTAAAATACCTTAAGCTTCTTAAGACTGCACCAAAGTGATGGAAGAAGAAGTTAAAAAAAAGATAGGGAAGGAGTAATAAAAGGTGAAGTTCTGTGGCTTCTTTTGCCCTCTGATCAAAGCCAACCGCTATTTTGGAAAGTAGAGGAATGTCCGCTAAGGCTACAAAGGTTA
>Ga0272445_1001631_pt1 | contig 16990 bp, 18 predicted proteins | sample YNPCB0031_FD_194404 | JGI IMG/M metagenome (GOLD analysis project Ga0272445, IMG submission 194404) | Hot spring sediment microbial communities from Yellowstone National Park, WY, United States - YNP-CB-003-1 | ecosystem: Environmental > Aquatic > Thermal springs > Hot (42-90C) > Sediment... | reverse complement strand
CCACTTCTCGTCCTAACTTCGACCAGCAAGGTACTTCTCCTCTTAAGAGTTAGCAGGACTCTTGAATTGTCTGCAAACCCACTATCGATTACTGTTACCAAATCATCCAACACAATTTCTTCTATTGATTTCGTATAGCCTAGATAATGCAAGACCCTCGTACCTGGAGGGAGACAATTAATGTCGTAGCCCACACCTCCAGGCGATATCACCCCTTCATTATAGTCTGTTGCAGCGACGCCTCCTATGGGGAAGCCATAGCCGGAGTGCGCGTCGGGGAGTACACAAACATGTTTCAGCACTTTAGGTAACTTACTGACGTTTATGGCTTGATGCATTGTTTCATCTTCTAGCATCTTAGAGAGAAGATCTTTTGAAGCGAAGATTAGGACTGGTACATTCATCTCCGGATCGAAGCTTTTCGGCACTCTCCAAATATTTTCCTCTACTTTTTCAAGATCTTCTAATGAAGTCTTAATGAGCTTCATGATACCTTTCGATATCTAAGATTAAGAGAGCATAATTTAAGTGTTTTACGAATACTCCTGAATGTTAAAAAACATGAAACCAGTTAACGATATAACTAAGCCCGATCAGGTGCAGTATGATGTAACTTAAATTACAAGTAGCTCATATTTAATTAGTTGCCGGTAAGTTGTTCTTGAAAAACTTACATAAAATAACATAATACAAAAATAGGGAGAGAGGGTAGCTTTCATTTGTCTATTTTTTGAAATTGGTTGAAACCTTATAGAGTATCTTTCTAATGCTGGATATATATGTTTGGCTTTGATGGCTATATGGAGTTGTTTTCCATTCTTCTGCCTTCCGCCGCCGCTTCTTACACTATACGGTATATTTGCTGTAGATAGAAGCTCCATTATGAGGTTGGCAGATTTTAAGATGTTCTGCGATATTATGATTTCCTGACGCTCCAAGTTGTAGTATCCATCTGAATCATATATTCCTGCTATGGCTGGAGCCGATTCCATTTCTGAAAGGAACTCGCCGTATCGAAGAGCTTTGAAAGCTCTTACCAGCAATGTATTATTCAATTGTATAACCCATTTTTCATGTTCTTCTTCTGACGTCTTCTCCCATGATATTCTATCCTTATTTGCTGACTTCAGGAAGTATACTGTTATTTTGTTGGGTCTTAGTTCTTGCGGTATTGCCTTGATTCTATCAATAACTGCGTGGTACGGGATTTTCTTCGGACTTCCATAGATCCTCAGGGAGTCTACTGTTGCGGCTCCATCCCCAATTGCGTAGAATAGCATCCATGCGAGGCTATCGTTTATTTTAACGGGAATATATCGTAGGTAGACCTCTCCGAGATACACTTTTATTTCCTTTTCGAACGGCTTCTCTTGATTGTACAATATTGGTATGGTGCGAGGTTTTCTTGGTTTGCGAGTAAGTCCGTGTTGTTTAATGATGTTGTATGCTTTCCAATAGCTGATTGAGTATTTCTCGCTGACTTCTTTTATCGTCGATCCCTTAAGGTATTCTTGTAGAATAATGAAGTCCCTGTCATTCCTAATAACGCCCCCTTCCACTTCTTCAGTATGTTTCTCTGAGAGTTCTGCTAGGTCTCTAGCTCGATGTTTGAAAACCTTCTCCATGCTGCATCACCTCCCTTCCACCCGGGAGGCGGAGCTCAGACTTCTAACCCGAGGCTTTAGCCCAGCTACTCACCCATAGACCGCACCACCTAACTAGGAGAGAAGCAGGTGGATCTAGGTCTATGGGCATTCACCGGACATGAGCCTCGAGCATAAGCCTTCATAGGCTCCGCCGGTGGGCCGGGCTTGTAGCCCCGGGTCTCGTGCCCCCATTGTGGGGGCCGGAGGTTATGCTCCCCCAAACCACTCTGAGCCCGTCTCCCAGGCAGCGGAGGTGATCACTGAAAACAGCGTCTTCGATGTCCTCTCTTCTTCCCTGCTCGTTTAGCTTAGCGATTATCTCCCAATGCCATATTCAATCTATGTTTTGGTTAACCATCTTCTGTAGTGCTGCGTGGTCTAAGGTTTGCTGTCTGGAGACAGAGGTCTCCAGCCGTGTCCAGGGTTGGTGGCTGCAGCGCAGACGCACGCATGCAGCCTTCAGCCTGGGCGCAGACGCACGCTCCAAGCTGAGTCCCCTAGACACGGGTCAATTGTTTCGTTTCCGGAGGCAATACCTCCGCAATAAGCTTATAGAGGTTACTCAATCCCTCTATAAGCGTTTCTTTTACCCCTCTCTCCCATTCTGTATCGCATGGGGGACGCCCATGCTCATCGGGATGTGAGTGTCAAGCTACATGGTCTGCTCAGCTATCTTCTCAAGCATCCCAACCTCCTTCAAAGCCTTAACAACCCTGACCCCTCTAGGCATCAGCTTACAGTTTCTAGAGACTAGGCCGAGTTTATTCAGCTTCCTGATAGCTTCAGCCCACACAGTACTATTCCTCAAGCCCTCTCTTAGAGATATCCTAGCTAGTATTGATAGCTCCGGGATTCCTACCCCTGAGTCTCCAACTAGAAATCTAATAGATAGTTTCTCGGAGACGGCTTCCTTAATCTTCAAGAATTCATCATACGTTAGCCTTCTATGCCACCTATAATTCTCTCTACACCACTTAAAGTAATCTATATAGTCTCTATCTCTAATAACTTGCCCATCAACTATTACAGTGTTCTGGCTTGGATGTCTTTCCTGAGAAGCCTCTCTAGAAGACATGGTCTCAGATAGAGTATGCTGTTTACCTTGTTCAGCCAGCCGACCATAATACTTGCTCCTACTATCCTCATAATATCTATGAGAGGCGTGCGTCTTCACATGAGTATTCTCAACTTTCTTTGGCTGGATGCTTAGCCTCGGCAATCCCTCGATAAACCTTCTCCTAACCTTCTCAGAAATCGCTCCAGCTATTACTGCCATTAGTATTGATGTGGATGCGTAGATTAATAATTCTCCTATGATTGGTTTTATAGATATGATTATGCCTACTGAAGAGAGTAGGATGACCATCACGAAGGAGATTAATATGTAGTAGAGTGATATTGCAGGCCATACTGTGTATTCTTCTGTTCTTGTTATAGCAGCCTTAACGACGCCTACCCATGGTAGGAAGATGTTCGGGGCAACAATTGCAATCATCAATATATCTGTTATTGATAATTCTTCGAGGGTCATGAAGCCATCTCCAGCAATAATTCTTCGACATCATCTATGCTAGACCTTGTAACGTATAGGCTTCTATAAGTTCCACGCCACTCACTTACGAATCCTAGATCCATCCTCTTTAATCTATCGAGTATCTCCCTGGATCCTTCTATGGAATGGTGGAGTAGCCTCGTTACGGTTCCAGAGCTTCTAAGAAGCATTACGCCCTTAGCACCATTCTCTCTATGAAAAGCTATTGATGATAGGTATTCTAGTGGTATATGTCTGCTTGATTCATCGAAGATGTATACTATGTATCCATCTTCACTTGTTATCCAAGACCTAGACTCCTTAAAGACTTCTTCAACATCTTTATTAAACTTCTCCTCTGCATCCCTCCTAATCCGCTTCTCTATACTTGTTATCTTAGACTTCACTATTTTCATGTATCCAACGTTATTGCTGAGTCTCTTAACCTCATTAACCAAGTCTACTATCATCTTATCCCTACATCCATCACCCCAGCTGGATAATAGTTCGTATAGTCTCTTGTTTGGGCAGTAGTAGATTAGCTCGTACTGATCGTTAGCCTCGTCTATAATCTTCTTTAGAGCAGACTTTAACCCGTGTAGGTATGGTGTTAGACCAGTCTTATCTCTACGTGGAAGAAACCTATACCCGTAGCCTTCCAGTTCAGTCATCCACCTCCACTTATCTCCATAGACTGTGTATCCATAGTAGATTAGCCTACCTCTACATCCTCCTCCAACCCTAACTCTAGCCTTCTTCATTCACGGTCAACCTCGCATACCTATACCTTCTACTTCTAACGGATTTATGTGGGTAGCCGCAGAGGCAGTTTGCTATGGCTCCGCAAACCCTACATCTAACAGGCTGTCCACACCTCGGACACAGGAAGCCAGATACAAACTCATAACCATCCATGAAATCTAGAAGCTTGAGGGATACCTCACTTGAAGCTTTATAACTACGCCTAGGATCATAACCACATTTAACTAGTAGTTCTTCGTAGGAGCTTTTTAAGCTTGATTCTATAGGTACACGTTCATCTATACTAACTGGCTTAAAACGATAAGTCTTTACGAGACCCCTACACTCCTCGATCAGCTTATCTATGTTCTCTAAGCTTGGATTCTCAGCCCACCTCTCCAATACCAGTGAAGCAATGCTTAATGGCTGTTCTGATAGAGAAAAGTATAGTTTTGATGCAGCCTCATCAAACTCCTCTCTACTATACCCCTTCTCCAGTAGTTTTCTAGCTATTGCTTCCGCAAGCTTAACGTTAACTTTGAATCTTATCTTTGATTCGTCTTTGTCCGAGCGTTGGACACTCCTCCAAACAGCCATAAATACTTTCCCAGCTTTAGAAAGCGTCTCAGCAGTAGACTTGGGTATCCTAAGCCTCCTAGCAGCCTCCCTAACACCTAGACGCTCAACCGAAGCGTTGACTATTATAGCTCTCTCATCATTTGTAAGCTTCTTCTTAAGCTCATCCTCCTCCCAGACAACCTGTAACACTTTATCAAAGTCCATATCCCTGCCTAGGACATTTACTGGGACTTCCCTTAACCCTGCCTCCTTAGCCGCCAGATATCTCCTATGACCATCAATAACCACGTAAGCTCCATCCTCGGTCTCAGAGACTATTAATGGGTCACGGATACCATGCTTGCTAACAGACTCTATTAGAGAATGCATGTCTCCAAAGTCGCGTCTAGCCGTAAACCTGACTTGAAGCTTATTCAATGGAACTCTCCTAAAATCGCCTGTCATCAGCATCACCTTACTAATGGATTCTTCCTATTCATGTTAGCCAATTTTACTTTTACCCAATTCTCTAAGCATCTCCTAAACGATCTCCACTCTTGGAATGTGTTAAGAATAAGGGTCTTGGTCATCATCTCTGCCCACCATCTTCTACAAGCATCCTACTTGAATCAGGAGCGAGCTTCTTAACCATTATTCTTGCCTTACCGAATCGTACAAGCCTACTATAGATTCTCTTATACCATGCTGTATCAAAACTATAGAAGTAGCTATCTCCAAATAGATTGCATAGGTCTTGTGAGAATCTCGCGTATTTATTAGCTCCTTGAGGCAACCTAATGCTTCCGACACTCTTAATCATGTATCTAGAAACCTCATAGACATCTACAACCCTCCTCTTCTCGTCAGGCAGGATTTCCTTCCGCAATCTTAACTCGATAGTTGTGTTAATAGAATTTTCATCTACTCTTAATCTTTTAGCTGTTAGTATACCTGCTGGATACACCTTGCTCCCAGAAGATACCCCAACCAGAAGCTTTACAATCTCATGAATATTAGAAAGTACCTCTTCCTCAAGTATCCAGTAATAGAGATAATCACGTTTCAGTATCTTCTCCATCTTATCCTGGAGCTCCATAGCTCTTTTACTATCCCCGTCTCCCTCCCTAACTACATCTATGAATATGTCTCTCACACCCGAAATTTTGAAGTCTGCTACATAGTGGCCGATACGTACTTTCTGCTTAAAACCTAATCCTTCCTTCTTGAGCGCTCTAGCAAGCTCAACCTCGCCACGGCTCAAACGATACTTAAAAACCTCTAAGCTACTAACACCTACACTTAGACAAGTTACAATAATGCCAACGATACCATGAATGTGGAATGCTCTGTAAACATATTCTCCATCTACAATGATTTCTCCGGAACGGAGAATCCTTCTAATATTCTTAACTAGATAGCGGAGTCTTATCCTGCCATCCAGCATTCCTACAGGTATCCTTGCAAGTTCCTCGCCAGTCTCATTCAACATCATGACCATGCATCTAGAATCTCTGAGGCTTCCAACCCGCACGAGTTTAATCTTAGCTACTTCAACATCTCTGTCTTCATCTACGAGAGATGTATTATGTTTTAATTTATCTTCTATGTTTGTCTCCAAGGACCTTAGAATACTGGCTTTTGCAGGTTCTTGACTACCGAGATTATCAGAATGTTCTTGATCTCGATGACTAATTACTTCATTCCTCATTTCCACCTACATCATATAACTGGCTAATATAAAAAACGAGAAAAGTTTAGAAAATTTCAAAAATTAGAATAATTTCATCGAGAATTCCAATAATGTTAATGTTCGAACCTTCGGACGCAAAATTAATTAGATAGAGATATGACGAGTATGATGATGAGTGTAGAGGAGAACGACCAGGACGCGGTTGTAAATGTCTGTGCAGCATGCATAGTGGCAGAGATTTTGAGGAGGAGTAGAATATCTAGTGATGAAATTGAAGAGGTTATAAGTAACTTTATCTCTCGGCTTCCTGCGAGGATAAAAGTAGATGAGAGACAAACCGAGAGGAGAATAAGAGAGAGAATACTGCGAATACTGAATGATGGCTTGAAGGATGATAAAATATTAGGGGTAAGGATAACATATAACCCGTTCAAGACGTTACGGAGGAATGAGAAAATAGAGGTGCATATTCCTTCACAGATACCAGGGCAAGACGCTGCTAAGATTATAGCAAGTCAAGCCCTTATCTCTCTTATGTCGCCATCAATCCAACCTCAATACTTTGCAGTTACATTAGTAGCTATCCCAATATCGTTATTTGTCGTTACTCAATTTCTCTGGCATCTATCTAAGAAGAATTTACGCCTACTTACTGAAAAAATATATGTAAGAATTAATTTTAGAGATAAGAAGCGGAGAATAAACACTATACCTTCGGATGGAGGCTATCTAGAGTTTAAAGGGTATCACAAAATAATAGATGTTAAGAAGAGGCTCGTGAGTCTTCTTCCACCAGGAAAGACCGACAAAGTTCAAAAATGTCTTTTCTCTACAAAAATTAAAATCGATAGGGAAGATAGAATCTACCCAATTTATTGTAACGATGACGACTATCTCTTTTTACTAAGCCAATTAGCAAAAAAGAGTATGTTGACATTAACATATGTAGAAAAACCTAAAGACGACGTTCCAAGAATACTTGATTTCTTGGAGATCTTAAACGAAAGATTAAGAAGATTTGCTCATCCTCGCTATTTACCAAGACTTTTCGGGAACTAGCAGCAAAGTTATGCAAGCTATTACAAATTTCTTTCTGAATTACTACAATAATATGTTCGGATAAACATTTATTCATATTCATGAATCGGTAATGTAATGTGAGAGAAGCTTAGGAATAGATTCAGGTCCTAGATTTCTTTTGCATATTTCTCACTTAACTCATAATGGTTTATAGTCATTCTATGCTTCAAGTGTCCAAAGAATTTCTCACTCTACTCCTCGTACCAGACTTTGACGCTTATACTTTAGGATGGAGGCCTTTCTACTTTACTGTTAAATTTAAAAGGATAAGTAGCATTAGCATATATTGATTGTATAAATATCGTGGCTATAATCTTTAGTTGTTTAAGCGTGGTAAGAAGGGTAGGTGGAGAGGTTTTTGACAGTGTTAGGGTATGTATTCTTGTGGAAGTTGTAAGAAGGTCTCTAAGGTTTTAAGCCTCATGTTAGAGCTTATAAGCAAGTCTACTCTACATGAACTTTCAAGGAAGGTATCTACAATCAAGATTGCTAGGGAGTCTAGGTATAGGAGGTGTATAGCTGTTGATGAGACGAAGCTATCTGTTAAAGGAATCCATGTATATGGGTGGTCTGCTGTAGAGTGGATTAAGGAATTGCTAGCTCTAGAAGCGTCTTATGGGAGGAGCAGTCTAAATGCTCTATCATTTCTCAGGAAAGCATTAAGGATGTGTATTAACAAGCCATTGGTATTGGTTGATAGGGGCCCATGATATAGATGGGCGTTTGAGAGGCTTGGGCTAGAGTATAGGTATGAAAGATTCAGTATGAGGAACAGGGTTGAGAGATTCTTCAGATACCTAAAGGAGAGGACAATAGTATTCCATCATAAGCTAAGTGCAAGAAACCACATACAGGGAATAACAAACCTTAAACTATTCCTAAACCTATCCACAATATACTACCAAGCCACGAGAACAGGAGGTGGATAAAAATGCTTATCCAGACACTATCCTATACACTTTCAAGAAGCGTATAAAGTATATCCCGGAAAGGATCAGTTCATTAATAATTCTAGCCAAACTTTTATACCTCACCCTTAACAGTAATGATATCCACTGTATGCTTTCATCAATGGGTTTCATCATAATTCTGCTAAAGAGCCTTTTATAATGTTCTGAGGCGGGCTCATTAGGCCTGGCTCTATCGGATATAATATAAGCAGTCATTACCGCTATCCTATTTGAGATCTCTCTGTTCAAGCGAGCTGACTTTAGCCCATTGAGCATATCGTATAATAGTTCTGGAACATTTAGCATTGGGCTCCTGTCTGATTGAGTAGATAGAACGATTAACCTAATGCTCTAGCTAAAGCTCTACTGAAAACATTGGCTAGATTCTCATCGCCATCACATACATCACTCGACCTCACATACTCATGGATTCTCTGGACGAACAAATCTTCTACCCTTTCTACCTGCTCATTCGTCATGCTCTGGTGTATGTATACAATAATTCTTCCTTTAAACATCAACCTATAAAAAACTCGACGCTGCTTCTCTTGAACCACTCTTTCTACGAGCTCCATCGCCATAAGGCTTTTCAGAACATTATAGACAGACGTCCCCCTACCATACCTTTCTTGAATATAGTGTGATGGTACGTCCTCACTCCTGTTTTGACGGGCGTACCGAGCCATTACCTGCAGGACTTGCGCTTGAGCTCTAGTCAACCTTCTAAGTATACTGGAAAGATCATCTGGAATCCTCTCGGACATTCCTACCACATATTTGTTAATCTATAGTAATAAATTTCTAGAGTATGCTGAAAATAGACTGGCACCTGCTCCCCAACCCACATAGTAGCTCACGAAAAATATATCTACGAGTTCAGTGAATCGGGTAGTGGTGTGATGCTCGACACCCGTAATAGCTCGGAAGATAGAGTAAAGAGAGTTAAGCTTATTCTTAAGAAGAGAGTTGATGTAGAAGTCGAGGGTAAACCATCTATATTTATTCAAATCTATGGGGATGACGGCTACACATTACTAAGAAGTCTACAGATAAGTAGTAGGGAGGAGCGTTTACCTGGTAAGAAGATTATGGATACATATAGGATGGTTAAGAGGTACATAAATTATTCAGGCCCAGTAGACTCATGCTTTATCTATAGGCTGCAGGAAGGCGAATTTAATGAGGATAGTATAGCTGCTATCAGGCAAGTCTTCCAGGAAGGTATCGGATATCTTGATGCTGTGAAGATAGATGTTACGAAGGAAGAGGTATTCCTTGTGAAGCGTCTTAGAGAATTAGGGCTTAGATTCTCATGGAAGATATACAAGGAAGATTCTTGGCTTGATTTATTCTTTGGAGAGAAAGGAATCATGATCAACATAATTGATGATAATGCTTGTAGAGAAAGATTGGAAGATCTTAAATCGAGGTTTAAGAAATATAGAGTCTACTGGATTAAACTGGATGAGGTCCGTAAAGCACCGATTGCTCTAGCAGAGCAGATTGCTAAGATTGTTCTCGGAGAAGAAGTACGTCCGAATGGTACGTTCCTAACGATCGACAATGTCGAGAAGTATCTCAGCCACAACATCTTCAAAATATTAATAATATGTAGGGTGAGTGAGAGCCCTCAAAACATTAAGTCTGCTAAAGTATTCTTGAAGACAAGCAATGGATACGTAGGTATCGGAGAACTCAAGCCATCCAGAGAAACTTTTGAAGCACAGCTTGTAGACATACTTCATAATGCCCGGCTATATTATAGTTACAAGGTAGGAGACTATAGGAAAATATATGCGCAGCTGATTAGAGATTACGAAGCTATTATATACGTTGAAGTCATACCTAGAAAAATATTTAGAATGATCACATGGGGGACCCCCGAAGAAGCGGAAGCCACGGCTTCCATACAGACTGTTCAACAAATTAAGAAATCTAAGATGGAAGAAACCCCACTAGAGAATACTACTGAAAGAAAAATCGAAAAGAAGAAAATCATAGAGCCCATTGATGAGGAACTATTGAGAAGAGTGGTTTCTAAGTCAGCCCAGCTGCTCAGAGATGATATTAGAACTAAGCTGGAGTCGATACCACTGGAAATCGTAAGAAATTTTATTGAGAAATTCGTCTACAAAATGGGGCCGATGAGTAATGAAGAACTTGAAGAACTAATCTCATATGGATTAGTTGACAGAAATAGGAAGAGAACGCTAATCGGCAGAATGGTGAAGAAAGTATTCAAAGAAATCATCGGAGAATACAGTCCAGAAAATAGTGAGCCAAGAAATTAAATCTAGATTTCCCAGCTCATAAGAACCATACTTCTGTAAAAGTGTTATTCCAGACATGAAATCCAGCTTGATTATCTAAAGGTAAGCTCTTTGAGCATCCTTCTCTGCTCCCAATAGCTTGATGGAAACTTACCAGCAAGCTTCAAGATTAGAGAGTTCGTTGCCTAGATCACAGCGTTCCACACTTGCTGGGTACTGCAAAAAAGATATAGATTGCCAAAACAGTGAAAGTATTAAAATCATCCTAATAACTAAATCTGAGAGGAGAGCGTCCCCTTCATGAGTACCCATCCACCCTAAACATTACTTTGAACAGATGAGCGCAAAAAGACCATGTTTGATTGCGAAGAAGAATTAACCTGCCTCCAAGATTCCTAACGCTATATTTTTAAACCATGAAGATGGATATTCTCTGCCAGATTAAGTCTAGGGGCGTGTTGCTGATGTTTGATGCTGTTATCCTTGCTGGAGGCTATGGGAAGAGGCTTTGGCCTATAGCGTTAAACACTGCTAAACCACTCCTCCAAGTATGCGGTAGACCAGTCATAGAATATATCATGGAGAAGCTGGATGAGGTGGAATATCTTAGACGCATATTAATCTCAACGAACCTGAGGTTTGAAGATGATTTTAGGAGATGGGCTAGGAGGTATGGGGATGAACGGATAGAAGTTGTTGTTGAAGAGTCTCGTTCAGAGGAGGAGAAGCTTGGCGCTGTTAAAGCATTATCTAGATTATCCCAACGGCTAGAACATGATGCATTGATAGTTGCTGGAGACAACTTGTTCACAGGCTCCCTGACACCTATGGTTAAGAGGTATTCTGGAAGACCCATTATTGCATTATATGATGTTGGAGATAGTGAGCTTGCAAGACTGTATGGTGTAGTACGGGTAGATGATGAAGCTAGGATAATAGATTTCGTGGAGAAGCCTGAGAAGCCTTTCTCAACATTGGTCAGTACAGGAATCTACATCCTTCCTAGGCAAATCTTCGATATGATCGAGGAATATCTCGGTGGAGGTGGTGGGAGAGATAGGCTTGGAGATTTTATCCAGTGGCTGCATAGGAAGACTCCTGTATATGGATACGTATTGGATGGGGATTGGTGGGACATAGGAGACATAGAATCATATAGAAGAGCAGTAGAGACCTTGAGTAGAAGACTCGGCTACACAGATACTACATCCGCTAAGTTCTAGGATTCTGTCAGGTAAATATCCCCCCGGAGTTTCTATTGTTATGAGTAGATTTCTTACTATTGCTTGATCGTTATGTCTGTAGATGCTTCGAATCTTATCAAGGATATGTTCAGTAGATGAATAAGAGAGCAGAAGCTTGGCTGTAGACGTAAAGAGTTAAAGTTGGTAGTTCAGCCGATCTTACAATCTCTTGATCGAATGCGGTCTCAGCTGCCAAGCCACTTAAGATATTTTGAGTATCAAACTGAAAATCGCCGCCCACAGATTTTTCAAAGTTCGGGGTGGCAACTTTAACATTTTAACTAGTGACTCAGACAACAGTCCTCATCTAGAACCTATCAATTTTAACATTATAACCCCATCTGAGCAGACCTTGAATGCTTCGATTTAAGAACGCTAAAAGAATATTTTCAGTATTAGTGGTACAAGTATTGTTGATGCTAGTGTGACCACGATTGCGACTAAAGATGCTTTCATAATACCATATAAGTCGCCGATCCTCATATTCACATCATTAATCCTTGCATCTACATACGATTTAAGCTCAGTTCCAAGCTTCTCCATATCCTTCTTTAAACTTTCTATGTCATCTTTTGTCGCCATCTCCCTAGATACTGCTAGAAGCATAATCCTCCTCAGCTCCCTATTTCTTAGAGCTTCGGGTAGAAGCTCCTCCACTAAAGCTCTCCTAAGCTCCTCATCTCTCCTAAGCTCGTCTAGAAGCTGCCTACCAATAGACATGCTTCAGCAGAAATATACTATAATTCTTTGTATATAAAGGTAGTCGGAGAGAGTCTTTTTCTTACTATTCGTTCCACTCGGCTTCAAAGCTCTCCATAATCCACCAACTATCAACATGGCCTACGTAAGCAAACACTACCTAAGCTTATCCATTATGAAACGACATTTCAAGTTGTGGTAAGCAGACTTTTAGCAGCTTCTCTTACTGCTTGCTTGCTGTTGAGCTTTGGCCTCCAGCCCAGTGTTTTAAGCTTAGTTATATCGAGCAGCATGTTCTTGACATCTCCCTTCCAGCCTCTCCCACCTTCCACTCCTCCAGTAAATATGAGCTTAACGTTCTTAAGCTTCATCTCATCTATGACTATTTGAGCGATGGTTTTCACATCTACCTGGTCTTCTGAACCAACGTTGAATATCTCTACTTGCTCAGTTGATTTTTCCAGTCCTAGAAGTATAGCATCTACGCAGTCTCCAACGTGTAGGTATGATTTGGTCTGGGTTCCATCTCCAAGTATCTCAAGCTCCCCTGGATTTCTCTTAAGCTTCTCTATGAAATCGTAAATTACGCCATGCCTGCTTCTCGGTCCGACGATGTTCACAAGCCTATATATCACTGCCTTGAAGCCATACGTGTAAGCATATGCTGTGATCAATGCTTCGCATGCGAGCTTTGAAGCGCCATAAGTTGAGATGGGTTTGAGAGGTGCATAGTCTTCCGGTGTCGGGATCCTTGATGCCTCACCGTATACGGTAGATGTGGAGGCAAAGATTAACGTTGGTTTGGCGTCTGCTCTTCTTATAAGCTCTAGGAGATTGTAGGTTGCAACGATGTTCTGCTGGAAGTGGATACCCGGCTCCATTGAACCTATCTTAACCTCAGGGTTTGCCGCAAAATGGAAGATGAAACTATAGCGTTTAACCTCCAGTTTCTCGAGGTCCATTGTATTCAAGAGATCTCCCTTTATGAAGGTGAAGTTCGGGCTGCCAAGCCAATCTCTAACGTTTTCCATGGAACCAGCTGAGAGATTATCGAAGACGCAGACCTCCTCCCCCCGAACCATAAGAGCATCTACTAAATGGCTTCCAATGAATCCTGCGCCGCCTGTAACCAGAACCCTCTCCATGAAAAATCCACCTCTAGCCTTCGATTAACCTCTTTTAACAGTTGAGCCGCTGCCACATATAAGACTTATCTTGAATACACATGCCCCACGCTAGAAGGACCTATTAACATCGCTGTTTTAACCAGATAACCTCATAGGAGCTCTCTTCCATCTTTACAGCTATCAGAGTATAGGCTGGAGTAACAGTAAAGTTTTTCACCATGCCTAAAAGGGACTTTCATTGTTTCTTTCAATTGTAAGACACTCTCACCCAATCTTCCTTTAAATGTTCCCCCAACGAAGACGTATGCCTCTTCATAGGTCGATCTCTAGAGCATTAATGGTGATCCTTTAATCAGCTTCCCTGTCTGCACCTATGAGATGTGTCGTATTTCTCGGTCTTACTACAATGTAGTTTTCAGCAATCCTATCACTAATCTAAATTATCGCTATAACCAGCCCACCTCCTCCCCACCAGTTGCTCTTTTCTAGAATATCTAATGAACTCAGCCCTCCTTGGAGCAGCCTTAATTTACCCTTTATAAATAATTCAACTAATAGCTTTCAACATCACCTCAAAACCTATTCATTGACTAAGTATGTCTAGAGCTCCGCTCTCTAAATATCTCGTCTTTCGTTTGTATCTTCTGCTAGGCTTCATCTACCGGTGAAGCAAATGCTTAAGCTTGTCTACAAACTTTTTCACATCCTCGATGTTTTTCTCAACCATTTCCGGCGGAAGCCAGTTCTCGTAAAAATTTTGATGAAGAGATATAGCAGATTGCCATAGAAGCCTTATTTCATCATCCCCGGCTTCTTTAGTAAGTTCGATAACTTCCTTATGCAGTTCCCCATGACTCCTCAACTCCACCCCTCTCCTCACTGCTAACGCCTTAACCATCTGGGATGCAGCACCCCAAGCCTTCTCCGATGCTTGAACATAATCGCCCTTATCCAAGAAGCCCTCAGCATCCTTCAAATACTTTTCAGAGAGCTTTAGATGCATCTCCACCCTCGTTTCTGGGTCAAGAGGCTCATCGAAGATTTTAGATAAAGCCTCCAATATTAACTCCTCCTCCGAAACCCCGAACTTCTTAGATTCCTTCTTTAATCTCTCCTCAAGCTTCTTGGGCAATGTTATCAAGAATAGATCCTTCCTAAATTTCTTTCATTAGAAGATCATAATATAAACTTTATGAGAGTCTACGAGATCCTGTCGACCAAGTAATACGCTCCTTAAATCTTTGTTAGCGTGGTTAGGTTTCTGATTATTGCTATTGCTGCCGCGTAGTCTTCGATTGACTTGATCCTCCACATGTTCATGTTATTGTAGAATCTCCTAATCCTTTGCTTCGGGTATCTGAAGAACCTCTCAATACTATTACTTGAACCAAAACGTCAGATACCAGTGCTCACACATACCATGGGTTCCTATCGACTACTATCAATGGCTTGTTAACGCATCTATCAAGGGCGATCTAAAGAACTTCACAGTAGTAATGACGCTCTCGTTAGTTTGACCCCTTCCTTCGGGTCTAGCGTTATCCCATATTTATCCATAGTACCCGAGCCTACTATTAATTCAAGTAGGCGTATCTTCCTACCCTCCACCTCGATCTCTTTGATGAAATTGTCTATGACTAGTACTGTTTCGGGGAGGTTGAAGCCGTCTATGATTATGGTGATTTGCGCGTATTTGTCAGCTTGAATAAATTCGCCGTTAATCCAGTAGAGCCTTAGTGGCTTATCAAGTGTAGACCATTTAGCTCCAAAGCTTCCCTCAAAAAAGCTTCTTTGAACCGCTGTAACCCCTGAACCCTTGTCGAATAAAGCCATACAGCTAACCTCTCTATCCAGAAACCTGATTACCACGTTCTTCAAGGCGCGCATCAGCAACACCAAAGGAACCATTAAAATCGAGGTTAATTAAACATTGCCAGCACACAGCTTAACCACTTTAAGCTTAGCTCACAATAACGATGCCTCCTCACAAGTACTAAGAAGGACATAGCCTCCGTAAAAGTTGCTAGCTCAAAACCCTCACCTTCCTAGCTATAAAGATGTAGGCTGGAGCTGATGGTAAAAGTTTCATTACTCCTAGATGGTAAGCCTTCAATGTTTTCTCCAGTTCAAAAATTTTCACCATCTCACATTAATGTTGAGATCCGTCTCAGCAATTGAGGCGCCAAACATCTTGACAGGGTACATGGCCGGGGTTGTTATGATGAGTGAGTTTAATTATGTTTTCTCAGGGCTTTAGTTTTCATCCTTGGTTATTTCGATGAGGTAGATGTCGAGTGTGTCTCCTCTGTATATGGTCTCGCATCTTATCCTATCTATGCTCACGATTTTCTCCTTTCCTAGTTGTGGGAACATTGTTGCGTTGTAGATGTCTGGGTTTTCTTTGAATTCCTCCAATTGTTTGGACATGTTTATAGTTGTTATGGCGAGCGCCCTCGTCAAGTTCTTGGAGATCATGTATCTTATTGTTGTGGGTAATGTGGGGTCTTTATCCAGGGCTATGATGTTTATTGGGTTTCTTATGTATAGGTGGAGCTGTGGATATAGGCGTAGCCCGATTAGGGCCACGTCTCCGCTTGTTCTGATTATTTCTGCCCATTTTCGATGTCTGTAATGTTTGCTATGGCGGGTTCCATCTTCCATGGATAGCCTCCTGCCCAGGCTATGGATGCTTTCGCCCATATTCTGAAGTGCGTGAAGCCCTGCTCCGTGAATGGGTATGCTGAGCCTAGAATCAAGACGCATATCACTATCAGTGTGAGGATTCTTTTGTTGAGCATTGCCAAGCCCACAGCCATGTATGGTGTTATTATGGTTAGTAGCATTGTGAACCATCTATGCTGATCCACGGGCGCGATAATGCTGAGTATCGGTAATAGGAATGCTGTGAGGAGCATTATTATTGAGAGCCTGGCCCTCCAGTCTATATGCCTCCATATGGGGATTATTGCGAGTGATGGTGTTAGGAGAAGCATACATGTTATGGTGTAACTTAATGCTGATTCGGGGCGATATTCCATATTGCCAGCAACATAAACCCCTGATGATGTTAGAGCCATTATGGGCCTCTGGGGAAATCCTATGTACCATAATAGCGCTACTAGTGATATGGCTGTGGAGAGAGCGAATATGCCCCTACTTCCCCGACCCCTAGACATTACTGCCTCCGCTATTGAGAGTAGTAATGCGATTACGGCTGCGGGCTCGTAAGACAGTGCAGCTATAATTAGTATGGATGCTCTATGTATGGGCCTCGCTCTCCTCTCGCAGAGATAGAGGTATGCTAGGAGCATTATTACCCCGAGGACGTGTCTATGCCATTGCTGGCTCTGCCCCAGTATGTAGGGGTTGAAGACCATTAGTAGCGAGGATGCGAGCGCTATCCATTTAGAGTTCGAGAGCCTATAAGCTATGGCCATGGTAATCATGGACATGA
>Ga0272445_1001629_pt1 | contig 16996 bp, 16 predicted proteins | sample YNPCB0031_FD_194404 | JGI IMG/M metagenome (GOLD analysis project Ga0272445, IMG submission 194404) | Hot spring sediment microbial communities from Yellowstone National Park, WY, United States - YNP-CB-003-1 | ecosystem: Environmental > Aquatic > Thermal springs > Hot (42-90C) > Sediment... | reverse complement strand
CCTATAGAGTTTTGCTCTACCTATTTTCCCGGAAACTTTCACTATGCCGTACTTTTCTATATCTTCAAAGTACTTGTAGAAGGTTTGCTTACTCATCCCCAGAGCTTCAATAACTTCCTTCTTGGTGAAGTCGAATAACGGGTTGTCTAGGAAGAAATCTATTATCCTTAGTTTGGGGGAGTCCCCGAGAGTCCTTAGTAAAATGGATTGGTATTCCTTCTTCGTGTAAATTTCTTCTGGCATACTTATCAATAAACAATTTATGGATAAAGTATTTAAAGTTAAATGATGGATATCTCATGCCTCATATATTCCAGCAAACTTATGGTGGCTTCAAACCAGACTAATAGAATTATTTAGAAAATAGCATTTTTCATAAGAAACGAAGAACTTCACAGATAAAGATTGAGCAGAAATTGTATCTTTATACAGAATTAAGGCAGCTACATCGAGCATATCGAATGTGTAAAATATTCCCAGAGAAGAATTAGGCTTAGTATAAAATTCAAACAGTAGGTTGGATTGAACATCATGGAGAAATACGGGATCTACATTGAAGGAGACGGGATAAAGTTTAAACATTATTCACCAACATCCATGATAATTTAAAACAATTAAATATGAAAGTAGGGAAAAAGCTAAATATACACATTTCTTCTCACTAATAATATTGATGATTAAGGATGTCCAATGTTAAAATTAAGCTTGAGAATGTAAGTAAGATATATCCAGGTAATATCATAGCTGTTAATGATTTGAATCTGGATATATATGAGCATGAGTTGTTTGTTCTCATTGGACCATCGGGATGTGGGAAAACAACAACTTTGAAGATGATTAATAGATTAATTGAGCCTACAAAAGGCAAAATATACATAGATGGGGAGGATATTTCCCGTATAAATCCAGTAGAACTAAGGTTAAACATTGGATATGTGATACAAGATGTGGGCTTATTCCCTCATATGACGGCGGGCGAAAACATTGCCATAGTCCCAAAATTGAAGAAGTGGCCTAAAGATGCTATCGAAAAACGTGTTACTGAATTATTTAATATGATTGGATTGCCAGCAGAGATATTTAGTAAAAGATATCCGCATGAGCTTTCCGGGGGGCAACGTCAAAGGATAGGCGTTGCACGGGCTTTGGCTGCAGATCCACCCATAGTTTTAATGGATGAACCTTTTGGCGCTTTAGATCCTATTACGAGAGTAATATTGCAAGATGAATTCTTAAAGATAAAGAAGATTATTAAGAAAACAATTGTTTTTGTTACCCATGACATAGAAGAAGCTGTAAAGCTAGGAGATCGATTAGGAATAATGAAAGATGGTAAACTGATCCAGGTAGGCACGCCAAGGGATATTTTAAAGAATCCCCGCGACCAATTTGTTAGATCAATCATAGGAGCTGACAAAATTTACAAACGAATTGACGTACTTAAAGTTGAAGATTTCCTTATAAAAGATGCCCCTGCCATTAATCTAAAGTGTAGTCTAAAGGAAGTTGAAGATTTCATGTTAAAATCGAATACAGAAGCTGTAATTGTAATTGATGAGCAAAAGAGGCCGATAGGTATTGTTTCATGGGCTGATATCTACCAAAGTAATGATAAAAAAATTCCAGTAGAGAATGTTTTGAAAACCATTAACCTCCAAATCGAGATGGGCGAAAATGCTCTGGAAGCATTTAAGAAAATGGCAAATCTAAACCTTCCCTTTGCACCAGTAGTGGATGACAATGGAGAATTGAAGGGTATTATCACTTTCAATAATGTAATGAAGATACTAACATCTTAGGGGGTTGAAACTATTTCCACAGAACTGTTTTCCAAAGTGATCTTTAGGCTTATAGAGCATCTCCAGCTAGCTTTTTACTCATTAATCCTGGCATTAGCTGTAGGAATATTAATAGGAATCTTTATATCGAAGTACACAAAATTGGCAATTCCAATAATAAGTGTAGCTGGCATCTTAGACACAATCCCAAGTTTAGCGATATTATCAGTACTTATACCCCTCGTTGGCATCGGAAAACCACCAGCAATAATTACACTTTTCCTTTATTCTCTTATGCCTATTATTAGGAATACTTATGTTGGTATTAGGGAGATTAATCCTGCAATAATAGAAGCTGCTGAAGGTATGGGGATGACTGAAATGCAAATACTAATAAAAGTAAGACTCCCACTAGCCCTACCAGTAATAATGGCAGGAATAAGAACTACCGCAACATTTAATATTGGCATAACCGCATTGGCAGCTGTTGTTGGTGCTGGGGGTTTAGGAACCTTCATATGGACAGGGTTAATGTTAATGGATTATGATTTGATGTTGATAGGCGCCTTAACTACATCGATATTAGCCATAGTAACCGATGCTGGGTTAGGTTTGATTGAAAGAAGAATTAAGAAAAGAGTAACTGGAAGAGGTGGTTAAGATGGATATAAGCATTCTCATGCTAAAGATTATGGAACACGTCAAATTAACCTTCACGGCACTTATCATATCAGTTGCTTTAGGCTTCTCAATAGGTATTTTGACATGGAAATACGTAAAGCTCTCTAATCTAATAATACATTTCGCTAATTTCATTCAAGCAATTCCAAGTTTAGCCTTCCTCACATTAATGGTTCCATTGTTTGGTCTTGGGGATACTCCAGCTACAATAGCACTTATTGTGCGAGCCCTTATGCCTATTATTAGGAATACTTATGTTGGTATTAGGGAGATTAATCCTGCAATAATAGAAGCTGCTGAAGGTATGGGGATGACTGAAATGCAAATACTAATAAAAGTAAGACTCCCACTAGCCCTACCAGTAATAATGGCAGGAATAAGAACTGCAGGTGTACTTTTAGTTGGGATAGCCACCATAGCTTCACTCATAGGAGCAGGGGGCTTAGGTGAAATACTCTTTCTGGGGATCACTAGCATGAACACAGATTTCATCCTTGCAGGGGCAATACCTGTAGCATTTCTGGCTGTAATAACGGAGGTAGTGCTTGGGCAAATTGAAAAAGCATTTATTCCAAAAGGTTTAAAGAAGTAGTTCGGATATCAGGCATGTGACTTGGAATAAATATTAACATGTTCACATGACACTTATAGACTGATAAAAACAAAAAGGTAAAAAATTCATCTAATAAACCTTTAATTTAGAAAGTATGATAGCACCTATTTCATCACCTAATTTTCAACAATAATCTCATAGTCCCTATAATCACTCTTAATTTTACCTCATATTTACTAGCTCTCTGAGTACAATTCAACGTAGATTTGTTGAGAAGAAGGCAGGAATCAGTTTTATATAATCTAAAACCAGTATACAGCATGACTTAAGCGCATCAATAAAACCCCTTTCTTATTACATCACTTATGCACGAAAAGTTTAAATTTAAAACCAATATACCATTATTTAGGAGCGCACATGTATCGCAAATCAACGTATTCTATGGGAGCAATAACGAAAATTAAAGTAATTCTTATAGCGATAATAATAATAGCCATATGCGCAATTGGCACCATCGTTTATTATGTCGTGTTTAAACCTCCAGAGGAAGTGATAACAATCACGATAGGATCAAAGAGGTTTACTGAACAATATATTCTGGGACATATGGTGGCAGAACTTATTGAAAGGAATACTCCTTACAAGGTTATACGGAAGGTTGGCTTGGGAGGAACTGCTGTTTGTCATGAAGCTCTTTTAAAAGGTGACATACAAATTTATGTGGAATACACGGGTACAGGATTTATGACTATACTCAAGATGAATTGGACAGCTGGGACAAGCCCGGATCAAATCTACGAAACTGTAAAAAATGAATACCAGAAGAGATGGAATATCATATGGCTACCAACATTAGGTTTCTCCGATACTTACTGTCTTGCAATGCGAAAAGCACAAGCAGAAGCCCTTGGAGTTAAGAAAATCTCGGATCTCAAGCCCTATGCAGCAAATCTGGTATTCGGTGGCACAGCTGAATTTGAAACAAGACCAGATGGTTATCCAGGCTTAACTAAGACATATGGCTTTTCCTTCAAAGAATATGTAGCATTGGATCCAGGGCTAATGTATATCGCATGCGCACAGGGAAGCGTTGACGTTATATCAGCTTTCTCTACCGATGCACGAATCCTCGCTTATAATTTAACGGTTTTAACGGATGACAAACAATTCTTCCCACCATACTATGCATGTATTGTTGTTCGTGGTGACCTCCTTGCAAAAGCACCTGCACTAAAAGATCTTTTAATGAAGTTGAGTGGAAAAATCGATGATAAAACAATGACTGACCTCAATTATCAAGTGGATGTTCTAAAGAAGGATCCATCTCAAGTAGCAAGAGAATTTCTGGAAAAGCTGGGATTAATTCCAAAATAATCACCCCTTTTTTCCAAATGTTTTTCATAAATTTCTATTTGCTCCATTAGAAGAGATACGCTTACTTTACCTTATTTCTAATACTCTTTATACCAGTTTTGGAAGAATAGGACTATAAGTCAACTTCTTTCATATGTATTGCTTTAGCAACTTTTGCCTTTACAAGTAGGTCTGTCTTTAGAACCAACATTTCTGCAACCTCTATTACAATTTCAATAAGCTTACATTTCTCTCCTTACATTTTAGCCACTAATTTTTCAAAATATTGTCGAATGCTTTTTTAATCTAATTTAGTATAAGCTCATGAAATTTAAATAAAATGCAATTAGTGCGGTACACATGTACGTAACCCAAAATACTTTTAAACTCTTGCATATAATATTGATAAGCTGGTGAGCATTTGAATGATTAAATTGAATGTGCCTAAATTGGAATTGCTTAGTAGAGATGACCTTGAAAAGGTACATAATGCTTCCCTTGAAGTTTTGGAGAGGACCGGCATTGTCTTTAAGCATGAGGAGGCCCTTAGGGTTTTTGAGGGTGCAGGTGCTCATGTGGATTATAAGGCTCAAAAAGTTTACATTCCCAATCATTTGGTTAAGGAGGCTTTAAAGAAGGCTCCAAGCAGAGTCATATGGCATGCGAGAAACCCGAAGAAGACTATAGTCTTTGAGGATGATAGAGTACATTTTGGTCCTGTATGTACCCCAGCCTTCGTATACGATTTGGAAACAGGATTAAGACGAAACGCCACTATGAAGGATTTTGAAAACATTGTGCGAATCATGGATTATTTAGAGAGGATTGATGATGGGTATGGGGCTGTTCAAATAACTGATGTTCCAGATCACGTTTACCACGCTTATGCAATGCTACTTCAAATTAAAAATACGGATAAACCCATTAGAGGTAGAATGAGGGGAACAACTGTAGCTAGGGATTGCCTAAACATGATATCCATGGTTGCTGGAGGTGAGGAGGAGCTTAGGAGGAAGCCAATGCTTCTATGCATGGTCAACCCCACAAGTCCACTACAATGGGATAAAGTAATGATTGAGGGGATGATGGAGTATGTTAAGTTGGGGCAAATCGTCATTCCATCTCCAGAGATAATGTCTGGTGCAACTGGCCCAGCGACATTGGCTGGCACAATTGTGCAACATAATGCTGAAGTGCTTTCAATGATAACCCTAACACAGCTAATAAACCCTGGAACCCCAGTACTATATGGTGTTGTATCCACAGTCATGGATATGAAGACCACTATGACGAGGCTTGGTGGACCGGAGCTTGGAATTATGCACATCTGCCTAGCACAATTAGCGAGAATGTATAATCTCCCATGTAGGGGGGCAGCTGGCAACACAGATTCAAAAACACTGGATATACAGGCAGGTTATGAAACAGCATTCAATCTAACATTAGCAGTCCTAGCAGGATTCAACTTCATCACATACGCTGTCGGAGCCCTAGACTTCTCGCTTTCAGTATCCTATGAGAAGATTATAACAGACCATGAATTTCTGGGGATGGTTGAGCGATTGGCAAGAGGGGTAGAAGTTTCCGATGAAACATTAGCTGTTGATGTAATTGATAAGGTTGGTCCAGGAGGAAACTTCCTAGCACAAAAGCATACGATGAAACACTTCATGAAAGAACACTTCATCCCAAAAATCTTCGACACAAAACCCTATGATACTTGGCTTAAAACTGGTGCAAAACAATTAAGGGAAATTGCAAGGGAAGAAGTTAAAAGGATCCTAAAAGAACACCAGCCTCCACCCCTAGACAAAGACATAGAAAGAAAACTACATGAATACGTAAAGGAAGTTGAAAAGAGAAAACAGTAGGGGCTTAAGCATTAGAATAAAGAAGGTGAGAATGTTTTGGAAAAGGAGAACTCCTATTTATGCGAAGAATTAGCTCACTTTATTTCAGATATAACTTTCGAGGAAATACCAGAGTACGTTGTAGAAAAGGCTAAAATGTGTATTTTAGACACGCTTGGGACAGCTTTACTTGGATCTCAAACAGAAGCTGCGAGAAAACTTAACAAAGTCATCCAAAGTTTAGGTCTCCCTAATGAATGTACTGTGATTGGTGCATGCTATAAAACATCACGCCTCTATGCTGCTTATGTGAATAGTATGGAAGCAGCCTACCTAGATTTTGATGATGGACATAGAGAATCCGGAATTCATCCTGGTTGCATAATAATTCCTACAGCACTAACCCTTGGAGAATATTTGAATGCCTCAGGTGAACAAATATTGGAATCTGTAATCCTTGGCTACGAAGTTGCAATAAGAGTTGGCGTAGCAACAGGAATGGCTCAATTTAAGAGGAGGATAGATGCTCCATCCACTTGTGGAGTTTTTGGCGCTGCAACGGCAGCTGGGAAACTGCTAGGTCTCAACGAACATGAACTAGCAAATGCGTTGGCTATAGCAGGAAGCCAAACACCATTATCTCCCTCGATATGGTATTATGAACCATCCATGGTGAAATCCTTACCACATGCATTAGCATCTAAAGTAGGTATACTCTCCGCAATGCTTGCTAAAGAAGGGTTTCTTGGACCTTTAGGCATATTGGAGGGGAGGGGCGGATTTTGCGAAGCTACCTGTTTACCAGAAAAATATCAATTAGAAAAAATAACGGAAGAGTTAGGGAGGAAATGGAGGATAATGGAGGTTTACTTTAAGTTCTACCCCTCATGCAGATGGTGCCATTCAGCCGTAGATGCAACATTCAACATACTTCACACACAAAGAATAAAGCCAGATGATATAGTGGAAATAACTGTGAAAACTTATCCCACAGCTGCACAACTATCCTTAAATGAACCAAAGGACGACACAACAGCACGATTAAGCATACCATATAATGTTGTAGCAGCCATCGTCTACGGTGAGTTAGGAGTTGACCAATTTAATATTGACGCAATAAACAATCCAATAGTACTACAACTCGCTCGCAAAGTTTCAGTAGTAGCCGATGAATCCTTTAAAGACAAATATCCCTCAGCACGTCCAACCACCGTGGAAATCAAATTAAAAAATGGTTCCAAATATTCTAGCCACGTTGATTTCCCATATGGAGAACCAGAGAACCCACCATCCGCAGAGCAAGTCCGATATAAATTTGTAAAATGGGTTGGAAAATACTTAAGTCAGGAGAAAATTCAAAAAATAATAGAAAACGTTGAAAATTTAGATAAATTGAAAAACATAAAACAATTGATAGATTTACTGTATATATAAGTGTATTTTAAGCTTGCTTTTCAAGTTAATTCCAACTTATTAGCTACTCTTAATGACATATTTTACTGAATAAGCTCGTAAAGCAAATTGGACAATAAAATTAAGTATACTCAGAAAATTCGTATATCGAGAATATAAGCACATTCTTGTACGACCATTGGAATTTCTATTTAAGGCGAGAGAAATCTTAGTTGCCACCTTCTAAATCAATTTTTATTCTATTTTTAAAAGTTTTTTGACTAATTTAACTGCAGCTACTCCATTTTCGGCATAACCATCTGCTCCTATTTGTTCTGCCCATTGAGTGGTAACTGGTGCGCCGCCAACTATAACCTTAACCTTATCCCTTAAACCATTCTTTTTGAGGGCTTCAATAACTTCCTTTTGTACTGGCATTGTCGTGGTTAGCAATGCTGAGAGTCCGAGGACGTCTGGTTTATGTTCTTTAACTGCTTTAATGAATTCTTCAACTGGTACATCTTTCCCAAGGTCTATTACTTCAAATCCGGCGGAGAAGAGGAGTGTGGCAACGATGTTTTTACCTATGTCATGGATGTCGCCAGCCACTGTGCCTATCACAACTTTGCCGAGGGTCTTCCTTTCCATTCTAGCTTTTTTAAGTGATGGTTCTATGTATTCGGATACAGCCTTCTTCACCATTTCTCCAGCTGTCACCAAGTGTACTAGGAAGATTTCACCTTCCTCGAATTTTCGGCCAATCTCTTGCAAGGCATCGGTTATGACATTTATTACTTCAAGTGGATTTATGTTTGCCTCCAAGCTCTTCTTCACAGCCTCCATAAATTTCTCTTCATCAAACGATAGTAATGCAGAACGTAATACATCCAAACTATCCATACCATACACCTTAATTCATATTCTACAAATTAAGTCAAAATTTAAAGCTTTCGCAAAAAGCAAATCAAAAAATTGTTTAAATTAGTTGATCGCATATCCTTATTCTAAATATATATTTTTTAACCATAGACTGTCATTTAACATTTGAAGGTATGTGATTCTCTTCCATTCATAGTTATAAAGCACACTAAATTTAAGGGGTGCTTATAAAATTGCAGAAGTCTCGTTCAACAAATCGCGCCTACAAAATGTTAAAAGGAATTATGCAAATAATTCATCGCTTTTCATGTTTAAAAGAAATCTTTTTATAGATTTTCTTGTTAATAAGGAGGGGATGTATCATGTTTGAATTTCGAGTTGAACAAAAAGTATTTCAAATTGGGAAGGTAAGTGTTGGTGGTGTTCCGGGGAAGAGGCCTGTTGTTCTAGTAGGGTCTATTTTCTATCATGGACACAAAATATTCAAAGATGAGATGACTGGCGAATTCGACAAAAAAGCTGCTGAAGAATTGATTAATTTGCAAGATGAGCTTTCAGATAAAACTGGGAATCCATGTATGCTTGATGTGGTTGCAGCTAGCCATGAAGCTATGATGAAGGAGCTGGATTTCGTTGCTTCCGTAACAAAGGCACCAATTCTAATAGACTCCCCCTCTGCAAACGTTAGAATTGCAGGGATAAAGTATGCGGAAAGTGTTGGATTAATTGACCGTGTAGTATATAACTCAATATTGCCAGAAGCCAAAGCATCAGAACTTGAAGAAATAAAGCAATCAAAAATGAAAGCGCAGTTTTACTTGCCTACAACGCCAAAGATTTCACATCAAGAGGGAAAATGAAGGCGATAAGTGATTTAATTACAACAGCTGAAAAATTAGGAATTAAAAAGCCTTTAATCGATACATGCATCCTCGACGTACCCACATTGGGTTCAGCATGCAAAGCAATCTACCATGTGAAAAATGAGTGGGGACTACCAGTTGGCGCCGGCACACATAATGCAGTTGCAACGTGGAAAGGTTTAAAGAAGAAGCTCGGCCCCCAGGCTTATATGCCATGCACAGTTTCAGCAGCAATAATGGCCGTTAGCATTGGAGCAGACTTCATCCTCTACGGCCCCATAGAAGATGCCAAAATCTTCTTCCCATCAATAGCCTTAGTTGATGTAGCATACGGACAATTAATGCTAGAAAAGGGTGAAAGACCTCCAACAAGCCATCCACTATTCAAAGTAGCATAAAATAACATAATCTTCTATTTCTTCAGATTTCTAATTTGATCTTCAAGGTTAATTTCCTTTACTTCTTTGTGAATTTGTCTTAAATAGTTCCGATTTTAGGAGGCACCATTTAAATTAAAGTTAAATTTTTCTACTTGCGATGCATCTTAGTTTATTTTCCACTTCTAAAGCATGCATAATAAAAATTCCTGCATATTTTCGGACTATTCTTAAGTCTATTCATAATTACAGATGTATCTCCGCAGTTTTTTCTTACACCATTTGTTTATTGTTTTTATAGTGTTCCAATAATTCCTTTCCTTACTCCAGATTAAGTGATTTTTAGAAAGGGGGATTATCTGATGAAATGCATGAATTAATTCAATACGCTTATGAAAAATTGAAAAGAGAAAACGATGGATGATTTTGTGACGATTCCAGCTGTTGGTTTTGGTGATGGTTGTAAGTGTGGATGTTTCGCCAGTATTTATTGAGGATGCCTTGATTTCAGATTGCACTGAAATAGCTTTCATTCTTTCAGAAGATCTTGATGCTTTTAAGTTTGCCATAGCCACCCTCAATAATTTCATTCCGAGGTCGCTAATGATGCTCCTTTACTCATAACTCGTAAATCTCAACCTTTTCACGATGTTGCTTCAAAAAGCTTTTAATTTTCCACTTTCTACTAGTCTTGGTAGGGCATATGAGTAGTGAGGAGATACTAACTATTTTGCTTCCAGAGCTTATTGAAGATGTGGAAGAATTTATGCTTGCTATCCTACCCCCTGAAGAGGAGTTGGAGCATGGTTCTAAGTTGAGGATTAAGGTGTGCTATGGTGAGAAATGCGTTGAAGGTTTAGGGATAGTTAATAGTGGTTTTGCTGGGAAAGAGCCGGAGATTGCACTTCCACAAGAACTTGTAAGAGAGTTGATGGGGGAAGAGCCTAGTGTGATCCTAGTTGAGAGGGTGCTGGCTGAGGGGAGTAGAGTCCTCCTACCAAAACTTCCAAACCCCCTCAACACGTATCTAGTAACCGAGGATAAGGTTGAGGGGCCTGTGAAGAGCTATGCCTACATCACTAGAGGAAAGTTTATACTATTAAATGATGCTCTACTAAGCAGATTACGCGTTGTAATCATAGATCCATTTGAAGGTGTTTGGTGTTTCAGAGATGAACTTGGTAAAAGGGAGAGAAGAGGGGCCTAACTTTAGAAGATTTGAAAGCGCTTATTGTTTTGCATTATTATTGGCTGAAGAGGACGTGTGGCAATTCACAAACACCTACAGAGACATTATCACACTTACACCATATAGACCACTATTAGACAACCTAAATGTAGTGCTCAAAGCTAGATAACATTTGCACATTATTAAGTTAATGTAAAGTAAAGGAGGAAAGGAGAGGAAGGGAAAATTAGCATATTATTTCCTTGAAGATTCATTGATCTTGTACATTTATCTATACATCTTTTCAATGTCCTTTAATAGTCGCTCTACATCGGTTATTTCTGCACCGTAAATTCTTTTAAGATATTCAAGACCTTCAATATGATCTTTCTCCGTGAAGGCCTCCACAGCATCACTGGGCACTATTATCTTATACCCTCTGAAGAATGCATCAGCCGCTGTATGTCTAACACATATGTTTGTGTGAAGCCCCGTCAATATAACTGTATCTACGCCAAGAGATCTAAGAAGAGGGTCGAGGCCAGTTTCATAAAAGGCACTATAAACCCTCTTCTCAAGAACATAATCACCTTTTTCTGGAGCTATCTCATCAATGACTTTAGAACCCTCCGAGCCCTTCATGGAATGCTCCCCCCACAACTTCATCTCAAAATCCACGGGTAAATGGGAATCATTCACATAGATTATGGGTACACCTAGCCTCCTAGCCTCCTCAATAAGTCTCTTAAGATTAGGAATAATCCTCAAAGCCCTTTCACACTTCAAACTCCCATACACAAAATCCTTAGCCATATCAATAACCACAATAGCAGACTTCAAGGAAGATCGCCACGAGCTCTATACATAGATTTTCTGTCAAAAATTAATAAGATTTACCTTGACAAATTCATTCTAATAAGATCCCCTTAAAGAATCTCATAATAAATGAATTTTAGCTTAGCATTTTCCACGCATTAGTAGGATGTAATATAGCTTCTATAATGTTAAATAATGTAATGTTGTATTAAATAGCATTGTTATGGATCATACAAGACTGCAATTTTCTTAACAGTGCTTAAATTTTTAAGTGGCTGAAATGTTGTTGAAAGTGTGAGGTTGCATGGTAAATAGGGGGAAGTTTTATCATATTACCTTAGAACCCTACCAGTATACGTAGTACTAACGATCCTCCTCGCACCTCCTCTTTTGAAGGAATACCGTATCTTAGAGACTTTAATCATGATATTTTGCATTTTTGTCTGCGGGGCGACTTGGTATAATCACTGTGGAGAGAAGGAAGAGATGACAGAGGGTTACTGGATGAGAGCAATGAAACCATTAGTGGAGTTCATGGGGGAAGCTTTTGCGCTAAAACTCATTTAACTACTTTTATATTAGCATATTATTTGATAGTGGCTCAGCGAGGTCACTTATTAAAAGCAGTTTTGCATATGAGCTTACCACACCACATTAATTGCCAATCCCGTGGAGGTTACAGTAGCTGATGGTCATAGAGTGAGCTGTAAGCTTTATCGCATCTCTCAGTTCTCTTAGTTTTTGGAGTCTTAGAAATGGAAGCATACATGATCAAACTAGATTTAGCTAGGGGGAGGCTTGACTATCAGGGTTCATAGGATACATGCTAGCCGTATAGGATGGCTTTACACTCACTCTTGAAGCATTTGAAGAAAAGTTTTTGTATTAGATGATTTCATGTGAAATATATCACAATATGTATTAGTAGGGGATTATAGTGGATTATTTGATTCTTATCTTGTTGTCCTTGGGGTTATCTTTGGATGATTTTGGTCTTGCCTTTGCTTTAAGCCTATTAATGCCGGGTGGAACTTTTGGGAGGTTGATGGTTAATGCATGTAAAATAGCGGTTGCATTCTCCATATCATCAGCTTTACTGCCTTTGCTGGGTTGGCTTGTGGGATTGGCAATATATGGGTGGGTTATATCCTTCAGTGCCTGGCTGATTTTAATTGTCTTTACAGGTGTTGGAGTATGGATAATTAGAGAAGCCTTCGAAAATGAGCAGCCGGAATTGAGTATGGAGAAAGCTTCATCCCTTCTAGCATTGTCCGCCATTGGTGTTTTGGGGAGTATTGATGAAGGGGCTGTTGGAGTCAGCTACCCATTTCTAGGAATCCCCATTTTATGGATAATAGTGGCAGTAATCTTGGCAAACACCATTCTAATATTGTTCGCAACACTCATAAGTAGCTGGATAAGGAGTTTGAATAGAAGACTTCCATCAATCCTTTCAGGCATAATCCTAATAATTCTGGGGGTTTGGAAGTTTTTGGAGTTAGCTTTTGGAATTTAAAAGAAGCTGTAAAACCTTCTCCCTATCCTTTAATATGGATTCATATTTGTCCTTTAGATAGCGATACTCAACCCAAGCAAGGTCAATTTCCCGATTATCTACCCCTCTTCTAAAGAATTCCTCAAGTTCCTTCCATGATTTCAAGCCAAAATTTTCGGCAATCGCCATTAACCTAACCTCTGTTTTTGCCAATTCAAGGTCAATGCTCTTAATAAGCTCCTCTAACCCTCTCCGAACTAAGTCAATTTCCATGTTCCTCAATCCCCCTATATTAAGATTCCAAATAAAAAGTTTTGTTCAAATTTGTTATCAATTTCACAACATCTTCAAGTGTGAGAGGAGAGAGCATTCTCCTTTAACTTGATCATCATGCACTTAAGAATATGGGAAGAGAAGACGATGTTCAAAAGTTCACATATACTTGTGAAAAATTGGTGGAAGTTTATATATGGATGGATGCTACTTGTCTATACTTAGCCAATCCTTCCCCTTTCCCGTTAGGAAGATTCTTCTTTCTTCTTCTGTTGTGGGTCTAATTGTTAGTTCGCAGTATGGGTGTCCATCTGGGATGGTTCTTATGTGTATTTGTTTGTAGTTTGGGTTGTAGCCCATGTATTTTGATACGTCCATGTAGCAGTAGAGGCGTCCCAACCTTTCTTCACCATACTCCTGCCATACCTTTGCAAGTATACATCCATATGCTCTCACCCTCTGCTCATTATCAACCTTCACTGTTTCGATTTTATCGTGCATGCCGAATGGGGGTAGCCTATAGCTTTCTCCAGCATTAAAGTTTTCTGGGGTTGGCTCCAAACCTAGGCTCATCACTTCCATTCTAGTCTTTTCACCTATCCTAGCACCATAATCCTTTATGGCTTTAGCAATGACCTCTAAACCTCTCTCTTCCCCAAGTTCTTCAATTATTGCTTTAGCATATGATAGGTGTAGTAATGCCACTCTTCTGCTAACACTTGCAATTGCCCTTTTCGCTTCATCTAGGGGGATCATTCCCCTATGACTCATATCAATCCCTCCATACCCCTTTATCTCTGCATTGCTTTTATCCTTTTGCGCAGACGAGATCTCTGATCACTCTTTTTGGGTTTATGGGTTCTATTGTTATGTCTCCGGAAACTGGTGTTTGACATGCTAGGCATGGTTTTCCATTGACAATTAGCATGCATCCTCCACATATTCCATGTCTACATGCTGCATGGTCGTAGTATGCTATGCTGCCATCAATATTTTCATATATGTAGTCGAGGACGTCTAGGACGCTCATCCCCTCCATTAAGGGTACTTTATAAACTTTGTAATGAGGCTCCTTGTCTATTGTGGGGTTGAATCTGAACACCTTAACATTAATCTCTTTCTGCTGCATTCCACTTCACCTCAATGATGTCCACCTATATCTGAATGCATCTTCATCATCATTTTCATCATCTCCCAATATGGGATAACTCCACAAGGTAGGGGGAGCTTTGTAGCTTTGACGGGACGGGTTACCACATTTACCCCATTGTTAACTCTTTTCACCACTATTTCCTTCAACCAATTATCGTTGTCCGTGTATGGATGGTCTAGGCGATAATGAACTCCCCTACTCTCTGTACGCATGAGTGCAGATTTAGCGGATAACTCAATTATTTGTATGATGTTTTCAAGTTCAATGGCTTCAACCCACTCTTTGTTATATTTCCTACTCTCGGAGCTTACGTAGAGTTTTGGGAGCTCCTTTTCTTTCACCACATCTATGAAGCGTAGTAATTCCTCTATGCCTTCGCGCGTCCTCACAGGACCGAGCTTCGCGTGAGCCATCTTCTGAATCCTCTTCCTTAATTCTGCTGGTTTTATCCCATCCTTACGCTTTAGGGGACTAAGCACCTTCTCTCCTAGCTTCTCAACTTGTCTTTCATCAATTTCTGGCATCCCAACCTTCTTTGCATATTGTGCTGCTGATTCTCCAGCTATTGCGCCTTCAACAAGCATTTCAGTTGTAGCTGCTGCAACCCTATTGGCTCCAAAAAGGCTTGAAGTACACTCGCCCGCCGCATATAAGCCTTGAATTGTTGTCTCCATCTTTTCATTGACAACTATTCCCCCCTCAAAATATTCAGCGGCAGGTCCAACTTCGATGGATCCCCCATCCCTCAACATTTCTCCAAACTCTGAGAAGTCTATCCCCTTATATCTCCAGTTTGGGTAACGTTTTGTTACGCGGCTTTCAAATTCCTCCCATGTAATGTCTCCAATCTCATAGTATACGCCTCCATGCGGAGCCCCCTTCCCCTCCAAAACTTCAAGCATGGTGGCTATGGATATGAAGCTCTTATTCCACTCCATAGAAGTCCCAAATTTAACTATGGTTGGATCATATTTGCTTAGGATTTCTTCACCTTTACTGTTTACAAGTTTCCCTCCAACTAATAGGTGGAGTAGGTATGGGAATATTAATCCTTGCCATTTAAGCGGCCAATATATGGCGTTGCAGATGAATGTGACGAATTCCATGTTTGCAAGTTCAGCTTCAGCTCTATATGCAGCTGCAATACCATCCCCAGACAGCTCCCTTGACCCAGCATTAGGCGAATAAGCTTTATGCCATCCCCCAGTAGCTAAAACAATGGCCTTCGACTTGAAGACTATTAGATCCCCATTCATTATATCGAGACATAGGGCGCCTGAAACCCTTCCACTACAAGTTAAAATGTCTATGAGCATAACGTCATCCATGGTTTCAACGCCCACTTCCCTAGCTCTCTTCAATAATGCATTTGTAATTGACTCTCCACTTGTGAAGATAGCTCTCTCCTCAGCGGAGCTTACTTTAAGCCCCCAATCCAATAACTCTTTAACCCTCTTCGGGGCATCCTCCACATAGAGCTCCACAAGCCTCTGATCATTTAAATAGAAACCCTGCGTCACTATATCATTAAAGAATTTATCCTTGGTATCTCTAGGATCTCCTGGAAATCCAAGTTCATGTAAACTCCTCCCATCAAGCGTTAAATCTGCACCTGCCAGGGGGCTTGCCCCACTCCTCGCAACAGGCCCCTTACTTATGAGTATGGTGGAAACCCCCATTTCAGCAGCTCCAATGGCAGCTCTTAAACCAGCCCCGCCACCACCAACAACCAAAACATCAGTAGTAATAAGTTTATCAATTAACTTCATGTAAACACCCCTTAATAATGAGGTAAGAGGGGCTTCACTATATAAAGTTAAACATTTTAGAGTAGTGGGTGAATTTGAAATTTGTGGTATCCTCGGTTGCAGCAAGCTTGTCAAGTTGCGATTATCTGGTTTACATTTAGGTTTAAGACTATTTCTGCTATGTCGCTTGCATATTCCGCTATCCTACGTATACTTTCAGTTATCATTCTTATGCTGGAGATGTCTGCCTGCTTTGTTTTTGATAGTATCTCCTTTAATGCTTTCTCTTCAAGAGCTACTATTGCTTTTGTCTTGGATATAACTTGATCTGCTAGGGCGTAGTCTTTTTTGAATAGGGCTTTTATTGCATCTTCAAATAGGCTTTGGGCGAATGTGCTCATCTCGTAGAGTGTTTGGAGGACTGATTCACTTGGCTTTTCCTCCAATGAGAGGACGTTTTTCGCAATTCTTGCAGCGTGATCAGCCATTCTCTCCACAAATTTTACAATTACCCTGTATCCTAGGCAATCCCTTGGGCTGGAGAGTCCAATATCCCTTATTATCTTCACATTTTGTACAGCTAATTTAAGTTGGCGTATTATGTAGAAGCTGAATCT